>JGI24724J26744_10001478_pt1 | contig 16091 bp, 16 predicted proteins | sample Cruoilmetagenom7_FD_26744 | JGI IMG/M metagenome (IMG submission 26744) | reverse complement strand
CCAATGGCCGAGGCCGTGAAGCCAAGGAACAAGAACACCGTCGAGAGGCCGAGAACGAAGAACAAGGCCGGTATAACCGCGCGCGCCCGCGCGCCGGACCTGTCGGATGCATCGGACAACTCGTTAAGGCTGACCCCGCTCATGTATGCAAGGTAAGGCGGTACGATGGGCAGCACACAGGGGCTGAGAAAAGAGATGATTCCGGCCACCAGGGCCACGATCATCGCGGGCATTAGACCTGCGTCTATGATTTCGATTCCAAACATACCCCGTGACATAGCCCGTTCGCGCCCGCGCGTCACCCGGCATTGCGTCACATCCTTGTGGACAGGTTGTAACAAGGCCGCTATCTGGCAGGTATGACACCGAAAGACACGCTGGATGCCACCGGGCTTTTATGCCCCCTGCCCGTTCTGAAACTGCGCAAGCGATTGAAATCGCTTGGCGTTGGCGATCTGATTGCAATGCAGGCCGATGATCCGGCGGCCATCATTGATGTGCCGCATTTCTGCGCCGAGGCCGGGCATGACCTTGTCGAGGCCAAAGAGGCCGACGGCGTGCAGACCTATATCATTCGCAAATCCTGAGGCCCGCAAAGACCAAACGCCGCGCTGTTCAGGGCGCGGCGTTTGCATGTTTGAGATCAGGCGCCCTGGCTTAGAGCGTGTCGCGTTCATTCGAATTCACGCGACACGCTCTAACGTCTTGATTTCGCATGTTCAAGAAGCTCAAAACCGGTTCCCACTCTTGAGCAACATGCTCTAGCCGCCAAGCGACCACCAGCCACGGCGTTTGGGTTTGGTGTCTTCCTCTGCGACCTCCTCAACCACCGGTGCCGGGGCTGGCTCGGGCTCTGGCGTGATCGCAGCCGGTTCCGGCTCCGGGGCTGGTTCGGGCTCTGGCGTGACCGCAGCCGGTTCCGGCTCCGGGGTCGGCTCGGGTTCTGGGGCAACCACCGCGGGCGCTTCGGTCGCGGGGTCCTCTGGCGCGATTTCACCAGTATCGACGGCGTCGGCTTCGGGTGCCGCCTCCGCGACAGGCTCTTTCTTCTTGCGCGGCGCCCGGGTGCGTTTGGGCTTTACGGGCTCCGCCTCGGCGGCGAAGGCGTCCGTTTCTGCTGCGACCGCGTCGGGCTCGGCTTCAGTCGCCTTCGGCTCGGGCTTTTTGCGGGGCTTGCGTGTGCGCTTGGGCTTGGGCTTTTCCTCGGCCTCGGGCGCAGCCTCGGCAGTGGGTTCGTCGGCTTGCTCTGCGGGTTTCGCATCCGCCTCGGGGGCGGCCTCTTCGCTTACAGCGCCATTTTCACCGTTTTCGCCATTCTCATCCTGACCATTACCGCCGGATTTGGACCGCCGGCGCCGCCGACGACGGCGCTTTTTCGGCTTGTCGCCATCCTCATTGCCGTTGGTGGCCTCATCATTGGTGGCCTTGGTGTCCGCCTCAGCCTCGTCCGCCGCCACATCCGCTGTGACCTCGTCTTCGGGGTCATCCATCAACGAGCTGTTAGCCGAGACAAATTGCGGCACAACCATTTCGGGCACGGCGCGGGTTGCGGTCTTGAATTTCTCAAGCGTGAAATCAGGGCTGACAAGCATCGGGTCGCCCTCGATGCGCACCGACAGACCATAGCGGGTTTCGATCCCGGCCACATGCTCGCGCTTCTGGTTCATCAGATAGTTGGCAATGCCCACCGGACATTTCACCAGAACCTCGCGCGAGCGGCGGCGCACGCCCTCTTCTTCGATCTGACGCAGGATCGACAGCGCAAGGTTGTCATCCGAGCGGATAAGACCGGTGCCGTGACAGGCCGGGCACGGCTGGGTCGTGGCCTCGATCATGCCGGGGCGCAGACGCTGGCGCGACATTTCCATCAGGCCAAAGCCGGAAATCCGGCCAACCTGAATGCGCGCGCGGTCGGTCTTGAGCTTGTCTTTCATGCGCTTTTCGACGGCCGTGTTGTTGCGACGCTCGTCCATGTCGATAAAGTCGATGACGATCAGACCGGCCAGATCGCGCAGCCGCAGTTGGCGGGCGACCTCATCGGCGGCCTCAAGGTTGGTCTTGGTCGCGGTGTCCTCGATCGAGCCTTCCTTGGTGGCACGACCNGAATTGACGTCGATGGCGACAAGCGCCTCGGTCACGCCGATCACGATATAGCCGCCGGATTTGAGCTGNACCGTGGGGTTGAACATGCCCGAGAGATAGGATTCGACCTGATGGCGGGCGAAAAGCGGCTGTTGGTCGACGTAGTGTTTCACGTTCTTGGCATGGGACGGCATGATCATTTTCATGAAGTCCTTGGCGATGCGATAGCCGCGCTCGCCTTCCACCAGAACCTCGTCGATCTCGCGGTTGTACAAGTCGCGGATCGAGCGTTTGATCAGATCGCCCTCTTCGTAAATCTTGGCGGGCGCGATGGATTTCAGCGTCAGTTCGCGGATCTGCTCCCAGAGCCGCTGAAGATATTCGTAATCGCGCTTGATTTCGGCCTTGGTGCGNTTGGCCCCGGCAGTGCGCACGATAAGACCNGCGCCGGTCGGCACGTCGATCTCATTGGCGATTTCCTTGAGCTTCTTGCGNTCCACCGCATTGGTGATCTTGCGGCTGATCCCGCCGCCACGTGCGGTGTTGGGCATCAANACNCAATAGCGACCGGCAAGGCTAAGGTATGTGGTCAGCGCCGCGCCCTTGTTGCCGCGCTCTTCCTTGACNACCTGCACCAGAAGNATCTGGCGCACCTTGACCACTTCCTGGATCTTGTAGCGGCGCGGGCGCGGTTTGCGCACCGGGCGGATATCTTCGCTGTCGTCTTCGTCGGCAACTGATTCGATCTCGGCATCGCGCGATGAGTGATCGCGGGCTTTCTCGCCGCTGTCCTCGTCGTCGCCATCATCATCGCCGACTTCGCTCTCGCTGGCCTGATCGGCTGCGGGCGCGGTGTCTTGGGTTTCGGTGACGTCCGGGGCCTCTGCGGTATCGCCGTCCGGCTCTTCCACGGGGGTTTCGTGAACCCGCTCCATCGGCGAAGAGCCCTCTTCGCCCTCGCCCTCAAGGTCGATGGTTTCCATGCCGGAAATCTCGGCATTCACCACCGCATCATCGGATTTGGTGGTCTCTGCCTTGCTGCGCGACCGCGAGCGCGACCGGGTGCGGCGCTTGGGCTTTTCGTCTTCTTCTTTTTGCGCCTCGGCATAGGCACGTTCTTCTTCCATCAGGGCCTCGCGGTCAGCGACCGGGATCTGATAGTAATCGGGATGAATTTCCGAGAAGGCAAGAAAGCCGTGGCGATTGCCGCCATAATCAATGAACGCCGCCTGAAGCGACGGTTCGACCCGTGTAACCTTTGCTAGATAGATATTGCCAGCAAGTTGGCGTTTATTTTCGGATTCAAAATCAAATTCCTCAACCTTGTTTCCGTCGACCACCACAACGCGGGTTTCTTCCGCGTGGGTGGCATCAATGAGCATTTTCTTAGCCATGTTTTCCGTTTGCATCGTGGCGCACCCACCTGCCCCGGAGGGGCGGCGCGTAGCGGGCGATGTCTGATAAGGGCGATAGCGCGTGCGCAGCCAAGGGGCCCTGTATCGGCCCCGGCTTTGACGTTTTGATGTGTCGCGCGCTGCATCGCGGTTCTTTTACTCCGGCACCTGTTGGGGTGCCAATTCAGGGCCTGACCAACCTGGCATTCAGGGATCAGGCGTGTATTTGGCCCCTTTACGAGGCCCAATCGGNCTATTGGGAACTGCGGGATATCATCCTAGGCACGCACCCAATAGCGAAACTCTCTCGGAGGTTGCATCACGATGCATGTCTCCATNCGGGTACACTAAAGCGTCACACAGAGGAATTACAATGGAGAAAATGCGATTCCGCGCGAATGAACGCTCAGAGATAATCCGAGCGTTGCAGCGCATATTTCGCCATTTTTTCATTCAGGGTGCGGCGCGGCAGGCAGAGTTCCTCCATCACTGCCGCGATCGACCCTTTGTGGCGGCGCATGGTGTTGTCGATCAGCATCCTCTCGAACGCCTCGACATATTCCTTGAGCGGCTTGCCCTCGGTGGTCATCACCGGCTGCATGTCCTGATGATCCGAGATCAGCAGCGAGGCGATGGTGCCGCTGCCCCGGCGCGATTGCAGCACCGCGCGCTCGGCGACGTTGAAAAGCTGGCGCACATTGCCCGGCCAAGGCGCCTGCAAAAGCTGGGTTGCCTCCTGCGCCGAAACCTGCGGCGCGTCGCAGCCATAATCATCGGCAAACTGATCGCTGAACCGGGTGAACAGCGTCAGGATATCTTCGCCCCGCTGGCGCAGCGGCGGCAGGGTGATGCGCAGCGACGCCAATCGGTAAAACAGATCAGGGCGAAGCGCGTCTTCACAGGTGCGCCCCTCGTCCTGCATGTTGGAAATCGCGACAATACGGGTTTCGGGCGGCGTGCCATCGTCATTGATGTGGGTCAGAAGACGGGCCTGCGCCGCCTCGGAGAGGGATTCGATATCCTCAAGCACGAGCGTGCCGCCGCGCGCCTCTTCGACCGCGGGCAACTGGGTGTCTTCGGGGTGCATCGGGCCGAACAGCCGCTTGATCAGCGCCTCTTCCTCGAACGCGGCGCAGGAGACGGTGACAAACTTTTTGCCCGCCCGTGCGCCGACCGCATGAAGCGCGTGCGCCACAAGGGTCTTGCCGGTGCCGGTCTCGCCCTCGATCAGAACGTGACCATCGGCCTGCCCCAGATCAAGAATATCCTCTTTCAGCCGCTCCATCGCCTGGCTNGTGCCGATCAGCTTTTTCATGAGCTGGCCACCATCCGACANCTCTTTGCGCAACGCGCGGCTATCAAGCGTCATGCGGCGCGCCTGCGTGGCCTTTTTGGCCANTTCGGTCATGCGNTCCGGGTTGAACGGCTTTTCCAGNAAATCNAACGCCCCGATGCGCATCGCCTCGACCGCCATCGGCACATCGCCATGCCCGGTGATCATGATCACCGGCAGGCTTGAATCCGCCCCCATCAGCTTTTTGAGGAACTGCATGCCATCCATGCCCGGCATCTTGATGTCGGTGACCACGATGCCCGGGTAATCCACCCCCAGCGATTTCAACGCCTCTTCGGCGCTTGGAAAGGCCTCGGTGTCATAGCCTGACAGGGCCAGCCACTGGCTGATCGACTGACGCATGTCTTTTTCGTCGTCAACAATCGCAATCTTCATCGCACTTGGCATTCTATATCACTCCGCTGCACGGGTCTTTTCCGGCTCTTGTTGCAAGATAGGTAGTTGCATTTCAAATACAGCCCCCCCATCAATCGCATTGCGCGCCGTAAGACGCCCGCCTAGGTCGTTTACGATACCCGATGAAATGGCAAGCCCCAAGCCGACCCCGTCACCGGGAAGCTTGGTTGTGTAAAACGGCTCGAAAATGTTCTCGAAGTTGACAATCCCGGTGCCATTGTCGCGCACCGTCAGGATCGCGGTTTCCCCGGCGGCCAACAGGATACCGATGGTGGCATCCTTGACGTTTTCGGTGGCATCCATGGCGTTGCGCAAGAGGTTGATCATGACCTGTTCCACGCGCACCCGATCGCCCATGATCATCACCGGTTCACTGGGCAGGGTGCGGTCGATCTTGATCTTGCGCAGACGTAGCTGCGGTTCCATCATCGCAAGCGCCGAGGCAAGCGCATCGCCCATGTTTACAGGCTCGAACGTGTCACCACTCCGGCGCGCATAGGACTTGAGCTGTTTGGTGATCGCGCCCATCCGCTCGATCAGATCGTCGATCCGCTGGAACGACGACAGCGCCTCATCCGGGCGGTTTCGGGTCAGCAAGAGCCGCGCGCCGGCCAGATAGGTTTTCATCGCCGCCAGGGGTTGGTTCAGCTCATGGCTAACCGCCGCCGACATCTCGCCCAGAGCCGCCAGTTTCGAGCTTTGCTGAAGCGTCTGTTCGGCCACGGCAAGGTTTTCCTGCACCCGCCGACGTTCGGCGATTTCCCGCTGGAGCCGGGCATTCAATGCGCGAAGCTCTGCCGATTCCCGCTGAAACAGGACCATGCGCACGGCAGTGCGCCGGTTCAGGAAATAAAATGCAAGCGCCAGAAGAATCGCAAAGCCCATGATTTCAAGCGCGAGATAGCCGTTTACCTTGTCGCGCACGGCCGCATAGGTGGTGAAACTGGCAATGCGCCAGCCGCGAAACGCCACCCGCCCCTCGACGCGCATCACCGCCTCGCCGCGCACATAGGCATCGGGGGGCAAGGCGGTCCAGTCGGCGGTGGCCTGAATGGCGCGCTGGATGGCGCTATTGGCGGGCTCGCGGCGCAGCGCGTCGGCCTCGGTCACACCGCGCCAGCGGGGTTCGGTTGCAAGGATGATCTGGCCCTCGCTATCGGTGACCATCACCGCATCGGAAATCCCCGCCCAGGCCCGTTCATANTTGCGCAGNTCAACCTCGACCAGGATCACGCCAAGCACTTCGTTCTGCGTGTCGATCCGGCGCGAATAATAAAAGTTGTACTGNCCGGATTCCTGACGCAACACCTTGAAAACAGTATCTCTTGAGCGCAGGGCATCAACAAAATACGGCTCTTGCTTGAGCGACTTGCCAAGCGAACTGCGCTCGGTCGCGGCCACCGTGCGCCCGTCCTTGTCAAGCAGGGTCAAAGACGCGGCGCCGATCTCGCTCAGGAAGGAAATAAGCCGCTGCGTGGACTGGGCGTAATCATCGGTACTGAGCGCCCGAATAAGCGCCGGGTCACGCGCCAGAAGCTGGGGCACGATCGCGTTCTGGCGCAGCTCGCTCAGCAAGTTGCCGCTGTAAAGCACCAGCCGCAGCTCGGCGCGGTTGCGGGTGTTTTCGGTAAAGCGGTCGGTCAACAGGCGATTGGTCACCACCACCACCGACACCGCCAGCACCACAAGCGCCAAGAGCACAAGGCGCGCGCGCCAGCTTATGGTGCGCATCCGGGGGGGTGGGGTTTTGACCAATGAGCCGCTCATGAACTAAACTCTAGGCCGCACGGTCGGCTGCCTCAAGGTGTCCGGTCTCAGAGAGTCTGGCCACACTGCGGCGTCAGGCGTCGGCAAGCTGGTTCACAAGAGATGTAAACATCGCCGCGCCGTCGCTGCCACCGTGAAGCGGCTCTGCCATGCGTTCAGGATGCGGCATCATGCCAAGCACGCGACGGTTGTCAGACAGGATACCGGCAATGTCGCGGGCCGACCCGTTGGGATTGTCGTCATAGGTAAAGGCCACACGATCCTCTTTCTCAAGCCGATCAAGCGTGGCATCATCGGCAAAATAATTGCCATCATGGTGGGCAATCGGAACGGTCATGCTGCTGCCCGCAGCATAGCCTTGGGTAAAGGCACTATCGGCGGTCTTCACCGTAAGCGAGACCGGCTTGCAGATATATTTCAGCCCGGCATTGCGCAGCAGAACCCCAGGCAACAGCCCGGTTTCGGTCAGCACCTGAAAGCCGTTGCAGACGCCCAGGACATAACCGCCCTTTTGCGCGTGGNTGATCACCGACCGGCAGATCGGCGAATTGGCCGCAATCGCCCCGCAACGCAGGTAGTCGCCAAACGAAAACCCACCCGGAACGCCAATGATATCAACCCCTTGCGGAAGGTCCGTATCTTTGTGCCAGACCATCGACACCTGTGCCCCTGCCCGCTCAAAGGCGACGGCCAGATCACGGTCACAGTTGGATCCCGGGAAAACGATGATGGCCGCTTTCATGGCGCGCTCCTTAGCTTGAGAAATCTGTGATGACAGCTACGCCAGGCGGGGCTGCCTTGTCAAACGCCGCAAGCTCTGACGTCACCGCGCTGAGCGCGATGCGGCGGGTCACCAACGGGTTCAGGTCGACATGACCGCCCTCAATCAGGCTGAGCAGGCTGGGATAGCGCCAGCTCGGCATGCCGCGCGTGCCGTAAATCGCCAGCTGCCCGGAATAGACCACATCCATCGGAATCGGCATGGTCGCGTGATCGCCCGCAGGCATCCCCACCTGAACCAGCCGCCCGAGTTTGCGCAGGGATTTGAGCGCGCCGATGGTTGTGGCCGCAATGCCCAGGGCCTCAATCGCAAGATCGGCCCCGCCGCCGGTGATCTCTTTCACAACGCTCGCGGCATCGACCTGCGCCGCATTGACCACCGCATCGGCGCCAAGCGCCCTGGCATAGGCCAGTTTTTCGGGAACGATATCAACCACCACGACGCGCGCGCCAAGCGCTCGCCCCAGCAACAGCGCCGAAATCCCGACACCGCCACCCCCAAAAACCGCCAGCCATTCCCCCGGCCGCAGGGCCGCGCGCCCGGTCAGGGCGTGCCAGGCGGTTGTCACCCGACACCCCAGACCAGCGGCCAACTCGGGGCTGATCCCTGTCGGCAAGGCGGTCAGGTTGGCATCGGCAAAGGGCACGGCAATCTGTTCGGCAAAGGCGCCCGGAATGGTAAAGCCCGGCACCGCCTGATCTAGACAGATCGTCTGATGTCCGGCGGCGCAATCGGGGCAAGCGCCACAGGCCAGAATGAAGGGCGCAATAACCCGGTCGCCGATTTGCCAGCGAGTGGTGCCTTGACCGACGCCAATCACCTCGCCGCAAAATTCATGGCCCGGCGTATGCGGCAGCGCCACATCAGGATCGGCCCCGACCCAGGCATGCCAGTCAGAGCGGCAAACGCCACAGGCCAGAACCTTGAGAACCACGCCACCCTTGGGGGCTTCAGGATCGGGCACGTCAACGATTTCAAGCGGTTCCCGCCAGGCCGTCAGCCGGGCGGCCCGCATCAGCCCAGCTCCACCGAGTAGCTTTCGATCACGGTATTGGCCAGAAGCTTGTCACACATATCGGTGACGGCTTTGCGGGCCTCGGCCTCGTCGGTCTCGGCCAGATCAAGCTCGATCACTTTGCCCTGGCGAACGCCGTTCACCCCGTCAAAGCCCAAGGACCCAAGCGCGTGGCGCACGGCCTCGCCCTGCGGATCGAGAACCCCGGTTTTCAACATGACATGCACGCGTGCTTTCATGGCGTCTTTCCTATGTGGTCTGGCGGCGCGTATCGCGCCGGATGGTCATTGGGCGCAAAGCCGCGCCCTTAGTTGATAAGCGTCGGCCGCGCCATCGGGGTGGCCCCTTTGGGCATGACGCCAAGGCGGTTTGCCACCTCGGTATAGGCATCCGTGAGGCTACCCAGATCGCGGCGGAACACGTCCTTGTCAAGCTTGCGACCGGTTTCGATATCCCACAAACGACAGCTGTCGGGGCTGATCTCATCGGCAACGATCAGGCGCTGGAAATCGCCATCATAGACGCGGCCGACCTCAATCTTGAAATCCACCAGCTTGATGCCGATACCGAACATCACACCGGCCATGAAGTCATTGACCCGCAGCGCAAGGCTGAGGATATCATCCATGTCCTGCTGGCTCGCCCAGCCAAAGGCGGCGATATGCTCTTCTGTCACCAGAGGATCGCCAAGCGCATCATCCTTGAGGCAATATTCGACAATCGGGCGCGGCAGTTGCGTGCCCTCTTCGATGCCAAGCCGCTTGGCCATGGAGCCTGCGGCATAGTTGCGCACGATGATTTCAAGCGGCACGATTTCACAGGCGCGCACCAATTGTTCGCGCATATTGATCCGTTTAATGAAATGCGTCGGCACGCCGATCGTGTTGAGCCCGGTCATGAAATATTCCGAGAGCATGTTGTTGAGCACACCCTTGCCTTCGATAACCGCCTTCTTTTCGGCATTGAAAGCGGTGGCGTCATCCTTGAAATACTGAATGATCGTGCCGGGTTCTGGCCCTTCATANAGGGTCTTTGCCTTGCCTTCGTAAATTTTCTTGCGCCGCGCCATGCCAACTCCGCCGGTTGGGTCAGNGGCCGAGTCCCCTGTACCGTTGCGTTCTCATAGTGCATGGGCGGCATTGTCGCAAGATCACGTTGGCCCCTTGCCCTTTGGCGCGCAGAATTGCATATCTTGATAGAGATTAATCCTTGGCTAATGGGGAATGGACCTATGACAACATTCGATGATCGCGAAAACGCGTTTGAAAATAAATTCGCCCATGACGAGGAAATGAAATTCCGCGCCGAGGCCCGCCGCAACAAGCTTTTGGGCCTCTGGGCGGCGGAACTTCTGGGCAAGACCGGCGATGATGCCGATGCCTATGCCAAAGAGGTCGTCAAGGCCGACTTTGAGGAGGCCGGCCACGAAGACGTGGTGCGCAAGGTCGCCGGCGATCTTGGTGATATCGCCGATGCCGATACGATCCGCGGCAAGATGAACGAATTGCTCAAGATCGCCAAAGATCAGCTGATGAAAGAAGCCTGAGAGCTTTTTCCCTGTGACACCAATCAAGGCGCGCCCCAGCAGGTGCGCCTTTTTCGTGCCAGAGTGAAATCCTGAGCCTCGGCCCAATCGGAACCAGCCTCACAATTGTCATGAGAAAAATGAGTTTGCGCCAGGCCGCCAATCGTGAGAGGACACCCGGCACACTTATCCAGGACACACCCATGACAAATGCCCTTTCCCAGATGCTGGCCGCGCGCGACTGGATCCTCGCCGATGGCGCCACCGGGACCAATCTTTTCAACATGGGCCTGCAATCGGGCGATGCCCCCGAGATGTGGAACGATGAGCATCCCGACCGGATCGAGCTTTTGTACAAACAGGCGGTCGATGCCGGCAGCGATCTTTTCCTGACCAATTCCTTTGGCGGCAACGCCGCCCGCCTCAAGCTGCACGGTGCCCAGAAACGCGCCCGCGAGCTGTCTCGCATTTCCGCAGAGATCGGCCGCGAGGTTGCCGATCGCTATGATCGCCCGGTGATCGTGGCCGGCTCTGTCGGCCCCACCGGCGAGATCATGGCGCCGATGGGCGCGCTGACCCATGAACTGGCGGTGGAAATCTTTCACGAACAGGCCGAGGGTCTGAAAGAAGGCGGGGCCGATGTGCTCTGGCTGGAAACCATTTCCGCGCCCGAAGAATACAAGGCCGCCGCCGAGGCCTTCAAACTGGCCGATATGCCATGGTGCGGCACGATGAGTTTTGACACCGCCGGGCGCACGATGATGGGCCTGACCTCGGCCGATATGGCCACGATGGTCGATAAGCTTGGCAACCCGCCGCTGGCATACGGCGCAAATTGCGGGGTTGGTGCGTCGGATCTGTTGCGCACCGTGCTTGGCTTTGTCGCCCAGGGCAGCGAGCGCCCGATCATTGCCAAGGGCAATGCCGGCATCCCGAAATATCATGACGGGCATATCCATTACGACGGCACGCCCGATCTGATGGCAGACTATGCGGTTCTGGCCCGCGATGCCGGGGCGACGATTATCGGCGGCTGCTGTGGCACCATGCCCGAGCATCTGTCGAAAATGCGCGAGGCCCTGGAAACCCGCCCGCGTGGCGAACGCCCGACGCTGGATCAGATCACCGATGCGCTTGGGGCGTTTTCCTCGGCGGCGGATGGCACCGGCGATGACACCCCCGCGCCGCGCCGCAATCGCCGCCGCCGCGCTTAGCAATTGGCTCTTCGCGCCCTTACGTGCGCGCCTCGCGAGGCGGGCTGTCAGGCCTGACGAGCCTCACCCGAAAAGCGACATTTGATCGCCCCGTTCAAACGGGCGATCAAACAGATCGGTGCGAAGCCCCGGCTGAAGCCCATTAAGCCCGAGCCGCGTCGCCGCGGCCTCGAATCGACGCGCGATAAGGCGCGCATAAACACCGCTGCCGCGCATGCGCCTGCCCCAATCGGCCTCATATACCTTGCCGCCGTGCATTTCGCGCACCCGGTTCATCACCCGGTTTACACGGTCGGGGTAATGCGCCGTCAGCCAGTCCTGAAACAACGGCGCCACCTCAAGCGGCAGCCGCAGCATGATCCAGCTCGCCGCATCCGCCCCCGCGTCGCGACCGGCGGCAAGCAGCGTCTCGATCTCATGATCCGTCAGCCCCGGAATAACCGGTGAGGTCATGATGCGCACCGGCACCCCCGCCCCGCTCAGTGCCTGGATCGTGGCCAACCGGCGCTTGGGCGACGGCGCCCGCGGCTCCAGCTTGCGCGCAAGATCCGCATCAAGCGAGGTCACCGAAACACCAACCCGCACCAGCCCCTGCGCCGCCATATCCGACAGAATATCGAGATCGCGCTCAATCAGCGTGCCCTTGGTCACAATTGCCACCGGGTGCCGGAACCGGCGCAAGACCTCAAGACAGGCGCGGGTGATCTCGCGCTTCTGCTCGATCGGCTGATAGGGGTCGGTATTGGTGCCAATCGCAATCGGGCGCGGCGCATAGCGCGGGTTGCGCAGCTCTGCATCCAACAGCGCCGCCGCATTGGGCCGCGCAATAAGCCGGGTCTCAAAATCCAACCCCGGCGATAGCCCAAGCCAGGCATGGNTCGGGCGGGCAAAGCAATAGATGCACCCATGCTCGCAACCGCGATAGGGATTGATCGACCGGTCNAACGGAAGNTCAGGCGAGCGGTTATAGGTTATGATCCGGCGCGCGACCTCATCGCTGACATGGGTGCGCAGCGGTTGCTCTGTCGTCTCCTGCGCCCAGCCATCGGGCTCATAGCGCGTCTCGGTCGCCTCATAGCGACCGGCGAGATTGCTGCACGCCCCGCGAGCAGCGACCCGCAGGCCGGGCGATATCGATTCACTCTCGGACATGTGAANTTTATGGAACATAAAGNGAACATNTGCAACANGCTTATATAGATCATGACAATTTCGACGTGGGGTGCTCCGCAATTTGTCGCTATAAGTCGGTTGCAGGACGGCCAGTGTCGTATTCCGGAAAGTGGACCCGCGACAAATTGTCGAAAGCTGCACAAGACACAAACACTCCGTGCCCCGCGCGCACAGCAATCTGAGGATTCCCGAAATGTCTGACCAAGAAGACGACATCATCCTGTCGGAGCTGGACAATGAAGAACTTGTTCAGCAGATGTTTGACGACCTTTACGACGGNCTCAAGGAAGAGATCGAGGAAGGCGTGAATATCCTTCTTGAGCGTGGCTGGCAGCCNTATCAGGTGCTGACCGAGGCACTTGTCGGTGGGATGACCATCGTTGGCAAGGACTTCCGCGACGGAATCCTCTTTGTCCCCGAGGTGCTCCTGGCCGCCAACGCAATGAAGGGCGGCATGGCCATCCTCAAACCGCTTCTGGCCGAAACCGGCGCCCCGCGCGTTGGCAAGATGGTGATCGGCACGGTCAAGGGCGACATTCACGACATCGGCAAGAACCTTGTCTCGATGATGATGGAAGGCGCNGGCTTTGAGGTTGTCGATCTCGGCATCAACAATCCGGTCGAGAATTACCTTGAGGCGCTNGAAACCGAAGAGCCCGACATCCTTGGCATGTCGGCGCTTTTGACCACCACGATGCCCTATATGAAGGTTGTGATCGACACGCTGATCGAACAGGGCAAGCGCGACGANTACGTGGTTCTGGTCGGTGGCGCGCCGCTGAACGAAGAATTCGGCAAGGCCATCGGCGCCGATGCCTATTGCCGCGATGCCGCNGTGGCCGTGGAAACCGCCAAGGATTTCATGGCGCGCAAACACAACAAGCTCGCCGCAGGCTAAGCTGCGCAGCCGCGTAAAAGCGTGACGGCCCGCGGTCATTTGCGGGCCGTATTCGCGAGAGGAGCCGCCATGACCAAGCCACCAAGCGATGACACCCTGACCCATAGCGGCCTTGAGGCACACCACGGCGGGCGCATCCTGCTGATTGCCTGCGGGGCCCTGGCGCATGAAATCCTGACGCTCAAACGGCTCAACGGCTGGGATCACATGGATCTGACCTGCCTGCCCGCCAAACTGCACCTCTACCCCGACAAGATCACCGAGGCGGTTGCAGAGGCGGTTGAAAACAATCGCGCCGCTTACGATCATATCTTTGTGGTCTATGCCGATTGCGGCACCGGTGGCCAGCTTGCGGCGAAATGCGCCGACCTCGGCGTCGAGATGATCGCAGGCCCGCATTGCTATTCTTTTTTCGAGGGCAATGATGCCTTCGCGGCACGTGGCGATGATGACATGCGGGCGTTTTTCCTGACCGATTTTCTGGTCCGCCAATTCGATGCTTTCGTGTGGAAACCGATGGGGCTTGATCGCCACCCCGAATTGCGTGACATGATTTTCGGCAATTACACCACGCTGATCTATCAAGCACAGACCGAAGACCCGGCGCTGCTCAGCAAGGCACGCGCCTGCGCAGACCGGCTTGGCCTCGCGTTTGAATACCGCTTTACCGGCTACGGTGACCTTAAGACATCACTTGAAAATCAGGCATCAAAGTACTGAAATATTTCATCTTTCCAAAAATACTCTGGGGAGTTTGAGGGGTGAAACCCCTCATCAAACCAAACCTGCGCGCCAACGGCGCACCGCCTGGTCACCCCCGTCAGGCCGCCTCACTCGCCACCAGACGAATCCGTTCGATCATCGCGCGAAGCCCGTTTGAGCGTTGCGCCGACAGGTGATCATTAAGCCCAAGCCGCCCAAGCTCGCCGGGCGCATCCACGGTCGTGACCTCACCCACTGGCAGGCCGTTGTATAACGCGCGCAGCACCGCGATCAGACCGCGCACGATCATCGCGTCGCTATCGCCCTCGAAACTGAACTTCCCCGCCTCGATACGCGGATGCAGCCAGACCTGACTGGCACAGCCCTCGACCTTGGTGGCGGGCACCTTCAACGCATCCTCAAGCCCCGGCATCGCCTTGCCATAATCAATGACATAGCGATAGCGGTCTTCCCAATCCTCCAGAAACTCGAAATCGGTAACAATCTCTTCAAAGGTCTCGGTGGCCATCGCATGCTCCTTCTTGCTTGCACCATGACCTAAGTGCCGCATTGATCAACGTCCAGTCCCAGCTTGCACCTTTTCAACCCTGCCCGGATAGGGTAACCGAAGGAAAAGATGTCAAAGGCGGTACTGATGCGCATCCTTCTAGCACTCACGGTGGTTTCTTCGATGGCTCTTGCGGGCTGTGGCGGTCTGCGCGACTCGCGGGTCAATCCGGCCAACTGGTTCGGCAAAAGCCAATCCCGCCCGGTCGCGGCGGCCTCGGCCGAAACCGTGAACCCGCTGATCCCTGAAGAGGAAGACAGTATCTTTCGTCGTAACAAGGCCGAGGTCTATGATGGCACGCCAGTGGATCAGATCACCGACCTTCGGATCGAGCGCACAAGCGACGGCGCCATCATCCGCGTCATCGGGCTCAGCGCGCATCAGGGCGCGTTCGACGTGCGTCTGGTCCCTGACGACAAGGACGAACGCCCGGTCAACGGGGTGCTGAGCTACAAACTGCTGGCGCTGCAACCGCAAACTCAGCCTCCGGGATCACAGCGCGCGCGCACCGTGCAGGCGGCCCAGTTCATCTCGACCCAGACCCTGGACCAGGCGCGCACCATCACCGTGACCGGCGCGCGCAACGCGCGCAGCAGCAGCCGCTAGACCCGGTTAAAGATCGACAACCGCGATCGCCTGGCCCTTGACCGCCAGTGCGATTTCGCCATCGCAAAGCCGCAGGGCATCGCGGCCAAACACATCAAGCCGCCAGCCCTGCAAGGCCGCCACATCGCGCTTGCCCGCCGCCATCAGGTCAAGATCGGCCGCCGACGCAATAAGCTTGGACGCCACCCCGTAATCTTCGGTCTTGGCCTTGAGCAACACCCGCAACAGATCGGCCAGCGCCGGGTTCACCTGTAGCTTGTCGGTGCTGCTGTCGACCTTCGGCGCCTTCTCGGGCGGGCAGGCCAGCCCGGCCTTGACCGCCGCCAGAATGCCATCGGCAATCTCGCCCTTGCGGGCCTCGCGCATCAAAAGACGCGAGCGCCCGAGATCCTGATGCGTCGCGGGCTTGGTCGAGGCCAGTTCGACCAGCGCATCATCCTTATAGACCCGGCTGCGCGGCACATCGCGCGATTGGGCAAACTCTTCGCGAAACCGCGCCAGTTCCCGCACCACTGCCAGGAATTTACCGGAAGAGTTACGTGTCTTGATCCGTTTCCAGGCCTCTTCGGGATCAACCCGATAGGTGCCCGGATTGGTCAGCACGCGCAACTCTTCG
>JGI24724J26744_10001473_pt1 | contig 16114 bp, 18 predicted proteins | sample Cruoilmetagenom7_FD_26744 | JGI IMG/M metagenome (IMG submission 26744) | reverse complement strand
ACGCAGCCCTGGGCCGGTGGTTTAAGCATCGGCATCCTAGCCGCCGCCTTTGCTGCCATCGGGTTTGCCGGTGCGGTTGTTTTTACCCGGCTGTTAACACGGACCGAGACGATCACCTGCATCCTGTTCTGGGTGGTGGCGATCCAGTTGGTGCTGGGGACAGCATTTGCCGGATTTGACGGCGACATTGCAATGCCTGACGCAAATAGCGCGCCCTGGCTATTGTTAATCGGCGCCGCCGGGCTGACGGCACAATTCTGCATCACAAAGGCGATGTCGCTTGCACCTGCCTCGGTTGCATCACCAGTGGATTTTGCCCGCCTTCCGGTGATCGCCGTGATTGGAATGGTGTTTTATGACGAACCATTGCAGGCCGGTGTATTGATCGGTGCTGTGATCATTTTTGCCGCAAACTACCGCAACATCCTTACCGAGATGCGGCTGTCGCGCAAACCAGTCAGGTGACGCCTTACCATGGCCTAGCGGAAAAATGGTTACGTAGGGTCAGGAATTGCTGTAAAAGCTCTTATATTGTTACGATCTGAACGAACGATTTAACGATAGGGGGGATTCTATGAACCGGTTAACAGGTCTGGCGGCCACGCTTGCCACAATTTCTACCAGTGCATTTGCCGGAGGGATCGACAGATCCGGGCAGGATATCAGCATCATTTTCGAACAGGGCAGCTATGCCAATCTATCATTTGGCGCGGTCATACCCAGCCTTAGCGGTATCGCCGGCGGCGTCGTAAATTCTGACAACATGGCCCCCCGCTATGGGCAGTTTGCGGGCGCGTTCAAATACCAGTTGAACGACAAGACCAGCCTAAGTTTCATCGTCGACCAGCCAATTGGCGCCAACGTCGAATATCCGCTTGGCACCGGCTATCCGCTGGCCGGGACAACGGCAACGATCAAATCCACCGCCTTTACGCTGATCGGGCGGCATCAATTTTCGGAACGGATTTCGGCCCATGCAGGTCTGCGCCACCAGTCGGTGACTGGCGAAGTCGCGATCACCGGCGGCTATTCGATGGATGTGCAGGATAAATCTGGTTATGGCTATCTGATCGGTGCGGCCTATGAAATTCCCGATATCGCCCTGCGGGCTGCGATTACCTATAATTCGGGCATTGACCACACGATGACCGGAACCGAATTGGGTGGCCCGACATCTTTTGATCTGCGCACACCGCAATCGGTGAACCTTGACCTGCGCTCCGGCATTGCGGCGGATACGCTTTTGTTTGGCTCGGTTCGCTGGGTCAACTGGTCGGATTTTGATATTTCGCCGCCGATCTACACGGCCGGGTCAGGCTCGTTGGTGTATTATCCAAAAGATACGGTCAGCTATACGCTTGGGCTCGGTCGCAAGTTTTCAGACCAGTTTTCGGGGTCTATCGCCATTGGGTATGAAGACGCATCAGGCGGGTTGACCGGCAACCTCGGCCCCAAGGACGGCTACCTGAGCCTGCAACTGGGTGGTCAATATACAGTCGGGCGGGTCAAAATATCTGGCGGGGTGCGCTATGTTGATATTGGCGACGCGACGACACGAACGGTTGGTGGTGTTTTCGACAACAATTCCGCCATCGGTCTGGGGCTGCAACTGGGCTATCAGTTTTAGGCAGAGCCTGCCTATTCGCGGGCCTTGGTGTTTAAACCGCAAGTTACGGGTCGCTCGGGCGGGACCGGGCTGTTAGTGCTGTGGGCATGAACGCACAACAATCACTGACCACGCGCGCCTGGTGGGAAATGGCAATTCTGGCCCTGATCTGGGGTGGCTCATTTCTGTCGTTCGCCATTGTGCTGCGCGAAATTGGAGTGTTCACAACCGTTGCCGCGCGGATCGCCGGGGGGGCGCTTGCCTTGTGGGTCTATATCTTTGCCCGTGGGCTGAAGATGCCACGCAGCCTGCGTATCTGGGGCGCGTTTCTGGTGATGGGTCTGCTAAACAACGTGATCCCATTCAGCCTGATCGCATGGGGGCAGCTTTCCATAGCCTCTGGCCTGACTTCTATTCTGAACGCATCCACGGCGGTGATGGGCGTTCTGGTGGCTGCGGTCGTGTTCAGCGACGAGCGGCTGACGGCCAGAAAAACCGTCGGCGTGTTGCTGGGGTTTGTCGGCGTCAGCGTGGCAATCGGCCTGTCGGCCCTGTTGGAATTCAACCCGACATCGCTGGCGCAACTGGCAATCCTTGGTTCATCGCTGTCTTATGCCTTGTCAGCCGCCTGGGCACGGGTTGCGTTCAAGGGCTTGCCCCCTCAGGTCGCCGCAGCCGGGATGGTCACGGCCTCGTCCTTGTTCATCGTGCCGGTCGCCTTGTGGTTTGAAGGGGTGCCGACGTTTGACTATACAGCGGCAACTTGGACGGCCTTGGTGCATTTATCAGTCATCGCCACCGCTCTTGCCTATCTGCTGTATTACCGGGTTCTGGCAATGGCTGGGTCGGGCAATCTGTTGCTGGTCACATTGTTGGTGGCCCCGGTCGCAATAGTGCTGGGCGCATTGGTTCTGGGCGAAGAATTACCCCGGCGCGCCTATCTTGGCTTTGGCTTTCTGGCAGCTGGCCTGCTGGTGCTGGATGGTCGCATCCTGAAACGCGCCGGGCCGCGCGCCTAGTTTTCGCTACCCAGAGCGGCGCGAAGACGCTACCAGTTCCATCAGGCAAACTGGACCACAAAATGCTTTATCAATCTGGCGACGACTGGCTAAATCTGACACCAAACGCATCCTGCTGTTTGGCATGTCCGGGCTTGGCAAAACCCATGTGTCCAACATGTTGCGCGAGGGTGGTGACTGGTTTCACTATTCCGTCGATTACCGCATTGGCACGCGCTACATGGGCGAACACATTGTTGATAATTTCAAGCAAGAAGCGATGAAGAACCCGTTTCTGAACGATTTGCTGCGCACCGATTCAATCTACATTGCGTCCAACATCACCTTTGACAATCTTGCGCCCCTGTCCACATACCTTGGCAAACCGGGTAACTCCGCCAAAGGTGGCATGCCGTTTGAGCAATATTTGAAGCGTCAGGAACAGCATCGCGTCGCCGAGGTTTCGTCCCTGCTGGACACCGCCCATTTCATCAACCGCGCCAGCGAGATTTACGGCTATGACAATTTCGTCTGCGACAGCGGCGGTTCGATCTGTGAGGTGGTGAACCCAGACGACGCCAACGACCCGGTGCTGAAATCCCTGTCTGAAAACCTGCTGATGGTTGGCATTGAAGGCACCAGCGCACATAGCGCCGAACTGGTCCGCCGTTTTGATAAGGCGCCCAAGCCGATGTATTACCAAAAGGATTTCCTGATCCGCATCTGGAACACATATCTGGCCGAAAACGATATAGAACCTGCTCAGGTCGATCCGGATAGTTTCGTAAGATGGGCCTATTCCCAAGCGCTTGCACATCGCAAACCGCTGTACGATAGCATGGCCAAAAACTGGGGGATCAGCGTCAGTGCCGCCGATATCGCCAAGGCCACAACGCCCGAGGCCTTTCAAACCCTGATCGCCCAAGCCCTTGAGAAGCACGCCGCTTAGGCCTATCTTTTAGCATTCCTGAACCCAAGAGCACCCGATGCCCATTACCCTGCCCGAAAACCTGCCCGCCTATAAAGTTCTGACCAATGAAGGCGTGTCTGTGATGTCGGACACGCGCGCGGCACTACAGGATATTCGTCCTTTGCGGATCGGGTTGCTGAACCTGATGCCCAAGAAAATTCAGACCGAAAACCAATTCGCCCGGCTGATCGGTGCAACGCCCTTACAGATTGATTTCAGCCTGATCCGGATGAGCGAGCATAAGACCCGCAACACTGCCGCGGCGCATATGGCCGAGTTCTATCGCCCCTTCAGCGAGGTCCGGGACGAAAAGTTTGACGGGCTGATTATTACCGGCGCACCAATTGAACATCTGCCTTTTCAAGACGTTACCTATTGGGATGAACTGGTCGAGGTCATGAAATGGACCCAAACCAATGTGCATTCCACCTTTGGGGTCTGCTGGGGGGGAATGGCGATGATCAACTATTTCCATGGCGTCAAGAAACACATGCTCGACCATAAGGCGTTTGGCTGTTTCCGGCATCAGAACCTAAAACCGAACTCGCCCTATCTGCGCGGGTTTTCGGATGATTGCGTGATCCCTGTCAGCCGCTGGACGGAAATGCGTCAAAGCGAAATTGACGCCGCACCGGGGCTGACGACGCTGCTGGGGTCAGATCAGGTTGGCCCCTGTCTGGTCGAAGATCCGGGGCACCGGGCGGTCTATATTTTCAACCATTTTGAATATGACAGCGACACGCTGAAAGAAGAATACGATCGCGACATTGCTGCCGGAACGCCAATTAACGTGCCAGACAACTACTATCCGGATGACGATCCAACCCTGACACCGCAGAACCGCTGGCGCAGCCACGGGCATTTGCTTTACGGCAACTGGATCAACCAGATTTACCAAAGCACAAGTTTTGACATGTCGCGGATCGGATCATAACGGCCAGTATGGCGCATGTGTATCACAGGAGGTTGCCTTGATGTCCCTACCCTTTGACGGCGCGATCAGCGCATTTTTTGAAAACGACGCAGCTGCCGACATGCGAAAAGCCATTCAGGATGGATCAAAGAAAGACATTCTGTCACCCGGCTATCCCTACCCAAAACGCATGAACCGCGACGACTATCAAAATGCAATCGACGATTTACAGCTAGAGCTGGTCAAGCTGCAGGCCGATGTAAAGGCCACGGGCAAGCGGGTCGTGGTGGTGTTTGAAGGGCGCGATGCNTCCGGCAAAGGCGGCACAATCAAGCGCATGCGCGAAAACCTTAACCCGCGCGTGGCCCGCGTGGTCGCGCTATCCAAACCCTCGGATCGCGAAAGCGGCGAATGGTATTTTCAGCGCTACGTGCAGCATCTGCCCTCGGCCGGGGAAATCGCTTTGTTTGACCGCAGTTGGTATAATCGCGGCGTGGTGGAAAAGGTCTTTGGCTTTTGCACGGACCCGCAGCGCCAACATTTTTTCAACCAGCTTCCGGAATTTGAGGACATGTTGGTGGACGAAGGCATNACCCTGGTCAAACTATGGCTTAACGTCGGACAGGCCGAACAACTGCGCCGGTTCCGCGCCCGCGAAAGCGATCCCCTAAAGCAATGGAAACTAAGCTGGATCGACGTCGAGGGGCTGAAAAAGTGGGACGATTACAGTCGCGCAATCCGTGAAACCTTTGACAAAAGCCATACAAAACAGGCGCCTTGGACAATTGTTAAGTCTGACGACAAGTTACGNGCGCGCATCGCCGCGATCCAGACTGTGCTGTCGGCCATTGAATATAAGGGTAAAAACCCACAAATAGCCTGTAAAGCGGACCCGAAAATATGCGGAGGCCCCGACATCTGGGATGCCTAAAAAGCGTGGCTATCATCATGGCAACCTGCGTCAGGCGCTGGTCGAGGCCGCCCTGTCGCTGATTGAGGCGCGTGGACCAACCGGGTTCACCCTGTCCGAAGCGGCCAAACAGGCCGGCGTCACACCAGCCGCCGTTTATCGCCATTTTGACGGGCGCGAAGACCTGATCGCAGAATGTGCCCGGCAAGGATACGAAGTTTTCGCCGACCTGATGGAATTTGCCTATGCCAAGGGCCAACCCTCGGCGCTGGCGTCATTTGAGGCAACCGGGCGCGCCTATCTGGCCTTTGCACGCAAATATCCGGGCCATTATGTTGCGATGTTTGAAAGCGGTATCTCGGTCAATCGCACCCCGGAACTGGCGCAGGTATCCAACCGGGCACATGGGGTGCTGGAACGCGCTGCGGTGGAATTATCGCGCCACATAGCGCCCGATAAACGCCCCCCCGCACAGATGGTCTCGGCCCATATATGGGCGATGTGTCATGGGGTGGTCGAACTTTTCGCGCGCGGCTCGCCGGGCACGATATCACCCTTTCCACCCGAAGAATTGCTTGAAACCGGGATCGGGATCTATCTGCGCGGGTTGGGGTTATTGCCGGCGGATCAATAGCCTTGGCGCCCGTNTAAGGTGCCCGAAGCAAAGGTTGAAACCGCATCGCCCTTAGCAGGTGAAAACAGTTTTCACGGTGGTGATACCCGGACCAGTGAAATATTTTGGCGGTGATTTGCAGCAGGATCAGGCCAAAGACCAAACCAACCAACATGGTCGCAATAACAATACCAAGAATACTGGCCGCAACGATCCCGATCGTGCCCGCCATTGCATCCGTATCAACCAAACCAGCTGCAATATCAGGTGACAGCACCATCAATGTCTGCACCGCAAAACAGGTCATGCCGCCAAACAATACCGCACCGGGAATCACAATACGGATGATCTTGGCCAGCTCTTCCAAAGCGCGGGAAACTGGGTTTTCGGATTTAGAACCTTCGTCGTCCAGCGCCAACCATGCCTGAAAATCGGTCTCGGCTTTGCTTGGCCCGTCCTCGTTAAAGGACCGTGTCGCAATCACTGCCGTCACCAGCGTTAACCAGATGGCCAGCACTGTCAGTGTCACTTGCAGGCTTGGCGCATAGGCCCAAAACGCCGCAAAACTTATCGACATGAACATGATGAATAAGAACCGGTCCGGCCAGCGTGCAACACCAAGCACAGCCGAGGCCAGCATTTTTGGCGGATCAACTTCATGATCTGTAAGTCTAATTGAAACCGCATTCGCCAATGTACGAACCGGAATATACAGAACCACAAGTATCAATTGCAGGAATGTCGACATACCGGCGCCGGCAAGAGGCGCTAGGATCAATAAAAACGCAGCTATTCCAAAAAAGAACCCGCCCGCAAATCGCACCAACATACGAAGGGCTGCCGTTTTACCGATCAATGTGCCGACCGGGTCGGCGATCGAAATGGCAAAAAACAGCCCGGTCGAGATGATGCCCCGCCAAAGCGCAAGTGATTCAGCTGAAAGAAAACCCGACAGTGGCGCAACGACGCCGTCAGCCAACCAACCCGAGCAGATTAGCGCCAAAACTATACTGGCGATAAAGCCGGTGTAGGTATCCTGGTTTTGGGTGTCTTGCAGTTTGGTCATTTCGGGGGCCTTGGGCAGCTTTGGGCTAAAGTTACCCGCCAATTGGGCCAAGATGACGACAATGCTGGGTCAAATACGAAAAAAGACCGCCGGGAATGGCGGTCTTTTGACATAATTTGTTCGCAATTTGCGTGTTGCCGATTGGCAATCAGCGCTTGGAGAACTGGAAGCTCCGGCGAGCTTTGCGCTTACCAAACTTCTTACGTTCAACAACCCGGCTGTCGCGGGTCAGGAAGCCAGCAGCCTTCAAAGCGCCGCGCATAGCAGGATCATAAAGCTGTAAAGCCTTGGAAATTCCGTGCTTTACCGCGCCAGCCTGACCTGAAAGACCGCCACCTTTAACGGTTGCCATCACGTCGAACTGATCGACGACACCGGCCACCTGAAACGGCTGACGCAGGATCATCTGCAACACCGGACGGGCAAAATAGGCGTCCATGTCTTTGCCATTCACCACAACTTTGCCGGAACCGGGTTTGATCCAGACGCGGGCAACCGCATCTTTACGTTTTCCGGTTGCGTAAGAGCGGCCCAGTTCGTCACGAACAGGTTCGTGCAAAACAGCAGTTTCAACCGCTTCAGCCACATCGGCGACAACGCCCTCGGCAACTGTGTTCAGCTCTTCGAGTGATTTGATTTCTTCAGCCATCGTCATGCGCCCCGTGTGTTTTTGGCGTTCATGGATTTTACATCCAGGACTTCCGGTTTCTGTGCTTCATGGGGATGCTCGGTGCCAACATAAACCCGCAGGTTTGTCATCTGGCGACGGCTCATCACGCCACCGGGCAGCATACGCTGAACGGCTTTGATAACCAGGCGCTCTGGGTGGTCGCCTTCCAGAATCTGGCCGGCTGTGCGCGATTTGATCCCGCCGGGATAACCGGTGTGCCAGTAATGCACCTTGTCGGCACGCTTGTTGCCGGTCAGCTGGATTTTGTCAGCATTGATCACGATGACATTGTCACCCATGTCTTGCGACGGGGTGAAGGTAGCTTTGTGCTTGCCACGCAGGCGCATGGCGACAATCGAAGCAAGACGGCCCAGAACGACGCCTTCAGCGTCGATCAGCAACCATTTCTTGTCGATGTCCGCAGGTGTAGCGGAAAAGGTTTTCATGTTTCTGCCCTGATTATGGGAATTCGGATTGCGCTGTTCTAAGGCATTTGGCGACACAGTCAAGCGCCACCAACTTAATATAATGACGCAAAAACAATGCCTTACAAATTAGGTATTATTTTACCCCAATATTCAGCCGCGTTTTGGCGGGATCGAATAGGTCATCGAGGCCCGCGCAACAGGATCGGCCATTCCGTCCGAATAAATCAGCACATCACCGACCGCCAATACGCGCCCAAGTTTCAGCAGCCGCGCTTTGCCGATCAGATCGGTGTTGGCCTTTGGCTTATGCATGAAATCAATAGAGCCATTTGTCGTTACCGAAAGCGCCTCGGGCCCGATGTTTGCAAGGATGCCCAGATAAACTGCCACATCCGCCAGCGCAAAAATCGACGGGCCTGACACGGTGCCGCCGGGCCGCAGGTTCCGCTCAGATACATGCAACCGAACGGTAATATTTTCCGGGCTTACATCCTCGATGGTAAAATCATCGGCGACCTGTGGGAATTCCTTTTGCAGAAAGCGCTGCAACTGGTCGATTTGCATTTTTAGGCTCATGGCTTTCCCCTGTTCACGTATCACGCTACACTTCGCGGAAATTATTCGGAGAGGCAAGATGGCTATTCTGGAACGCACAGATCGCGGCGCAATCGCATATATCCAGCTGAACACACCGGATCGGCTGAACGCATTGTCAGAGGCCCTATTGTCCGCACTGGAACGGGAATTTCTGGCCCTGATGGATGATCGTTCTATCCGGGTTGTGGTTCTGTCGGGGGCTGGCAAAGCGTTTTGCGCCGGGCACGATCTGTCAGAAATGCAGCTTGCGCGCCAATCAGACGATGGTGGCACCGAGTATTTCCAGAAATTATTCGCGCGCTGCGGCAAGATCATGCAAATGATCCCGCGCCTGCCCCAACCCGTTATTGCGCGCGTGCACGGCATTGCCACCGCCGCCGGCTGTCAACTGGTCGCCACATGCGACATGGCCATTGCCGATACCCAAACACGTTTTGGCGTTAATGGCATCAACATCGGGCTGTTTTGCGCCACACCAATGGTGGCCCTGTCGCGAAATATTCACCGCAAGCAGGCGTTTGAGATGCTGACAACAGGTGATTTCATCCCCGCCGCCCGTGCGCTGGAAATTGGTCTGGTGAACCAGGTAGTTCCGGCAGCCGAGCTAGAACAGGCAACTGATGATCTGGCCACCAAGGTTGCCGACAAACTGGGGTCTGCAATCGGGATTGGAAAACGGGCGTTTTATGAACAGGTGCAGATGCCGCTGGATCAGGCCTATGATCTGGCCGGACGGGTGATGGCCGAAAACATGGTTCATCCGGACACCGTCGAGGGCACCACCGCATTTCTGGAAAAAAGAGACCCAAACTGGCCCCAGTAGCGCCAGTCTACATTCGGCCGATCTTGCGAATGGCTTTAGCTGCCTTTCGGGCCCGTCGCGCGGTGTCTTTTGAACCTTGCGCCAGTTCGCCCTGCCCGGCAGAGCTGTCGCCATCTTTTGCGCCCCGCCGGCTTGCATAATCAATCCCGGCATTCACACCTTTGTTGATCACTTTGCGCATAAACATGCGCACCGCCATGTTGATTATCTGGTTCATATTCATCTGCACACCTCGCTTGTTTTTTGCCAGTCGTCAGTTTTCGCAGTCGTTAGCTTTCGCCGCTTTCGTCATCTTCGAACATGTCGCTCTGATCTTCTTCGTCAGGTCTGTCCTCTTCGGCAGTATCGCTGCCCGGCAGTGGCCGGTTTTCCAGCAGGCCCGAGGCGCGCAGTTCTTTCAGCCCCGGCAGATCGCGCGCGGTTTCCAGCCCAAAATGATCCAAAAACCCCGGTGTCACAATGAATGTCACCGGGCGACCGGGCGTCATACGACGCCGCCCAAAACGTATCCATTCCAGTTCCAGCAACTGATCCACCGTGCCGCGACTAACGCTGACGCCGCGGATTTCTTCGATCTCGGCGCGTGTTACCGGCTGGTGATAGGCAACAATCGCCAGCGTCTCGATCGCCGCGCGTGACAGTTTGCGGGTCTCAAAGGTTTCCTTTTGCATCAGAAACCCAAGGTCAGGGGCGGTGCGGATCGCCCAGCCATCGCCCACCTTAACCACCGCCACGCCGCGCCCTTCATAGCGCTTTCGCAAGGTTTCCAGCGCCACCTTTGCCTCGGCCCCGTGGGGCATGCGGGCGTTTAGTTCGGCGACTGAAATCGGCTCGGCTGTGGCAAACAATATGGCCTCGACCATGCGTTCCTGTTCGCCTTCCGGGGGGGCCTCAAACAGGCTTTCCTCGACGGGTTCATCCATGGGTTTTCTTTCGTATTTCAATGGGTGCAAACACTTCGCCCTGCCGCAATTCAATCGCCCCGCTTTTAGCAAGCTCAAGCGAGGCCGCAAAGGTCGCAGCCGTGGCCGAACGGCGCATCGCGGGGTCAAGTTCCCAGCCCTCGGGCAGATAGCTGGACAGGTCGGTCCATTCGCCCGCAAAGCCGATCAGCCCGCGCATCCGGTCCAACGCCTGTTCCAGCGTCAAAATCCGGTCGCGATCCATCGCATAGGGGCGAAATTCATCCTTTGTGCGGGTGCGGGCATAGGCCTGCATCAGGTCCAGCAAGGTCGCCGTATAGGTCACACGACGCACCCGCGTTACATCCTCGGGGATGCCACGGGCAAAGAAATCCCGACCCAGCTGGTCGCGCCCCATGATCCGCGCCGCGCTTTCGCGCATTGCTTGCAGCCGTTCCAGCTGGAACGCCAGATGCGCTGCCAGTTCTTCGCCTGTGGGGCCTTCGTCGCTGGGATCAGGGGGCAATAACAGCCGAGATTTCAGGAACGCCAGCCAAGCCGCCATCACCAGATAATCTGCCGCCAGTTCGATGCGCAGTCGTTTTACTTCGTCGACGAATTTCAGGTATTGCTCGGCCAGTTGCAGCACGCTGACCTTGCGCAGATCAACCTTTTGCGTGCGCGACAGGACCAGCAACAGATCAAGCGGGCCTTCAAAACCATCCACATCCACGATCAACGCTTCGGCGGCCAGCCGGTCTTCTACGGGTTGTTGGTCAAACAGCCGGGGCTCGGTTTCAAATGGTTCGTCAGACAATTGCACAGCCTTGTGAAAGTGCCTGAAACTCGGCTTCAGCGGCTGAAATGTCAATCGGCTCAGGCTGTTTGCGTGCGCTCATTGCTGCCGTTGCGCGGGCCTGCGCCTGCGGCCCCATCATCGCGGCCACATCCGCGACTTCGTGCATCTCTTCCAGATCGCCATTGCAATGCAGGATAACATCGCAACCGGCCGACAATGCGCCAGCGCATTTTTGCGTCATTGAACCGCTTAGCGCGCCCATTGAAATATCGTCACACATCAGCAACCCGTCAAAACCGATCTGCTGGCGGATCAGCCCGATGATGCGTTCTGACATCGTCGCCACCTTGGGATCAATGGCCGAGTAAACCAGATGTGCCGTCATCGCGAGCGGCAAATCTGCGAGCGCATGGAACGGCGCGAAATCGCTTTGTTCCAGTGTGGCCAGATCAGTGTCGACCCGGGGCAGATCCAGGTGGCTGTCCACAATGGAACGCCCGTGCCCCGGAATATGTTTCAGCACCGGCAAAACGCCCCCTGCCAGCAAACCATCACCAACAGCGCGGGCGATTGTTGTCACCGTCGCGACGTCCTGCCCATAACAGCGATTGCGCAAAAACGGATGCGTCGCTGCAAAGGCAATATCAGCCTGTGGCGCACAATTGGCGTCGATCCCGACGCCGCGCAATTCATCGGCAATGATCCGGTAACGCAGCCACATGGCGCGCGCCGCATTATCACCAGCGCCTTCCACCTGATCCAGCGGCGCGGGCCATTGGCGCCAATGGGGGTCACGCAGGCGTTGCACCCGCCCGCCTTCCTGATCAATCAGGATCAAAGCATCGCGTCCAACGCTGTCGCGCAAAGCACTTGTCAGCGCGCGCAATTGGTCCGGGTTGTCCACATTGCGGGCAAACAGGATAAAGCCCCAAGGCTGTGTTTTGGCGAAAAAGGCGGCTTCCGCAGCGCTAAGGGTCAGGCCCTTACAGCCAAGGATATAGGCGCCCTGCCCCATTCAGCGGGTGACGACCGGAATACAGTTCGCCTTGCCTGCCATCAGCGCCGAACAGAACCGCCGCGCGTCGGACAAATCGTCAAACCCATGGGCGCGCAGGCGGTAAAAAACCTTGCCGCCCGATTGGGCCTTTTCGATCACCAGAGCCTTGTCGGACATGTAATCGTCAAACCGCGCCGCGACCGTTGCCCAATCTTGCAGCGCCAGTTCCTGCGTTTCATAGGCGCCAAGCTGCGCCAGACGGGTGCCAACGGGGATATCTGCCGGGTCAATACGCTTTGCCCCACTGCCCACGGCTGGTGCGCTGGCTGGTTTTGCCGGTTGCAGAACTGCCGGACGTATCTGCGGTACCAGCGAACGGGTCACACCGCCAAGGCTGGCGGGCACAAGATCAACCGGCGTGTCCTGCACGGCCAGCAAAGCGGCCTCGATCATAGAAGAGCGACCAACATCAGCGCCAGCACCGGTTGCGGCATCGGGGGATGTCCCGCCTTGGGCCGCAGCTGTTGCCGCTTGCGTTGAAGCAATCGCAGCCGTGTTGGCCTGCATCGCATCAAGCACGGCCGTTGTTTCGTCTTCATCCGTCAAAACCGTCGGTTTTGGGGCCAAAACCACCCGGTCGGCCGGATCGGCGGCGGTTCCTGCGGCCGAAATGTTGTTGACGGCCAGCCCTTGGTGGGACGCTGCCTGACCACCGGGATCATCCGGGGCAACCCGCATCGGCCCTTCCAGTGCCCGCACGACCGGAACCCCGGACACATCGCGCACCATCAACTGATAGCCCCACCAGACCAGGCCAGCGATCAAACCGGCCGACATGACCGCGCCTAACCAATTGATAACACTGGACATACTTGCGCCGCGATCAGGGTAACCCCCGTCAACGGCATTGCCATATTCGAAATCCGCCATTTTGCCTCACTGTCCGTGGATCACATCTATCCATCGGATTTTGCCTGCTCGATGACCCGCTTTTAGTGACGCCTGCGCTTTATATCAGCGCATTTGCGTCGCCGGAGTCACGCCCAAGATACCAAGACCGGCAGAAATAACAACGGCCACGGCCCTTGGAAGCGCAATTTTTGCAGCAGATGCGGCAGGATCACCATCCTGAAGGAAACGTAAGGTTGGAAATTCATTGCCCTTATTCCACAGCGCATGGAATTCGCTGGCCAGTTCATAAAGATAAAAGGCGATCCTGTGGGGTTCATGTTCACGCGCGGCGATCTCGACCAGACGTGGCCATTCTGCTAGCTTTCGGGCCAGTGCAAATTCCGACGCATCGACCAGATTTGGCGTATCGCTTAACGGCACTTCGGCCTCTTGGGCGCGACGCAGAACCGAGCACACCCGCGCATGGGCATATTGCACATAAAACACCGGATTGTCCTTGGACTGCTCGGCGACCTTGTCAAAATCAAAATCCAGCGGCGCGTCGTTTTTGCGCGTCAGCATCACAAAGCGCGTCACATCCGCGCCAACCTGATCGACCACGTCGCGCAGGGTCACGAAATTGCCGGCCCGTTTGGACATCTTGAAGGGTTCGCCGTCCTTATAAAGCCGCACCAGCTGCGTCAGCTTGATATCAAGCGGCACCTTGCCATCCGACAAAGCCGACACCACCGCCTTGATCCGCTTTACATATCCGCCGTGATCGGCGCCCAGAATATCGATCAGCTGGTCATACCCACGGGTGATCTTATCAAAGTGATAGGCAATATCGGGCGCAAAATAGGTCCATGACCCGTCAGATTTCTTTACCGGGCGGTCCACATCGTCGCCATGTTCGCTTGAGCGGAACAAGGTCTGTTCACGCGGCTCCCAATCGTCGGGCAATTTGCCCTTGGGTGGTTCCAGAACGCCCTCGTAGATCAACCCGGCTTTGTCCAGTGCTTCGATCGCCGCTTCGATCCGGTCAGAGCCATAAAGCGATTTTTCGCTAAAGAAATTATCCATCCGGACGCCAATCGCTGCCAGATCGTCGCGGATCAGCGCCATCATTTGCAGGGTCGCAAATTCGCGCACCGGGACCAGCCAGTCGGCTTCAGTTTTGTCCAGCAGGGTCTCGCCGAACTTTTCTTTCAGCGCCTGCCCGACCGGAACCAGATAGTCGCCCGGATACAGACCCTCGGAAATTTCCGGCGCATGGCCACAAGCCTCGCGGTAGCGTTCATAGGCCGAGCGCGCCAACACATCGACCTGCGCCCCGGCATCATTGACGTAATATTCGCGCGTCACTTCATGGCCGGTGAAATCCAGCAGGCTGGCCATGCGTCGCCAAAAACAGCGCCCCGCGTATGGCCAACATGCAGCGGGCCGGTTGGATTGGCCGACACAAATTCCACATTCACCCGTTGCCCGGCACCGGTGTTGGATGTGCCAAAACCGGCACCTTCCGCCAAGACATGGCTGACAATTCCCCGCCAGACATCTTCGCCCAGTCGCAGGTTCAAAAATCCCGGCCCGGCAACCTCGACCGACGCGACGCGTTCGTCCGCCGTCAGCTTTGCTGCCAGAGCTTGGGCAATATCGCGCGGCTTCAGCCCGGCAGGCTTTGCCAACACCATCGCGGCATTGCTGGCCATGTCGCCATGGGCCGCATCGCGGGGCGGCTCAACNGTGACATTTGCAAAGCTCAGGCCCGCAGGCAGTTCGCCCTGGGCCACCATTGCATCAAGGCTGTCGATCACCAGCGCACGTATGTCGGAAAACAAGTTCATATCATCGGTCCCAAATTAGTCCGAGCGGTTTAGCACGCCGCCCACCAGCGTCAACGCCATCGTCCGTGTCTGCGCCCCCGCAACGGGCGCTGCACCGGTTTTTCTGCGAAAAACCGCGCCCCCAGCCGCAATCACCCACAAAGTCGTTGATGTTCCTGAATTGCAAAGCGATCCGTCATTCCGGCAACATAATCCAAAACCAGCCGCGCCAGCGCTGTTTCGTCGTCGACCGCCTGCAAATCACCGCGCCATTCGTCCGGCAAAAGGCCCGGATCCGCCATAAACAGGGGAAACAGATCCTCGATCATTTTTGTCACCCGCGCCCGCTCGACCATGACACTTGGGGCGCGATACATGCGTTCAAACAGAAAGGCGCGGATTGCCTTTAGCTCCATAAACAGTTTTTTGGAAAACCGGATCACCGGCTTGCCAAGGGCGCGGATTTCATCGACCGATTGCGGATTAGCCGCCTGCAGGCGCGTTCGCGCGATGGCGATCACATCCTCGACCATAACGCCAAATACCCTGCGCAATGCCTCGTGGCGTCGCCGCATCGGGTCAAGATCACGGTAAAGCGCGTCAACTTCGGCAAATGCCGGACCGGTCACTGGCAGCTCCATCAGGTCGGCCTCGGTGAACAGGCCGGCGCGCAGCCCGTCGTGCAGGTCGTGGTGATTATAGGCGATGTCATCGGAAAATGCGGCCACCTGCGCCTCGGCGCTGGCGTAGCTGTCCAGTTCCAGATCATAGGCGGCGTTAAAGTCGGCCAGCGCATAGGGCACCGGTGCGCTTACGGGCCGTTGTGCTTGGCGATACCTTCCAGCGTCTCCCACGTCAGATTTAGCCCGTCAAAATCCGCATAGTGGCGTTCCAGCCTTGTGACAATGCGGATCGCCTGCGCGTTATGGTCAAACCCACCAAAAGGCTGCATCAGAGCCGACAGTGCATCCTCGCCCGTGTGGCCAAACGGCGGATGCCCCAGATCATGGGCCAGCGCGACAGCCTCGGCCAGTTCCTGATTAAGCCCCAGCGCCCCGGCGATGGTGCGCGCCACCTGCGCCACCTCGATCGTATGGGTCAGCCT
>JGI24724J26744_10001471_pt1 | contig 16118 bp, 12 predicted proteins | sample Cruoilmetagenom7_FD_26744 | JGI IMG/M metagenome (IMG submission 26744) | reverse complement strand
GTCTGAGCATTCCCAGAAAACTTCTTGCCGTTTAGAACCAGATCGTTGAGTGGCGCAAATTCTCCTTCAACCCCAAACGTCTTTAATCCTTCAAGTATGGCGTAGGCACGGTCGAGTCGATCACACCATTCATCTCCAGCCAAAGGTCGCAATATTCTTGTCTCATCTTTGAGAGAAGATAACGAGTTAGCTATTTATGCTGGAAAGAGCGGTATAGAAAATATTGGATAAATTCCTGTAATTACGCAAGAGATTTCTCTTAGCATTGACTCTCCGCGCTAAGCGAGAACACCCATCAGCATATTCTGGGCAAAAGCTCTCCGGAGGGCATATCTAATATCCTCTTTCCTCCGATGAGAGTCTTCAAGATAACTCTGCTCTTGGAATCCCCTTTCACCCGACCAATTATGGCCACCTCTCTGCCCAGGGGATTATCCTTCATTGCCTCCAATACTTTCTCTCCATCTTCTTCTGGTACCAGAGCCACCAGCTTTCCCTCGTTTGCTACCGAGAACACATCCAGACCAAGCATCTCACAAGCCCCCTTCACTTCCTCTCTAATAGGTATTTTGGCCTCGTCAATCATCATCTCTACCCCCGATTGGAGGGCAATCTCGTTGAGGGTGGTGGCAATGCCGCCCCTGGTGGGATCTCTCAGAACGTGGATATTCTTGCTCACATCTAACATATCCGTGACCAAACCGTTCAATGGGGCACAATCACTCTTGATCTCCGCCTGAAATTGGAAGCCTTCTCTCTCGGTAAGAATCGCAATCCCATGATCTCCAACGGTCCCGCTCAAGAGGATTAGATCTCCGACTCTGGCGTTCCTCCCAGAGATATTTATACCATCAGGAATATATCCGATCCCTGTGGTATTGATGAAGAGTTTATCCAATCCCCCTCGTTCCACCACCTTGGTGTCGCCTGTGATGATCTTTACATCGACCTCCTTGGATGCTTCCTTCATAGATTCTATCACTCTCCGAAAGGTGGCCATCGTCAACCCCTCCTCGATCATCAATGCAACGCTGATATAGTAAGGTCCCGCTCCCACCATGGCCAGATCGTTCACGGTTCCGAAGATGGCAAGTTTCCCAATATCCCCTCCATGAAAGAAGAGAGGTTTTACAACATGGGAATCTGTGGAGAGAGCCAGTCGATGACATTCAGATGGGAGTGAGGCAGAATCGTCAAGGTTATTCAAGATGGGATTCCCGAAGGCAGATAAAATTGTCTCCTTTATCAGCTCATAAGAAAGCCTACCTCCACCTCCATGTGCCAATAAGATCTTGTCCTGCTTCATCCTTGCCAACCACCCATCCACACAACGTTCAGGTTCACTTTGTTGAACAACACTTCCGTATAATGTTTATTTAATTTGCATCTTTCCAGCATTTACTATTTCCCATTTTATTCATCTCCATTTTAACATCTTCGGTTAATGATTCAGATAGATACTGACCATACTCCCTCAGAATTAATGGGCTTTAACGGTTCTAATGGAACCTATATTTATAATATGCCGCACAGGTTCCTTCACTTGATACCATACAGGGGCCCACAGGGTTTTCTGGGGTACATTTCCTACCAAATAATATGCACTGGGGTGGGGACTTGGCACCTCTCAACACATCTCCACAAATGCATCCAGATGGCTCACGACTCTCCTCTACGGAGATATCAAATTTATTTTCGACGTTAAAGGCGCTATACTCTCTTCGCAACTTGAGGCCACTAGAGGGTATTACTCCAAGCCCCCGCCATTCGGCATCACAGACCTCAAAGACCTCATCCATCAGCTTGAGTGCCGTTGGATTTCCTTCTCTAGGAACTCCCCTCGAATATTGGATATCGACCCAACTTTTGCCATCCCTTCTCTGGATGAGAAGCAGATATATTCCCTGTAGCACATCTAGGGGCTCAAAACCAGTGATTACACAGGGTACCTTATAATCTTGGGCAATGAACTGATAGGGAACGGAGCCAATGATGGAACTGACGTGACCAGGACAGAGAAAACCATGGATATTCACCTCCCCCATATCTAGCAGTGCCTTCATGGCTGGGGTGATCAGCTTGTGCAGGGAAAGAATGAAGAAATTCTTCAACCCTATGGACGAAGCTTCCATAACGGAAGAAGCAATTGTGGGGGCGGTAGTCTCAAACCCTATGGCCAAGAATACTATAATCCTATCTGGATTATGAATTGCAAGATTAACGGCATCCATTACCGAATAGACAATCCTGATATCCCTTTTCTCACTCCGCTCTCTCTCCAGACTGGAAGACGTGCCGGGAACCCTCAACATATCCCCAAATGTGGTTAGAATTACATCATCGAGCTTGGCAATGGCGATCGCCTTATCCAGATCGTGGACGGATGTGACACAGACAGGACATCCAGGACCGGAGATTAAATTTATANCGTCTTGTAGAAGTTCCTTGATGCCTGATCTGAATATAGTGACTGTATGAGTGCCACAAACCTCCATGAAGTTGAACTTCTCGCATGAGAGGGACTTAATTTTCCTGATGACTCCAGTCGCCAATTTGTGATCCCTGAATTCATCCAGATACCGCACTGATCTCCTCCAGCAATCTGATAGTCTCTTGCGCCTCTTTAATATCAAGTTTCTGTATGGCAAAGCCAGCATGCAGGAGGACATAATCCCCAACCTTAGCATCGGGTACCAGCTGGAGTGCAATATCCTTCTTGACGCCGCCAAACTCGACCGTGCCCATGGTGCCATCGATCTCAATTATCTTTACTGGAATGGCAAGACACATCTTCAAATACCTCCTGTTATCTTACTTGCAGCAATTACCGCCTGTCCTAATGAGAGGCCCCCATCATTGGTTGGAACTCTCCGGTGAAAGAAGGGCTCAAATCCTCCCTTCACCAGGCCATCAAGGGTCTTAACAAGTAATAACCTATTCTGGAAGACACCTCCACTTAAAATAACCCTATTTAGACCTTCTATGTCCCTTATTCGCCTGCATACATCCACAATGAAGTTAGAGACGGTGTTGTGAAATTTGGCAGAGATAACGGATTGCGAAACACCATCTTTTAAATCTTTTATAATGCCCTGAAAAATTTCCCTCGTATCAACTATCGTCTGACATCCTTCATCGTTAATGCCCCACTTATAGCTGTGGTTGACTCCCTCTACAGCAATCATCTCAAGCTCAATGGCTGCCTGCCCCTCATATGTAATCTTATCTCTCAAACCAATCAATGATGAGACCGCATCGAAAAGTCTCCCGCAGCTGGATGTCAATGGGGAGTTTACTTCACGCTCTATCTGTCTGATGATAATAGCTGCATCCTGCTCATTCAACCTGAAGATGAAATCTATATCCAAATCCATACAGTTTCTTCCGAAGAGGGAGTAAAGAAAGCTCAATGCCATCCTATATGGATTCGCTATGGCGGTCTCCCCACCGGGAAGTGGAATGTAAATTAGATGCCCCATCCTCTCAAAACTCGAATAGTCCCCAATCAAAAACTCCCCTCCCCAGATCTTACCATCAATCCCATATCCTGTGCCATCGAAGATGACGCCGATAACCATCTGATCCAAATTGTTGTCGGCCATACAGCTCGCCATATGGGCATGATGGTGCTGGACGCCAATTAGTTCGGGGTTCGGGGTGTGGGATTCGGAGCCTGCATATNTTAGGGCATACTTTGTAGAGAGATAGTCGGGATGAAGATCGTATGTCACGATGGAGGGATCTATGTGGAAGAACCTCCGATAGCGGGAGATACTGTCACAAAAGAAGTTATAGGTCTCAACGTTCTGAAGATCTCCGATATGCTGGCCGATGAAGTAAGAATTATCCTTAGATAAACAAAAGGTATTCTTCAGATCTGCTCCGCAGGCAAGTATTCCCGGCGATGAAATCTTAAGATATAAGGGCTGGGGAACAAATCCCCTTGACCTCCTGATTAATATCTCTGATCCTTCAATGACGGTAGCGACCGAGTCATCACACCTGTTGCAAATATCCCGGTTGTTCAAAAGAAAGAAATCGGCCAGATCATTCAGCTTGTCCAAAGCATCCTCGTTGGCCATAGAAATGGGCTCCCCGCCGATATTTCCGCTTGTCATGACCAGAGCAAGAAAGGAATCTCTGAGCAAGAGATAATGTAGTGGAGTATATGGAAGCATTACCCCCAAGTAGTTATTATTTGGGGCAATGTAGGGAGAGATGGACGAGCCTGCCTTCTTTCGAAGCAGAAGAATTGGTCTCCTGGGGCTTAAAAGGAATTCTTTCTCCTTAGAGTTGACATAGCAATATTTCTCGATGGTTTTAATGTCGTAAGACATGACGGCGAATGGCTTATACGCCCGATACTTTCTTCTCCGAAGCTCAGATACGGCATCATCATTTTCAGCATCGCATACCAAATGAAATCCTCCAATGCCCTTGATTGCCATAATCCTGCCGGCGTTGAGAAGCTCAATAGTTTCGCCGATGGGATCGGGCACGGACATCTTCCCATCGTGATCCCAGAGTTCCAGCGTTGGGCCGCAGTTTGTGCAGGCATTTGGCTGAGCATGAAATCGCCTGTTGGTAGGCTCATCATATTCATATTGGCACCCATTACACATGATGAAGTTTGCCATGGTTGTATTCTCTCGGTCGTAAGGGATATCCTTGATAACGGTGAATCGTGGTCCGCAGTTTGTACAATTAATGAATGGATAGAGATACCTTCTGTTCGAAGGGTCGAAGAGTTCGGCCAAACAATCTTCGCATATCGAGATATCCGGTGATATGGGAACGAACTTGCCATGTTGCGCCATGCTCTTTCTGATCTCAAAGTCATTGTATCCCACTGGGGTAAGGTTATCTTGAATCTCTATTTTCTCGATGGCAGCTGATGCTGGAGGGTTTTCTTTGACGCCGATGACAAATTTTTCGAGATTCATTTCATCACCCTCAACCTCGATCATCACACCATCAGAGGCGTTCAGAACCCACCCCTTCAGGTCATATCTCTTGGCCAGGTTATAAACAAAGGGTCGAAAGCCCACACCCTGAACGATCCCCCTCACCTTGATGGCATTTTGAACGATCACTTTATCACCCTTTGCAATTACACCAGAACCTCGATATTTCGTATCAGACACTCTCTTCCCATGACAATTTCTATATTCTGGGAGTTGCATTCTGGACAAGAAAAAGAAGGAGAGTGAATATGATATAAAAGATCATCCTCGGACTTCATCTCTCCTCCATAATCACAATCTAAGCATTTTATCCTGGACCTTATGGTTTTTATTTTTATTTTTGCATCTTGGGCAATTGTCCCCTTGAAGAGCTCCCTCAGCCAGAACTCAACCTGTTCTGAGTTCAAAAGAGTGAGCTCACCTATCTCGAGATTTACTGATATAACCTTACTGGCATTATTATTCTCTGCACTTCTTATAATCGTCTTCATTATGGAGCTCGAGATCGAATATTCATGCATGCCCAACATTCCTTCAACAAACAAACTAAGCTTGTTCTGTCCATTTAACCATACTAAATATCCAGCGCATCCATCACCTTCTTGACTCCTTGCCCCGTTCTGCAGTTAGTCTCAATTATCTTTATGTGGGAATTGACTCTAAGCGCATCGGCCTCAAGCCCCCTCAGATTAATGTCCATAGCATCTGCCAGATCTACCTTATTTATGACCACCGCATCCACCCCCTGAAAAATATAGGGGTGCTTTATTATTGTATAGGGCCCCTCTGTAACCGAGATGACGACCACCCTCTTGTGGGCGCCTAAGTTAAACTCTCTTGGACAGATCAAATTTCCCACATTTTCTATGAATAGTAGATCGATGGTATCCAGGTTTAATTTACTTAAGGCCTTCCTGATCAGGCTAGCGTCGAGATGACACTCCTTACCTGTATTTGCCTGAACGGTTTGAGCTCCCTTGCTTTTGATCCTTTCGGCATCTATGGTGGTTGTTAGATCACCCGCGATGACTCCTGCTCTCTTTTTCTTGAGCCTAATTAAAATATTTTCAATTAAAGAGGTCTTCCCCGAACCAATAGCACCCAAAATATCTATCGCCAAAATATTTTTTTCCTCTAAGATTTTCCTATTTTCCTGAGCTAACTCCTCATTCCTCTTGAGCAGATCTTCACTCAGTTCAATATTGAGTAGCTCACCATCTATGCTTTGAACAACTTTTACTTTATCATCTTTAGTCTTCATGATACCAGCCCCCATGATTTTGAACATAGAATTTTACTCTTTCGTTACCTTAAACTCTTCGGTCATTATCTCAGCAACGATCTCAGGAATGACCTTTAAAAGCTCTGAAGTACATTTTTCGGCGTAGGCAATATGATCCTTTATTTCAATGGCATATATTTTAATGGTCTTTGGCATCTTCATCTGCAGTTTCCTGCCGAGCGCAAGCGCCGTTGCAAAGTTAATGTCGTGGGGAGATGCCAAATGGATGCTCGATTCAAAATCAGATGGTGTCAATCTATAAAGTTGGCCTGATCTGCCATCCCGCGTCTGAATGGAGTCAATTACGATGACCTTCTCATAGCCCTGAATCATATCTAAAATATTGAAACCAGCCGAGCTAACATCCTCTACTTCCACATTCTCATCATTTATTCGTTTCTTTAGCTCCGCGGCAACCCTTATCCCTATACCATCATCTCCAAGGATAGGATTGCCCAATCCAAGGACTAAGGTTCTCACCGTTCGCCTCTTCTCAATCTCTTTATCAAATCATGTTCTGAGTTATATATATCGACCTCAAGAGGCATCTGTCCGGGAAGTGTGTGGGTTGCACAGGCAAGGCACGGATCGTATGCTCTGAATGCCATCTCAACCATATTCAACAAACCTTGATTTACCTTCCAGTTCTTGATGAGCTTCTGGGCCGCCTTCTTGATTGACATACACATCGGTCCGTTGTTCTGGCAAGTCGCCACGAGGAGATTGACCTTGGTAATTATCCCCTCCTCGTCTGTCCAGTAATGATGATACAGGGTACCCCTCGGCGCCTCGATGCATCCCACCCCTTCGGTTGGAGTTTCGGTGGGAATGGTCCTGATATCTTTGCTGGTAACATCTTCATCCTCAGCCAGCTCCAATAGCCTCTCCGAGGCGTACATGATCTCTATAACCCTAGCCCAGTTAAATGCCAATGTTGCATGGCAGGGCTTTCTCAAGAGATCATACATCTTATCATATGCCTCCTGCGCCAGAGGAGTTGCCATCCCATCTGCCACATTCAACCTGGCAAGACAGTTCACCCTGTAGATTCCGCTATCCTTCCCATCAACCAATCCCTTCCATCCAACGTTCTTTAAGCAGGGGAACTTCAAATAACTCCAGGGCTCCACGTGCTCTTCTATGTGATCTAAATAATCCTTTGGCTTAAACTTAGCATACTCCCTGCCGTCCTGATCTACAACCTTTACGTCGCCGTCATAGAAATTGACCTTACCGTTAACATCGACCATCCCCATGTAATAGGTCTCATGATAATAGATATCCCCAGTAATCAAGTCCATATAGCCATTATTTTTTAATATTAAATCGTCCACTAACTTTAATGTGAACTTCGAAAATTCTATGCAGGACTTCGCCATATTCTCAATATCTTTTCTTTCTTCTTCAGTTATCGGCTTTGACATCCCGCCGGGCAGGGCACACACTGGATGGGTTGCCTTTCCTCCAATCATCTCCAGGATTTTCCGGGAATAACCCCAATGCTTAAAGACCTCAGATCCAGCCTCTGTGCCAACTTTTTTAATAAGACCCAGAATATTTCGCTCCGCTGGATTAGCATTGGGACCCACGACAAAATCAGGGCCCGAGAGGGCGAAAAAGTGGGCTATATGATCATAGATCATGTGNGCACAATAGAAAAGTTCACGCAACTTCTTTGCCGGTTCTGGCGGATCTACGTTGAATACCGCATCGGTTGCCTTGGCCGATGCTATATGATGAGCAGCAGGACAGACCCCGCATATTCGAGTTGTAATCCTCGGCATCTCCTCGACTGGTCTTTCCTCACAGAACTTCTCAAAACCTCTCAGTTCCACCACCTGAAAGAAGGCATCATTCACATTTCCTTCGTTGTCTAGAAATATCTCGATCTTTGCCTCCCCTTCAAGCCTAGTTATGGGCTCAATGGTGATTCGCCTCGTTTTCTCTTCCATTTATCTCATCTCCGTTCCTTTATCCTCTTGTTGACCAATGCCACGGGCAGGGTAAATCTATAGAATGTGCCCAAAGGATCCTTGATCTGGTCCATCAATTTCTCTACGTCTTCGTCGGAGAAATCCTTCTCATTCTCCACGCCAAGGATGGAGGCTATGGCACCGATCATTTTGGCGCCTTGATCCTTAACCTCGGAGGTCGGTCCCATACATCCCCTACATGGCATAAGCGCATTGATACACATGGCGCCACATCCGCCCCTTGTGGCAGGACCCATACACAGGATGCCTTGTTCAAGCAAACATCGTGTAGGGTCGGGGATTATCTCATGGGGTCTAATGATCTTCGAGATCATCTTGCCTTTCTTCTCCAGTGGGCATTCGTCACAGAGCGTCTTCTCAGAAGCGATTACCGTGCCCTTGGGCGGCAGATTTCCAGTGTCTATGAACTCCTTTATTATGGGCAACAACTTCTCGATCAACTCAACCGGTGGCGGACATCCCGGCAGGTAGTAGTCGACGTCTATAACCTGATTCAGGGCCTTGCCATCATTATGCAGTTCTGGCAGGGTAAGATTATGTTTATTCACCACCGTCTCCGTTTTCGGAGTGACAAACTCTGGGTTCACCGTGGAAGGAGTCTCCTTATAAATCGTGTTAAAGATCCCTTCCCTATCCGTGACGTTGCATAGTCCGGGAATACCACCAAAACAAGAGCATGACCCGAAGGCGATTATGACCTTTGACCTCTCTCTCAGAAGATGTGCGATATGCTCATGCTCAGATGTTCTCACCGTCCCGTGATATAGTGATATGTCGATCTCATTCTCATTGAACTTCTCTAATTCTGAGAGCTTGAAGTCCATGGCCGTAGGCCAGAATACGATATCTGCCAGAGCAACCAGATCAAATATCTTTTCTTTGAGATCCAATATAGCGATGTCACACCCTGCGCAGGTTGATCCCAAGCCGATGGCCAGTTTTATCTTATTTTCCACCATTTATAATTCTCCTCTCCTCTCATCTTTNAAAGGATTTGGCCCAAGCTCTTTGATCTCCCCTATGAAATCTGTAACCGTCTGGGCAAACCTGGCTCCCTCCGCGGCAGAGATCCATTCAAGCTTCAACCTCTTGGGATCTATGCCCAGCTGGGAAAGCAACCTCTTGAGCAGGGCTACCTTCCTTCTGGTTTTATAGTTACCGGCTTCATAATGACAGTCTCCAGGGTGGCAACCTCCGATAAATATCCCATCTGCTCCCTTGTTAAAGGCTTCCAGAATATATAGTGGATCAAGCGATCCAGAACACATCACCCTGATCATTCTCATATTGGGAGGATACTGGATCCTTGAAACCCCCGCCAAATCTGCACCCGCATAGGCACACCAGTTACAGCAAAATCCCACAATCTTTGGCTCAAAATCTTCCATGATACACTCTCCTCACTTAAGTTTATACTTTTTGACTTTTTATCCCAGCGAAGCGTCGACCATGGACAATATCTGTTCTCGCTTGAATCCTTTTAGTTCAGCGGCACCGGATGGGCAAGCGGCACAACATGTTCCACATCCCTTGCAAAGGGTCTCATTTACTTTAGCAACTCTATCCTCTTTATCCACCTCTATTGCACTATACGGGCAGAGCACCTCACAGATTCCACAGCCACTACATATATCCTCATTCACCTCGGAAACCGTCCCCTCCGTCAACATCTTCTCTTTGCTAAGTACGGTACACGCCCTAGAAGCGGCGGCCTTTGCTTGAGCAATGCTCTCATCAATAAACTTCGGTGAATGCGCCATACCACACAAAAATACGCCATCTGTGGCAAACTCCACCGGTCTAAGCTTCACGTGTGCCTCCAAAAAGAAGTTNTCNTCGTTTAATGGGACCTTCAACATCTCAGACAATTCCTTATTATCTGTCCTGGGCACAGTGGCAACAGACAATACTAAAAGGTCTGTATCTATGAGAAGATCCTCTCTAATGATTGGATCTAACACTTGAAGCCTCAAAGTCCCATCGCTGGACTCAACGATCTTCGGTTTATTGTCCTCGTCATACCTTACAAATATTACACCTGCCTCTCGGGCTTTTGTATAATATTCTTCTTTGAAGCCATATGTGCGCATATCACGATAGAGCACAAATACATTCGCCTTAGGATTAATCTCTTTTATCTTCAGACTATTCTTTATGGCCTCAGAGCAACAGACCCTACTACAGTATGGCCGTACATCTTCACGTGAGCCCACACACTGAATCATAACAACAGTGCGATACTTGGTGATCTCCTTACTATTGTTGGCAATCCTCTCTTCCAGTTCAAGCTGAGTAACTACCCTCTCGTCCTTTCCATATAAGTATTCCTCTGTTTTAAGTTCCTCTGCACCAGAAGCTACGATGACGGCACCGTGTTCCACCTCTTCCTCCTTTCCATCACTCAAAAGAGTAGTTCTGAAGTTTCCCACGAAACCGTTGATCTCTTTAATCTCCGAATCTGTAAATATCTTGATTAGTTCATTTGATTTTACCTTATCAATAGTTTCCTTTAATAATTTCTGTGTATCTCCATCCTCTACAGTATAATAGATCCTGCGCAGATTTCCCCCTAACTCCTTTTCCTTTTCTATAAGGTAGGATTCAAAGCCTGAATCCGCTAAGGATAATGCTGCGATCATACCGGCCAATCCCCCACCAATAACTAAACCTCTATGAATTACATCGAGCTCAAGCTGTTTGAGAGGTTCTATTAGTGTTGCCTTTGCCACCGCCATCCTTACAAGATCCTTTGCCTTTTGGGTGGCGGCATCTGGCTCGTGCATATGTACCCAGGAGCATTGATCCCTTATGTTTGCCATCTCAAAGAGATACTTATTAAGTCCAGCCTCCCTAATCGTCTCCTGGAAGAGAGGCTCGTGGGTTCTGGGAGTGCAGGAGGCAACCACAACCCGATTCAGGTTGTGCTCCTTGATCATAGCTTTGATTCTCTCTTGAGTATCCTGGGAGCAAGTATAAAGATTGGACTCTGCATAGACAACGCCAGGAAGGGTCTTTGCATATTCGACCACCTGTGGAACGTCCACATATCCACCGATGTTTATTCCACAGTGACAGATGAAGACGCCAACGCTTGGTTCTTGACCGGCCACATCAATTTCCGGAGGATATACTTTCTTCTCTATGAGTGTTCCTCTACTTGGAGATAGTAAGCACGATGCTCCACTAGCCGCACCACTTGCTTGCATAACCGATTCAGGTATATCCTTTGGACCCTGGAATGCGCCACATACAAATATGCCATCCTTTGATGTTTTTATTGGATCAAATTCATCGGTCTTACAGAATCCATATTCATTTAATCCTATCCCGACCCTCTCCGCAAGTTCCTTTATACCTTCCGGCGGTGATATGCCAACTGACAATATCACCAGATCGAACTCTTCTTCAACCAATTTGCCTTCTTCAGTTTCATATTTTACTTTAAGATTTTTGGTCTCGGGTACTTCTTCTATATTCGATATCCTTGATCTTAAAAATCTCACTCCATATTCTTCTTTTGCTCTTGTAACATATTTATCAAAGTCTTTACCATAAGCACGGATATCTATAAAGAATATCGTGGGTTCAACTTCTTCTGCATGATCTTTCGCAATTATCGCTTCTTTTGTAGCATACATGCAACAAACTGATGAACAATACTCCTTTCCACACTTTGTATCCCTAGAGCCGACGCATTGGATAAACGCTATCTTCTTTGGTGTCTCACCATCCGATGGCCGTATGAGCGTCCCTCCAAAAGGGCCTGAAGCGCTAAGTATCCTCTCGAACTCTATGCTCGAAACAACGTTTGGATAGATATCATAACCGTATTCTTTCTTCAAAGAAGGATCAAACTCATCAAACCCAGGAGCGAAGATGATGGAGCCTACATCTAGCTTTATCTCTTCATCTTTTTGGTCATACTCGACAGCGTCCGCCTTACATTCTTCAGCACAGATACCACAGCCAATACATCTCTCTCTATCGATCGTGAACACCAAAGGTACAGCCTGTGGATATTTTATAAAAACACCTTCACGTATGTCTAGCCCCTCATTGTATTCGTTTATAGCCTCAACTGGGCATTTTTGTGCACATACGCCACAGCCAGTGCACTTTTCCTCATCAATATATCTTGCTTTTCTGGTTAAATTGACTTCAAAGTGCCCAGCCTCTCCCTCAACTCGATCGATATTTGCATTTGTTATGAGATCTATGTTTGGATGTCTACCAGCTGTTACCAATTTTGGAGCAAGGATGCACATCGCACAATCATTGGTAGGAAACGTCTTATCTAGTTGGGGCATCACTCCTCCAATTGCTGGAGATTTATCAAGCAAATAAACCTTGAAGCCAGAATCTGCTAAGTCAAGAGATGCCTGTGTCCCAGCTATACCTCCACCGACTACTAAAACTGCACCAACCTTCTCCTTCATTTTACCTCCTGTGAAATGGCAGCGTAAAGTGGGGATGTACCCTCAACATGGTCGAGATATAATAGATTTTTTCTTACCATGATTGTAACATTTTTTAGTGTTTCTTGCGGACCTAATTCAAGTTTTTTTGCCATATCTTTTACAGAGAGCGGCTCCTTTTTTGTCAGCAGTAGTATTTCGGCGCGAATATACTCAGCCTTAATCGCATCGTCCATCACCTCATCAAATTTCCCCTGTAAGATCTTCTCCCCATATGAATTTCCTCCTTCGATCAAAGATCTTTCTCTACCAACCAGTGCTCTAAGTCTGAATCCACTCGCTGCTTCCTTTGCTGCAAGCATGGCTTGAGCCCTCTTCCCATCTTCAATAATGGGATTTGGACCTAAATTCTTTATTAGCTCGACGAACTCTTTTATAATATTGGCAAATCTTTGCCCTTCAGATGCAGAAACCCAATCCAAATGAAACCGATCTGGATTTATACCAACTTGTTCCATTAGTTTCTTTGCCATCCTGACCTTTCGTTCTGCTTGATAATTTCCTTCCAGATAATGACAATCGCCGGGATGACAACCTAAAACTAATGCCCCATCAGCTCCATTTATCAATGTTTCAAAAAGGAGGATTGGATCAATCCTCCCAGAGCACATCACTCTTATTATCCTAACATTTGGAGGATATTGGATTCTGGATACGCCAGCTAAGTCTGCTCCAGCGTAGGAACACCAATTACAGCAAAATCCCACGATCTTTGGCTCAAATTCATTCATGCTATCACCTCCTTTAATGCTGCGGTGGCTTGAGCAATGAGTTGTTCGTCGGTAAAGTGTCTCATGGTAATCGCTCTTTCTGGACATGATGCTCCACATGTCCCACATCCCTTGCAAAGGACTTCGGTTACTCTCACAGTACCCTTTTCGTCTTTCCTCAAAGCGCCGTAGGGACAGATCTTCACACATGTTCCGCAACCAGTACATTTGTCTTCATCTACACTTGCGATTATTGGCTCAGCTTCAGCTTTTCCTTTAGCCATCGGTATCGCCGCTTTTGCTGCCGCAGCACAGGCTTGTGATATGCTCTCATCTATGGATCTTGGCGAATGAGCTAAGCCACACAAGAAAATCCCATCAGTGGCAAATTCAACCGGTCTTAGCTTGACATGAGCCTCTAAGAAGAAGCCATCCTTACTTAACGGTACTTTAAGCATTTTTGCTAGTTCTTCATTCTCTTTGTGAGGTAAAATAGCAGAGCTTAGTACTAGAAGATCAGGTTCTATGATTAACCTCTCTTTAAGTATTGGATCGACCAATGAAACTCTCAATTTCCCTTCTTCAACGCTAACGACAGGTTTTTCATCTTTTTCATAACGAACAAATATTATTCCATCCTCTCTCGCCTTTTTATAGTATTCTTCGTTGAATCCATAGGTTCTTATATCCCTATAAAGGATGAATATATTTGATTTTTCATTGACCTCCTTGATCTTTAGAGCATTCTTTATCGCTTCTTGACAACATACCCTTGAACAATAGGATCTTTCATCATCCCTTGATCCAACACATTGGATCATAACAATATTCTTTGCTTTAAAATCTCCTTTAGCAAGAGCTTCTTCTAGCTCTAGTTGAGTGATTACGTGGTTGTCTCTCTCATATAGATATTCTTTCGGCTTATACTCTTCTCCCCCTGTAGCTATTATTATAGTTCCATGACTTATCTCCATTTGGTTTCCAAGTTTGTCTATTAAAGTGGTCTTAAAGTTCCCTATATACCCTTCGATATTGGTTATTTCTACATTTTTGTATATATGAATTAATTCACTTTCCTCAACTTCTTTAATCGACTCATCCAATTGTTTTTTTGGGTCTTCGCCGCTCAATAAATAGTGCAACTTGTTTAGATTTCCTCCCAGCTTGCCTTCTCTCTCGACCAAGTGGACATCGAATCCCATTTTCGCTAGCTCTAACGAAGCAGTAATTCCAGATATCCCTCCTCCAATCACCAAAGCGGAAGGGATAACCTCTATTTCGACTTTCCCTAGAGGCTCAAGCAATCTTGCCTTGGTAACTCCCGTTCTTACCAAGTCTTTTGCTTTTTTAGTAGCTTCTTCGGGCTCATGCATGTGGACCCATGAGCACTGATCTCTTAAGTTGACGAACTCAAAGAGATAGGGGTTCAAACCAGCTTCCCTAATGGTCTCTTGAAATAGTGGTTCGTGTGTTCTTGGAGTGCACGCAGCTACTACTACGCGATTCAGTTTTTGTTCCTTTATCTTTTCCTTTATTTCCTCTTGAGTATCTTGAGAGCATGTGTAAAGGTTATCTTCGGCATAAACAACATTTGGCAAACCTTTAACATATTCCGTTACTTGGGGGACGTCGACGACACCTCCGATGTTTACCCCACAGTGACAAACAAAAACGCCAATTCTTGGTTCTTGATCTCTCACATCTATCTCTGGGGGGTATTTCTTCATCTTCGTTAATTTGTTTCTCTCACTACGCACGATGCTTAATGCCTTCGCTGCAGCCCCAGAAGCTTGGGTAACTGTCTCTGGGATATCTTTTGGAGAACTAAATGTACCGCATACATATATTCCAGGTTTGCTTGTCTCGATTGGCGAGAAGGTTTTAGTCGAGCAAAAATTAAATTTATTCAGATCTATTCCAAACTTTTCAGCTAGTTCAAACGAATTCTTGGGTGGGATGAGGCCAACTGACAACACGACCAAACCGAATTTTTCTTCTTTTCCTTCCTCATCTTCAAGGTATTTCAGGACTAAATTATTATCTGGGGTATCTTCTATGCTCGGGACTCTGCATCTTGTGAATTTTATACCATATTCTTCCTCCGCTCTCACATAATAATCATCGAATTCCTTCCCAAATGCGCGGATATCCATGAAGAAAATGTGTGACTCTACGCCTGCAATGTGCTCCTTCGTTATTACCGCTTGCTTTATTGCGTTCATGCAGCAAACCGAAGAGCAATACGCGTTCGTTTTCTCGTCTCTAGATCCGACGCATTGGATAAACGCTATCTTCTTCGGAATGGATCTATCTGATGGCCGCATGATCGTGCCTCGAGAGGGGCCCGATGCACTCATCATCCTCTCGAACTCTATGCTCGAAACGACGTTTGGATAGATACTATAACCATACTCTTTTTTCAAAGAAGGATCGAACTCATTGGCCCCTATAGCCAATATAATCGATCCTACATTCAATGCTAAATCTTGCTCCTTCTGATCGAACTCTATGGCATCTGCGTCACAAATTTTTTCACACAGTCTGCATTTACCAGTCCTAAAGTATAGACAATTTTTAGAGTCGATGGTATATTTGAGGGGGACGGCTTGGGGGTAAAGGAGGTATGCAGCCTTTCGCATACTCATGTTCATATCAAACTCATTCGGCACTCTTACCGGGCACTTATCATTACA
>JGI24724J26744_10001467_pt1 | contig 16152 bp, 17 predicted proteins | sample Cruoilmetagenom7_FD_26744 | JGI IMG/M metagenome (IMG submission 26744) | reverse complement strand
TCAATGCCAGATGATAAACCGCGTTATTTAATGGGCGTGGGTAAGCCCGAAGATATTGTTGAGGCCGTTTTAAAAGGCATTGATATGTTTGACTGTGTGATGCCGACACGGAATGCACGGAATGGTTATTTGTTTACCCGTAATGGTTTAGTGAAGATAAGAAATGAGAAGTATCAGTTTGATACCAAGCCTGTTGATGAGGTTTGCGAGTGTTATACCTGTAAGAATTACTCTCGTTCGTATTTGCGGCATTTAGACAAGTGTAAAGAGATTTTAGGCTCGCGCTTAAACACGATCCATAATCTACATTATTACCAAGACTTGATGCGTGGTTTACGCAAATCGATTGAACAAGGGCGGTTGCCTGAATTTGTTGATGATTTCTACGAGCAGCAGGGCAAAAAGCGGAATGCTGTGGCATAATGCGCGACTGACTTAATACAATAACAGGAAAAAACATGTTGGATTTTTTAGTATCAAACGCTATTGCAGCTGACGAAGTAGTAGGCACAGCAACAGCAGCACAAGAAGCAGCAGCTCCAGGGTTCGAAGGTTTACTTTTTCCCATTGCGTTGATTATCATTTTTTACTTTCTTTTAATTCGTCCTCAACAAAAACGTAATAAGAAACATAAAGAGTTAGTATCAGACACCAAAAAAGGTGATGAAATTGTTACCAATGGTGGCTTGTTAGGTAAAGTTACAGAAGTAGGTGATCACTTCATTACGCTTGAAATTGCTTCAAATACATCTGTTCAGGTGATGAAGTCTTCAATTTCATCTGTGATGCCTAAAGGCACATACGCATCTGCTGGAAAAGCAAAAAAATAAACTACCAAACGAGTCGTTGTTATGATGAATCATTTTCCTGCATGGAAAAATTTAATGATAGTAATAACGCTGGTTATTGCTTTTGTTTACGCTTTACCGAATATATATGGTGAAGACCCTTCTGTTCAAATCTCCCCCTTACGTGGTGCGGTAATAAACAACGTTTTATTGGGTGATGTAAAAAGCCAATTAGAAGAAAACGGTATTACGCTGTTGAAGGGTGAGGTGAACGATAGCCAAATATTATTGCGTTTTAACGATACGAACGATCAGCTTAAAGCAGCGGATGTTATTAAAGTTACGCTAGGGAACAATTATGTTGTTGCGCTTAATTTAGCGCCAACAACGCCACAATGGTTGCGTTCGTTAAATGCAGCACCGATGTATTTAGGTTTGGATTTACGTGGTGGTGTGCATTTCTTGCTAGAGGTTGATATGCAGGCCGCTGAAAAACAGGCAATAGACCGCGGTGCAACTGATCTTCGTCAATTTCTTCGTGAAAATAAATTACGTTACTTAAGCGTTATCGTTAATGGTGGCGAGATTCTTATTAAATTTAGGAACCAAGCAATTCATGATGCTGCTGTAGATAAATTGGAGTCTCAGTTTCGTGCTTGGGAATTTAAGCCAGAAGTTAATGCTTCAGCTACACCTACATTGACGGCAACGATGTCTCCTAATGAATTAACAGATGTTAGGAACTATGCTGTTCAGCAAAATATTATCACATTAAAAAATCGAGTTAATGAATTAGGGGTAGCAGAACCGGTTATTCAAAGACAAGGTGAAACTCGTATTGTGGTTGAGTTACCTGGTGTGCAAGACACCGCGCGTGCGAAAGAGATTTTAGGTGCAACAGCAACGCTTGAATACCATATGGTTGATACCAAGAATTCCGTGTCTTCGGCATCGGCAGGCAGAGTGCCAATTGGTTCAAAGTTATATAACCGTCGAGACGGTGGTCAGATACTGTTGAAAAAACAGATTATNGTGACGGGTAATGAAATTGTTGATGCGTCATCGGGCATTGAAGGCGATACCGGTTCAGCGATGGTCTCTGTGTCTTTAGATGGCCCGGGTGGTAAGAAGATGAGTAAGACCACACGTGAAAACATTGGCAAACCAATGGCGGTTGTCTTCATTGAGAATAGAACAGAAACTAAAATGGTGGACGGTAAGCCCGTTCGTTATAAAACTGTTGTTGAAGAGGTCATAAACGTAGCAACAATTCGTGGCCATTTTAGTAACCGTTTCCAAACAACTGGGTTAGATAATTCAGCTGAAGCGCGTGATTTGGCTTTATTGTTACGTGCGGGTGCCTTAGCAGCGCCGATTGACATTGTTGAAGAACGTACAGTTGGGCCAAGTTTAGGGCAAGATAATATTGATAAAGGCTTTAACTCAGTGATGATTGGTTTTGCCTTGGTTCTTGTATTTATGGCTGTTTATTACAAAACATTTGGCCTTTTTGCGGACATGGCGTTGGCTCTTAATTTGATTTTCATTGTTGCTATTTTGTCGCTTTTACAAGCCACACTGACGTTGCCGGGGATTGCAGGTATTGTATTAACAGTGGGTATGGCGGTGGATGCCAATGTGCTAATTTTTGAACGCATTAAAGAAGAGCTTAAAAATGGAAACTCGCCTCAGGCCAGTATTCATGCCGGTTATGAGAAAGCTTTTTCAACCATTGCCGATGCTAACATCACGACTTTAATTGCTGCGATTATCCTTTTCGGTTTTGGTACAGGGCCTATAAAAGGGTTCGCCATTACGCTTAGCATTGGTATTTTAACGTCTATGTTCACAGCCATTATTGGTACGCGAGCACTAGTTAATGTGACCTATGGCAGTCGCCAAATAGAAAAATTGAAGATTTAAATTATGAGTAATCAAAATACAATCAAGATTGATTTTCTAAGCAAACGTAAAATAGCGCTTATTTTTTCTACATTGCTAATTATTGTTTCTATTGCTTCTTTGGCTACAGCGGGATTAAAAAAAGGCATTGATTTTACTGGTGGAACTTTGGTAGAACTTAGTTTTCCCGAACCAGTTGAGCTGAAAGGTTTAAGGAAATTGTTAACAGAGGCTAATTTTAGTGGCGCTGTGGTACAACATTTTGGTTCTTCAAAAGAAGTGCTAATTCGCTTATTACCGAATGATGCATTAAATACTGCGGCGTTAAGCAATAAGTTGTTGGCTGCGGTGAATGAAAATTTTTCACAACAAGGCGAGTTAAGACGGGCAGAATTTGTTGGTCCACAAGTTGGTGAAGAGCTACAAGAAGATGGTGGTTTGGCACTATTATATGCCTTAATTTGTATCCTGATTTATGTCGCTATTCGCTTTGAATATCGTTTTGCTTTAGGTTCTGTAGCAGCGCTTGCGCATGACGTTATTATTACACTAGGGTTCTTTTCGGTATTTCAGTTTGAGTTTGATTTAACGGTTTTAGCGGCTATCTTGGCCGTTATCGGCTATTCATTGAACGACACGATTGTTGTATTTGATCGCGTTAGAGAAAATTTTAGAACACTTCGAAAAGGTTCGCCTGTAGATGTCGTTAATATTTCGTTAAATCAGACACTAACTAGAACAATCATGACATCCATGACGACGTTATTAGTGTTGATAGCCTTATTTATTTTAGGCGGTGAAATCATTCATGACTTTGCACTTGCATTGATAGTGGGTGTGTTGATTGGAACGTATTCATCTATTTATGTAGCAAGCCCAATAACGCTTGCGTTAGGTATTACCAAAGCAGATTTGATTGTTGTTAAAGTTGATCAAGACGAGTTAGATAAAATTCCTTGATGGTTAGCTTACTAATATGCAACAAAAAAGCCGCTTGATAGCGGCTTTTTTATATATAAAATTGGTAAGTCTTCTAACTGTTAATAACTTTGTCTGCGTGTGGTGTAATTTTATCCAGAAGTGCACGATGCATTTTAGGGTTCCCGCAAACGATATTGCCGGTTGTATGGTAATCATGATTATTAGCAAAATCAGTCACTACGCCACCAGCTTCTTGAATGAGAAGTACGCCGGCCGCNAAATCCCAAGGCTTTAAGCCGATTTCAAAGAAGCCATCTAATTTACCAGCGGCAACGTAGGCTAAATCTAAAGAAGCAGCTCCTGCTCGTCTAACGCCAGATGTTGAGGAAAAGATGTCGCGAAAGATATCTAAGTATGGCTCTATATCTTTATCATTTTTAAATGGAAAGCCAGTGCCAAGAAATGAGCCCTCAATTTTTCTCTGGCGACCTACACGGAGACGTCTGTTATTCAACATTGCGCCTTTACCACGTGTTGCTGTAAACAGGTCTTGGCGAACGGGGTCATAAATAACGGCTTGCTCAATAACGTCGCCTTTTTTTAAGGCGATAGAGACAGCATAGTGGGGGAAACCATGCATGTAGTTAGTTGTGCCATCTAATGGATCAATGACCCAGATGTACTCGGCATCTTTATTTAAGTAGCCCGATTCTTCGGCTAATACACCGTGGTCTGGGTAGGCTGTTAGCAATATATTGATAATTTCTTCTTCAGCGCGTTTATCAATTTCTGTTGCGAAGTCATTTTGATTCTTAATAGTGATCTTAAGAGTATCAACTGAGTCAGCCGAACGTATTATAATATCGCCAGCTTGTCTTGCTGCTCGAATTGCAATATTTAACATTGGGTGCATGATTTTGCCTAGCCTTTAAAATGGCGAAAGGATAACAGATACAACCGGAGTATGTCTTTTGAATGTCGATGAAAATAGTGAAATACTGTCAAATATTAGGATTGTCTTAGTACAAACCTCCCATCCAGGTAATATTGGCGCAACTGCACGTGCGATGAAAAATATGGGCTTGAGTGATTTAGCCTTAGTTAACCCCAAAATATTCCCCAGTTCGGAGGCCACTTCGAGGGCATCTGGTGCGGATGATATTTTGGCAAAAGCAAATGTCTACNGCAGCTTAAAAGAAGCACTNGAGCCGTGTGAGTTAGTGCTTGGTGCTAGCGCTAGAATAAGGCATTTAGGTTGGTCTGAAGTTGGCCCGAAAAAAGGCTGTGAATTAATCATCGGGTCTGCAAAGAAGGCGAAGGTTGCTGTCGTGTTTGGTCGTGAAAACTCAGGTTTAACCAATGAAGAGTTAGAACTATGCCAGCATTTATTACATATTCCAACAAATCCAAATTTTAGTTCATTAAACGTCGCATCAGCCGTCCAAGTGCTGTGTTATGAAATTTATTCGGCAGTGATTGGTGAGCAAGTAATTGATTCACCAGATGTTGAAGACAGGCCGGCAACTAGCAAAGAGTTTGAGGGTTTTTTTGAGCACCTTTTAACGACNCTTGAAAAAACAGATTTTTTGCAATTGTATAAAACAAAAAGGTTGCAACAGCGTATTAGGCGAATTTTTTATCGGTCTGAACTAAATCGGACTGAGGTTAATATATTACGTGGCGTGTTAACGGCCATCAATAATAAGATTGAAGGAATAAAGAAAGCTTAATGGTGTAAAAACCTAAAGACGTTAAAAAAACGTTTTCTCACAATTACGCGCGTTAGAATAGAGCAACGATTTAAATAAAAAAACATTATGTTTAGCCAATTAAAAGAAGATATCAATATAGTATTTGATAGGGACCCTGCAGCACGTAATAAGTTTGAAGTAGTAACGACGTACCCCGGATTTCATGCAGTTCTACTTCATCGGTTAAATCATTGGTTGTGGCAATCAAACTTAAAATTTATTTCTCGGTTTATCGCTTATTTCTCTCGTTGGTTGACAGGCATAGAAATACACCCAGGAGCGGTTATTGGGAAACGCTTTTTTATTGATCATGGTATGGGGGTAGTTGTTGGAGAAACTGCTGTCATTGGTGATGATTGTACGCTTTACCATGGGGTAACATTGGGTGGCACCAGCTGGCAAAAAGGTAAGCGGCACCCAACATTAGGTGACGGTGTTGTCGTTGGTGCGGGTGCAAAAGTACTGGGGCCGATTGATATTGGTGACAATGCTAGAATTGGCTCTAACGCTGTTGTGGTTAGATCGGTTACTGCTGATACAACAATTATTGGTATACCTGGACGTGTAGCAAACACAGAGGTGACGAAACCAAGCCCTGAACAAGAAGCCATGGCTAAGAAGATTGGTTTTGACGCTTACGGTGCCTCTCAAGAGCTACCTGACCCTGTTGCTGTAGCTATCAATAGTATGTTGGAGCATATTCATACGATGGATAAAGAAATGGAACGCATGTGCCATGAGATTAAATCTTTAGGCGGTGGAATGGATGAGCGATCTGTTGAAGAGATAAGCAGTGAACCCATAGATGATGGAACAGGCTCTACCTGCCGAGGAACACAAGTCAAAGAAGATTAGGGTGTAACGTTCTAATGATTTATTTTGATAATAACGCAACGACACCGGTAGCTCCTCTCGTATTTGAGGCGATGCAACCATTCCTGACAACTTTTTATGGTAACCCGTCGAGTTTGCATCGCCACGGTCGAGTTGTTAAAACAGCTATAGAGCAAGCTAGGCAACAGGTTGCAAACCTTGTAAATGTCAGTGCGGATCAAGTTATTTTTACCAGTGGTGGTACCGAAGCGAATAATTTATGTCTTTCTGCTGTTATTGGTTCAGGTAAGCAACATATTTTATTGGGTGCTACCGAGCACCCATCCGTGAGTGAGCAGGTTCGTTACCTGTCAAGTACGGGTTTTAGGTTTAATGAATTAGGCGTTGATAATGAGGGTTTAATCTCCACTGATGTTTTAGATGCTTCTATTGGAGCTGATACAGGTTTGATTAGCATCATGCATTCAAATAATGAAACAGGGGTGATCCAGAACATTTTAAAACTCGCAGAGTTAGCCAACGAAAAAGGCATTGCATTTCATACCGATGCGGTTCAGTCAGTTGGTAAGATTCCTGTGGATTTTAACGCGCTTAACGTGAACTTGATGTCCTTGTCCGGGCATAAAGTAAATGCTCCCAAAGGTGTTGGTGCACTCATTCATGATAAAAAAACTCTACTAACTCCTTTGTTACATGGCGGTGGTCAAGAAGTGGGTTTAAGGCCCGGAACAGAAAATGTTGCGGCTATTGTCGGTTTTGGAAAAGCTGCTGAATTAGCGCAGCAAGAACGTGAACAGCGTTCAAGGCACCTATCAGACATTCAGAAAATATTGGAAGAGGGATTGGGTTCGATTAATGGCTTGACTGTGGTGGCATCGAATGCTGAGCGATTGCCAAATACAAGTCAAATTCTCATGGAAAATATTGATGGCGAAATGCTGTTGATGCAACTTGATCAAAAAGGCGTAGCGATTTCAAGTGGTTCGGCGTGTTCAAGCAATAGCAAACAACCCAGTACTGTACTGAAAGCGATGGGTTTTTCAGATGCATTAGCCCTCAGTGCTATTCGTGTAAGTTTGGGGCATCAAAATACAGAGGCTGAAGTTTTAGACTTTGTTTCAGTGTTGAAAGATATTGTGAATCAATCTTCTTGATGTGAAAAACACTGTCCAGACTCTTTAGTAAGAATGACGTTTACCAAATTGTTAGCTAAATCTGATGGTGAACTCAAGCGACTATCTTCTTCTCCTGGATGAGTTTTCTTTCTAATGGGTAAAATACTTGGGCCAGGAATGAAAACATTACTGACCACTGTGCTCGCATCTAATTCGTCAGCGAGCATCGTTGAAAAGGATTCAAGGGCGAGCTTAGAAACACCATAAGCTCCCCAGTATGCGTTACTTTTGCGAGCAGAAGAGTCCGAAATAAAGCTAATAGATGCTTGTTTAGACTGATGTAGAAGGGGTAGGCAAACTTTGCTAAGTAAAGCGGCTGAGTTTAGGTTAACTTGTAGAGTTTTTTGCCATACTGAGCCATCTTGGCTTCCAATAGGGCCTACAATTCCCATCTCACATGCTGCATTAACTAATCCATCTAACCTTTTGAATTCATTGTAAATTGAACTAATTAATTGCTTATATAAATCTTCGTCTATTTGGTTTAAATCAAATGGAATTATGGCAGGTGTAGGATATCCGGCTTGTTCAATCTCATCATACAGAGTGTCTAACTTCTTTTCATTGCGTCCAGTTAAAACAACCGTGGCACCCAGTTTAGCGAGTGCGATAGATGTTTCTCGTCCTAGACCTCCTGTAGAACCCGTAATGAGATAAACATGATCTTTTAGTTGGTTCTTATTGATATTTAGGGGAGTGACGGGTACTGGTTTATTCATTTTTTATATTACTTAAGGAAGTTGGTTTACGGGTTGATTTTGCAATAGGCTCTAGCTCTGGTATTGATTTGCGTGTTTCAATGCCAAGATCTTTAAATTTACGTGCGTTTGGAAAGACTTGACGTTCTAATGAGCCAACGGCTTTATTGTAATGGTCGACACTTTTATCTAGCGAGCTACCAATTTTACTGATGTGTTCTATAAATGTTGCTAGGCGAGAATACATTTCTTCACCGAGTTTCCGAATGGCTTCCGCATTTTCAGTACTGGCTTGTTGGCGCCAACCAAAAGCGATGGCCCTTAATAGGGCGACCAAACTGGTAGGCGTTGCCAAAATAACATGTTGGGCGAGGGCATCTTCAAGTAATGAGTGATCTTGTTCTAGTGCAGCACTGAGAAATTGGTCGCCTGGTATAAATAGCACAACAAAGTCAGGTGTATTTTTAAATTGTGACCAGTAGGCTTTTTTCGACAATTCTTTAACCCGGTCTCTAACTTGTTTTGCGTGCCGAATAAGGTGGGCTTTACGTTCGTCATCATTGCTTTGTTCAGTGGCTGAAAGGTAAGCATCAAGAGGTGTTTTAGCATCAACAACAATGTCACGTTGGTCAGGCATGCGAATAATCATATCTGGGCGCATTGCACCTTCAAGAGTATTTAAATTTTCTTGTTCAAAGAAATCACAGTGCTCAACAAGTCCAGCCAATTCAGCAAGCCGTTTTAGGGTTAGTTCGCCCCATTGGCCGCGAACTTCAGGTCGTCTTAATGCTTGAACAAGGTTTCTTGTTTCACTTTGTAATTGGTGTTGAGTCTCAGTCATATTTTGTAAATATTGACTAATTGAACCATGCGTTTGTTGTCTATCGGCTTCTAATTTTTTAAGTTGTTCGTCTGTCTGCTTAAGAATCTCTTTGATAGGAATAACCATTTCGCTAAAGGCTTTTTCTTTTTCATTTAAGCGTGATTCTGCAGTATTTTGTTGTTTGCTGAAATTTTCTCTAGCCAGCTTTAAAAACTCTTCATTATTTTCTCGTAATGCCTGACTGGATAAAGCAGAAAAACTATCACGAAAGTTTTGCATCATGGCGTCTTCGTCAACTTTAGATTTTTCGATTAATTCCTTTTCAATGGTCTGGCGTGTTTCATAACTCATTAACTTATTCTTGAGCGCTGAATTAGCACGTAACATAATGAAATAGCAGCTAATAACCCCAATGATTACTCCGCCAAAAATCAGAAAAATATCATTGATTTCAATCATAACTATTGGCTCTATTTAAGTGAATAACAGTAGGGATTTTAACAGGTCGGCTGGCTTGTCTACCTGTTTATCTGCTTGCCAATTGTTAATATCATCTGTGTCAGGAATATAACCGAATGCACAGGCAATTGTTTTTAAACCGGCCAGTCTACCAGCGCGAATATCACGTTCAGCATCACCAATATAAATAGCGTTATGGGGTGAGATGTTCATTTGTTTGCAGGCTAATAAAATAGACTCTGGGTGTGGTTTTGGGTTGTTAACTTGGTCACCACAAACAATGCAACTGGCTCTATTAACCAGTTCTAACTCAATTAACAGTGGAAGCGTTAAATATTCAGGCTTATTAGTAACGATACCCCAAGGGATTTGGTGTTTTTCTAGGTGTAATAAGGCTTCGTCCAAGCCATCAAAAATGACGGATTCGTTGGCGATGTTTTGTTGGTAATGTGTAATAAGGGACGACTTTATTTTTTCATGCTCTTTAGTGGACAGTGTAGAACCAAAGGCTAGGTCAATTAATCCATTAGCACCATTTGAAACAATAGGTCGTATCGTTTCGTAAGGTAATACTGCTTGATTATTCTGTACCAACGCGACGTTTAATGCAGTGGCTAAATCGGGCGCGGTATCAACTAAGGTCCCATCTAGGTCAAATAAAACAGCATCGACCTGCCAATCATTTATCGCAACAGACATAATGAGTTAACTAAGGGCTACCAACTTTCTTAAAGACACAAATATAATTAACGCTAATGTCGTTCGTCATAGAGAATGATTTGTTGAAAGGGTTATACTCGATGCCACGGCTATCTTGTAGCTCTAGCCCAGCTTGACGAGCCCACAAAGCCAGTTCGGACGGCTTAATAAAACTGGCATAATCATGAGTACCTTTTGGCATCATACCCAGTACATACTCAGCACCAATTATGGATAATAAGTAAGATTTTGGATTTCTATTTAAGGTTGATAGAAAAACGTAGCCGTTAGGTTTAACGAGCGTTGANCAAGCATCAATAATTGAAATGGGATCGGGTACATGTTCCAGCATTTCCATACAAGTAACACAGTCAAATTGGCTAGGATTCTGGCTGGCTAGGTCTTCTACACTGATGTGTTGATAATTCACTGAAACACCANTNTCTAAGCTGTGTAGATCAGCNACATCTAGCAATTCTTTACCTAAATCAACACCTGTTACNTTAGCGCCTTTGAGCGCCATTGATTCAGATAAAATGCCCCCACCGCAACCAACATCTAATACATCTTTACCAGACAGTGANATCGTTTTATCCACAAAATTAAGGCGAAGCGGGTTGATTTGGTGAAGTGTCTTGAAATCACCTTCAGGGTCCCACCAATGGGAAGCCATAGAGCTGAATTTCTCGATTTCNCTTGGATTTACATTGTCTTGTTTTTGTNTCATTTCGTTATTTTACACCGCTTTATTGGGTTGATGATGAAACGGGCTAATTTTTCCTTGCCACTGNTTTATTTTGTCAATTAATGCGGCTTCATCTATCGTTACCAATTCGTGGTTTTGCATCAGTCGTTTCCCAGCAACCCATACATCGGAGATTTGGGAGCGGTTTGCTGAATAGATGAGTGTTGAAATAACATCATAAATTGGCTGGGTTTCAATGCTGTTTAGGTTTATCGCGAACATGTCCGCTTGTTTGCCGGCTTCAATTGAACCAATTTTTTTGTCTAGCCCGAGTGCTTTCGCGCCATTTATCGTTGCCATACGCAATGCTTGTTTAGCGGGTAGAGCATCTGCTTTATTTGTTAGGCCTTTCGCCAATAGTGCTGCTGTACGGATTTCTCCAAGCATATCAATATCATTGTTGCTGGCTGAGCCATCGGTGCCTAGAGCAACATTGATTTTGGCATTGAATAGATCAGTGATAGGGCAAAAACCACTGGCGAGTTTTAGGTTTGATTCGGGGCAATGAATAACGTTTACACGGTGCTCTGCCAATAGTTGTATGTCGATTTCACTTAGGGCCGTCATATGCACGGCCATTAAATCGGGGCTAAGAAAATCAAGGTTTTTCAATCGTTCTATGGGGCTGATACCGTGTTCGGCAATGGATTGTTGGACTTCGTTTTCTGTTTCGTGCGCGTGGATATGCATCGCTAGGCCCAATTCATCCATGATCGGTTGAATTGTTTTTAAAGACTCATCACTAACGGTGTAGGGTGCGTGTGGTGCAAACGTAAAATCAATAAGTTTGTTGGTATGGAAACGTTCGTGTACCGCAAGACCCTTGGTGATATATTCATTAAGGTCTTTGGCCCAACGAGTGGGGAAATCGATTATAGGAATACCAATACAGGCCCTAATNCCAATGTGCGAGACAGCAGCAGCCGTTTGGTCGATAAAGAAATACATATCNTTAAANCAGGTCGTGCCGCCTCTGANCATCTCAGCTATGGCTAGTTCTGATCCGTCTTTTACAAATTCGCCATCGGCCAATGCTGTTTCAGCTGGCCAAATGTGATCGTTTAGCCATTCATCTAACGGTAGGTCATCAGCAANGCCTTTTAATAGGCTCATTGCAGCATGTGTATGTGCATTGATAAACCCAGGGGCTAAGGCGTGATCGTTAAGTTCTATTAGCTCAGCTGGGTTGTATTTATTGGCTTGTTGTTGAGGCAAAATATCAATTATTGNGTCATCTTGAATAATGATAGCGTGACTTTCCAGTACGCTATCGTCAGCATCAACCGTTATAATCCAACGTGCATTAATTTGAAGGCTTACTTGCATAATAAATGATTGAAACAGAAACGTTGTTATATGACACCATTCGTCCAGTGATATGGCACGAAAATGGTTTGCGCTTATTAGATCAGCGACAATTACCTGAAGACGAAGTATATCTACATATAAGCAGCACGCAAGCCTTGTATAAGGCAATAAAGGAGATGGTTGTACGTGGTGCGCCGGCAATAGGAATAGCTGCAGCCTACGGTGCAGTTTTGGCGGCCAAGGAGGCTTTAAAGGAATCACCTCAATCGTTTGAGAAAGACTTTCATAGCCGCTTAGATTTATTGGCATCATCAAGACCAACAGCAATTAACCTTTTTAATGCCCTTAATTCAGCAAAAAAAATTCCTGATCCAAGCAATAATTTGTTGGACTGGGCACATACTTGGTTAGCCGAAGATATTGCTGCCAATAAGGCGATGAGCGTACACGGTATGGGGTGTTTTGATAAGCAAAGCAGAGTGTTAACGCATTGCAATGCCGGTGCATTAGCGACAGGTGGTTATGGCACGGCGTTAGGTGTCATCCGAACAGCCTTTCAACATGGAGTACTTAAATCAATATATGCCGGAGAAACACGGCCTTGGAATCAAGGTGCGCGGTTGACGCTTTGGGAATTTCAAAAAGAGAATATCCCAGTCACGTTAATTGCAGACAGTGCTGCAGCGTCGCTGATGAAAAAAAGGGAAATTGATTGGGTCATCGTTGGTGCAGACAGTATTTGTATGAACGGAGATATTGCCAATAAAATTGGTACATATTCATTGGCTGTTTTAGCCAAACACCATGGAGTTAAGGTGATGGTGGTTGCGCCTACGACAACGTTCGACTTAAAAGCTAACGATGGTGGTGAAATTATTATCGAACAGCGTTCAACAGATGAAATTTTGCCGAATAATTATAAAAAAGACATTGTTGGCGCGTTAAACCCAGTTTTTGATGTAACGCCCGCTGAGTTAATATCCGTGATTGTGACTGAAAAAGGGGTGATTGAATCACCAGATGCCAGTAAAATGCAGGCTTTAATCAAACAGTGTTAATAGTAATTTGATGACTCAACTTTTGGCAATAGCGGCGGGTGGATCAATAGGTGCAGTGATGCGCTTTGCTATGTCGACAGGCATTTATAATTGGCTTGGCCGAGAGTTTCCCTACGGTACACTGGCGGTCAATGTCATTGGTTCGTTATTAATGGGCTTACTCTATGAGTTGTTTTTACAGCGTTTATCGGTTTCACCTGAAGTTAGAGCTTTGTTGCTCGTAGGTATTTTGGGTGCGTTTACCACTTTTTCAACCTTCTCAATTGAAACGATAAATTTGATTGAACAAGGTTATTTAGTAAAGGCCATTGTTAATGTTTTAGCTAGCGTTATTTTATGTGTGTTAGCTGCGTGGGTTGGCCTGCAAATAGCGAGGCAATTATGAAAACAGAAACAGTGAGAATTGCTCGGGTTTATTTAACCGAAGCCGACCATCAACTCAATGATATTATGCAATACCTTCATGATAATGAGAGTATCTCGGGCGCAACGGCCTATAGAGGCGTTGAGGGTTATGGCACGTCTGGAAAGATGCATGAATCATCGTTAATTGACTTGTCTTTTGATCTACCTATAACAGTCGAATTTTTTGATGAGTCAGACAATGTGCTGATGGTTATTAAGCACTTAAAAGAACACTTTAATGTCAGTCAAACCATTAGTTGGTTAGCTGAACAACACTAATAAACTAAATTTAAAGGAAAGCTATATGCTTGACCCCCAGCTTTTAAGAAACAATCCCGAAGATGTTAAAACAGCCATGCAGCGTCATGGTGCCGATTTGGATCTTGATGTTTTCAATGCGCTTGAAACACAGCGTAAAGGCATTCAAGTGAAGACTCAGAACTTACAAAACGAACGCAATAAAAGCTCTAAGTCGATTGGTATGGCTAAGGCTAAAGGTGAAGATATTCAGCCCTTATTGGATAGCGTTTCCCAGTTAGGTGATGAGTTAAAAGCTGCTGAAACGGAGCTACAAGGAATCCAATCTAAATTACAGGCTATTCAATTATCATTACCTAACATCCTTGCAGATGATGTACCGGCAGGTAAGGATGAAGAAAATAATATCGAACTTCGACAATGGGGTGTTATACCGCAATATGATTTCGACGTTAAAGACCATGTGGACTTGGGGCAATCATTAGNGGGAATAGATTTTGAAGCAGGTGCAAAAATAGCGGGTTCGCGCTTCGTTACGTTATCTGGTCCCTTGGCAAGGCTTCAACGTGCGTTGACACAATTCATGCTGGATACTCATACCGACCAACATGGCTATAGAGAAACGTATGTGCCTTATCTTGTTAATAAAGAGAGTTTGTTAGGTACAGGTCAACTGCCTAAGTTTGAAGAAGACCTATTCAAAATGTCGAACGATTCACCGTATTATTTAATTCCAACGGCAGAAGTTCCGGTAACGAATTTGGTGCGAGACGAAATTATAGCCGCTGACGATATGCCGCTTAAATATGTCGCGCATACCCCATGTTTTAGGAGTGAGGCGGGCGCGTATGGCAGAGATGTTAGGGGCATGATTCGTCAACACCAATTTGAGAAAGTTGAATTGGTTCAANTTGTAAAGGCATCAGAATCTGAAAAAGCGCATGAACNATTAACGACTCACGCAGAAAGCATTTTACAAGCGCTTAATTTACCTTACCGTTTAATGTTACTTTGTTCTGGTGACACTGGGTTTTCAGCAACTAAAACATATGACCTTGAAGTATGGCTGCCAGGGCAGAGTGCATACCGTGAAATTTCNTCATGCAGTAACTTCAAAGATTTCCAAGCGCGTCGTTTAAAAGCTCGTTGGCGTAACCCAGAAACAGGTAAACCGGAATTGGTGCATACGATTAATGGCTCTGGTTTAGCAGTAGGTCGAACATTAATTGCTGTGATGGAAAATTATCAACAGGCAGATGGCTCTATTAAAGTACCGGATGCGTTGCAACCTTATATGGGGCACATTAGCTCGATAACGTTGTAAAAATTGAGGCATAAAAAAAGCCCCTAAATAGGGGCTTTTTTTATAGATTAAACTAAATCTTAGTCACGACCACTCATTGCACCCAGTATATGCAAAAGGCTAGTGAACAAATTAAATAAACTAATATATAGCGATACCGTTGCCATAATGTAGTTAGTTTCACCACCATGAATAATAGCGCTAGTTTGGTAAAGAATCATGCCGGACATCAACATAATAAACATAGCAGAAACGCCAAGTGATAGAGCAGGGATGCTAAAGATCATGGCGCCAATGCCTGCCAAGAAAGCCACTAAAATACCAACCATTAAAAAGCCAGAAATAAAGCTGAAGTCTTTTTTAGTTGTTAGTGCGTAGCCAGACAAGCCAAGAAAAATAACGCCTGTGCCACCTAACGATGTCATGATAAGTTCATGACCATTTGAATAGGCATTCAGATACATATTAAGAATAGGGCCCAGTGTTATTCCCATAAAGCCAGTTAAGGCAAATACGCAAACAATACCCATTGAGCTATTTCTAAACTTTGTTGTTAGCCATAACAGGCCAAAGTAGCCGACTAACGTGATGATCATTCCAGGATGTGGAAGATTTAAGCTCATTGATAATGCCGCAGTACCCGCACTAAAAATTAATGTCATGGCGAGTAACATATAGGTGTTTTTTAGCACCTTGTTGGTGGCTAAAATACTTTCTTCGCTACGAGAAATTGATTGATTAAATTGGTTCACTAAAATACCTCATTGATTATTAAAAAATGCTTAACAGATAAGACTCTGTAAAACACATAAGGTTCAATCTTACGTATTCAATAAAATACTTCAAGTCTTTTAACAATTCCGCTGGAAAAAAAGCTCAGACTTAAGTAATATGCGCGGCTTGAAAGCAAAAATCTTATTGAATGCTTTTATATAACCGTTTAAATCTGGAGAGATGGCAGAGCGGTTGAATGCACCGGTCTTGAAAACCGGCAAGGGGTCAAACCCTTCCAGGGTTCGAATCCC
>JGI24724J26744_10001465_pt1 | contig 16161 bp, 11 predicted proteins | sample Cruoilmetagenom7_FD_26744 | JGI IMG/M metagenome (IMG submission 26744) | reverse complement strand
AAAATTTTAACCGCAGGAATACATGAAGTATTTTGAGGATTAAAATTTTTATCTGACGCAGATATTGGCGAAAAAGACAGTTTTCGTTCGGGCACTATTTAGTAAGATACTGCCTCGCAGTAGTAAAGAATCGCTCAACTTAGGTTTTAGTGTCTGGACGAAAAAGGGAAACTGCCACTATATTTATGACAAAATCAAACCAGAAAAAGAAACCGAACACCGTCTGGCGCTTTTTCAGATCGGTCAAGCTTACTATCGTCCTTCTCATTCTTGTGGCCATTGCGTCCATTATTGGGACACTTATTCCCCAGTTACCCCAACGGGAAAGCGCTGAATTTGCCAGGAGTCTCTCTCCTGAAGTTTTCCGCCTTTTCAACTTCCTCAGTCTTTTTGACATGTACCACTCCCTGTGGTTCAGGTCTCTCATCGGATGTCTTGCCCTGAATCTGATCATCTGTTCCACAGATCGATTCCCTATCTCTTTGAAACTTTTCAATAAAACGTCAAGACCTGACCGGAGCAAACCCTTTGAACATCTCCCGCCCCAGCAGACCTTTTTTGTGGAAGGAAAAATAGAAAACGCATCCGATCGAATACACCAATTCCTTAAAAGCCGTTACAGAAAAATATATACTAAGGACGCTTCGGGCAAACTTTTTTTTCATTCAGAAAAGGGCCGTTATGCCCATTTCGGGGTTTATATTATCCATTCAAGTGTGCTCTTAATCCTGATAGGCGCACTAGTCGGATCTTTTTTCGGCTTTGAGGCCTTTGTCAACATCATGGAAGGGGAAAAAGTAGATACTGTACACCTTCGGAAGGAGAGAGACCACAAACCGCTCGGGTTTGATGTTCGTTGTGATAAATTTACAGTAGATTTCTATGAAAACGGTGCACCGAAAGAATATCGCTCAGAACTCACTTTTCTTGTTAATGGACAAGAAGTTCAAAAAAGAAGCCTGTTTGTTAATCATCCGGCTCAATTCATGGGGGTCACATTTTATCAATCCACTTACGGAACCATTCCCGGAAAAAAGGTCCGCCTGACCATATCCCGTGAAGGAGACCAGCACAAGCCGGAAACTCTTGAGATGGAACCGGGAAAACCCATGCAGATGCCCGGTGGTGAAGGTCGTTTTTCTGTGGAGGACGTGAAAACGGACTTTATGAGTACGGGTCCTGCCGTCCTTATCGCAACCAAGTCCAATGATGGAGAAGAAAAACACTTCTGGGTATTCCGGGATTATGAAATAATTCGAAAACGGCTTCCAGAACCCATGCTTAAGTCTCCAAAATTTGACCCGTCTGCGTTTAAGCCCTATACCTTTTCCCTGGACGGACTGGAAACCAGCCATTACACAGGTCTGCAGGTAAACAGGGACCCGGGGGTAAATATTGTATGGGCAGGCTTTTTTCTGATAATTACAGGTTTTTTTGTCACCTTTTTTACTTTTCACATTCGAATCTGGGTTCGTGTGTCAAGCGAAAGTCAAAAAATCAAGATCAGTGTTGCAGGGACATCCAACCGGAACCCAGTGGGACTTGAAAGGGAACTGATACATGTCACCAATGGTCTGAGAAGCCTGTTTGGCGAAATAGGATAATAGATATGCTTAATTCAGTCATCTTCAGCTACATAACATTCGTATATTTCGGCGCATTTCTGCTCTATCTCCTCATGATGGTGATGGGCAAAGATTTTTTTGGACGTCTAGCCACCTTTGTTTCCGGGCTTGCATTATTGGCCCATACTGCTGGCATCGCCCTTAGATGGTTAAAATCCTATGAACTAGGGATAGGGCATGTCCCTCTCTCCAATCTGTATGAATCACTCATATTCTTTGCCTGGACAATTATCCTCCTTTATCTCGTTGTAGAGTGGCGAACAAAAAACAGAACCCTCGGGGCATTTGTAACGCCATTGGCATTTCTGGCAATGGCCTACTCGTCATTCACTGATAACAGTATTCAGCCGCTTATCCCAGCACTCAAAAGCAATTGGCTCACCAGCCATGTAATCACCTGCTTTTTCGGCTACGCCGCATTTGGAATTTCGTTTGGGTTGAGTTTTATGTATCTGTTGCGTTGGCTCGGCAAGATAAGCCTTTTCGAAGTAAATGGTAGGTTAAATAAGGAAAAATATTTCGTTTTGACTCTCGTTCTAAGTATAGCCAGCCTCTCTTTTGGAGCGATCTTGTACTTCTTCCCAGAAATAATAAAGAATGTTTTTGTTATCAGATTTATTATTGCAGCAATGGGAATACTTGTTTTGGTACCCATATTAGTCTGCATGCGAGTAAAAAGACTTCATGACCTCAATAGGCCAGGAATCCATATTTTGTTATTTTTTATCCCTATTTATAACATTTATCTGGAGTTCGTTCTCTTTCTAAAAAGTGGCACAGACCATGCTAACGAATATGGGGATCCCGACATACCCATTTCCGGGACATCTGTTGGTGTATTGCAAATTCTTCCATCAAAAGGGATTCTTGACGACCTCAACTACCAGATGGTCGTGATCGGATTCATAATGCTGACACTGGGTATCATAACCGGTTCGGTTTGGGCACACTCTGCCTGGGGATCGTATTGGACCTGGGACCCAAAAGAGACGTGGTCTCTCATCACCTGGCTGGTATATGCCGCCGTGATCCATGCGCGTCTCGTAAGGGGCTGGAAAGGAAAAAAAATAGCCATTCTTTGTTTTGTCGGTTTTGCATGTGTTCTTTTTACCTATTTCGGTGTAAATTATCTTGCAGGCTTACACAGCTATGCCAAATCTTAGCTACGGTTCATCTTCCGGGCTCAAACCCCTTATTCCCAAATTTGTTACCTTTATCCTCAACAGGCTGAAAAATGCCGGCCACCAGGCCTATATCGTTGGCGGTGCAGTGAGAAACATGTGTCTTTCTCGTCCTGTGGTGGACTGGGATGTGGCTACCTCCGCGCGGCAGGAAGAAATCGAAGAAATATTCCGGGATGTAAGGCTTTTTACCCTCAAACAGGGGACTGTCACGCTTGTAGATTCAGGGATTCATTTTGAAGTGACTGCTTTCAGGGGATCGACAAACCATATTAAAGATGATCTGGCACGCCGTGACTTTACAATCAACGCCATGGCCTACGATACAGAAAAAGATGAGATCCTGGACTATTTTGGCGGCGGGGAAGACCTGGCCCGGAAGCTGATCAAGGCAACAGGCGTTCCGGAAACCCGATTTAGGAAAGACCCCCTTCGTGTATTGCGTGCAGTGAGGTTCGCTGCCGAGCTCAGATTTGGAATCGACATAAGGACCCATACCGCCATTACCCACGTGGCCCCCCTGCTCAGCAACGTGTCGCCTGAGCGAACAAGGGAAGAATTGATGAAAATCCTGATGAGCCCACGGCCTTCCATGGGTTTTAAGATAATGCGCAAAACCGGCCTTTTCAAATATTTTTTACCGGAACTCCTTGAAGGGTATCTGAAACGACAGAATCCTCACCACCGATACACCATCTTCAGGCATATTATGGAAACAATAGACAGGGTGGACCCTGTTCCCGTCTTGAGACTGACAGCGCTCCTTCATGATATTGCCAAACCCCGCATAAGAGAAAAAATCGGAGGCAAATGGCGGTTTTTCGGTCACGCAGAGGCAAGCGCCGGTTTGAGTGAAGAAATTATGGGTCGACTCAGATTCAGCAGTAACATAATAAAAAAAGTAACGAACCTGATCAGGTACCACATGATTGACTATCATTCCGGATGGAGTGACGGGGCCGTGAGGCGACTGATCCGCCGTGTGGGCCAAGATCAGATCATGGATCTCTTAGACTTCCGCAAGGCGGATATCTTGGCACACGGCTTGCATCATCAAGAAGTTAACCTTTTGACTGAACTAAGAGAGAGAGTCGAGAACCTGAGCAACAACCAGATGGTAACTAAATCCCGTGACCTGGCCATAAACGGTCACAAAGTAATGGAAATTCTCAGGATTGCTCCGGGCCCTGAAGTTGGTAACATATTGAATATACTTGTTGAAAAAGTAACTGACACTCCCGAATTGAACACTGAGGCAGGGCTTGTTGCAGCCCTGGAACATTGGAAAACAACATAGATTGTTTTGGGCCTTTTACAATAAGGCCTTGACTGATATGGGGCTTTCTTATATTCCATTGGCCAATAATTTGACACGCCGCGCCATTGGCCCTTTCCCTGAATCTGTTGATGAAAATGATTATTACATTTAGATATTCATGCTTTATTAGGTCCTTCTTCTTTCTCAGCCTCCTGGTCATCGCCGGTTGTGCCGCCAAGGCCCCCGGCGTTGGGATTAATGGACCATCGGTAGCAGAGGAAAATCTCCCAGAGGACCAAAAAGAGTCCTTATACCCAGCCAAACTTCCTGACCCCAGCCCTGAGATCCTCATATCAGAACCGCAGGAAAACCCCCAGCAGGGAATGAATGCGTCAAAACCAGAGAAAAAATTTCACCAGAGAACCCTTGATTCGGCCCTTGAATTTTGCGAGGTCTCAAATGACTATTGGGAACGGGGAGATCTTGAGAATGCCATCGATGCACTCGATCAGGCATACGCTCTCATATTGACAATAAGCTCACAAGACATAAGCCCGGAGATATTGCAGCAGAAGGAAGACCTGCGTTTCACCATATCAAAGCGGATTGCGGAGGTATATGCATCCAGGTTCACGGTCGCAAACGGGGATCATAAGGCCATCCCCCTGGAAATGAACAGCCACGTGGAGAAGGCACTCAAACTGTTTAAAGGCAACGAGCGGAAATTCTTCCTTGATTCCTACCGTCGCTCCGGGAAATACCGCCCTGCCATTGTAATGGAACTTAAGGAGGCCGGACTGCCCGAGGAGCTCTCATGGCTGCCCCTGATTGAAAGCGGGTTCAAGACAAGGGCATTATCAAGAGCAAGGGCCCTCGGGCTGTGGCAGTTTATCGCCTCAACCGGGTATAAATTCGGGCTTAAAAGAGACCAATGGATCGATGAAAGACTGGATCCTGAAAAATCGACAACTGCAGCCATTGCCTATCTGAAAGAACTGCATCAGATATTCGGGGACTGGACGACAGTTCTGGCCGCCTATAATTGCGGAGAGGGGAGAGTATTAAAAAAAATCCGCACACAAAGAATCAACTATCTTGACAACTTCTGGGACCTCTACGCAAAACTACCCAGAGAAACAGCCTTTTATGTCCCAAGGTTTCTGGCAGTATTGCACATTATGAATGATCCCGAAGCCCACGGTTTCACCCTCCCTCCTGTGGATGAAGAAATCGGGTTCGACAAGGTGCCGATTGACAAGCAGGTTCACCTTAGAACCGTTGCCAAAAACCTGGAGATGCCTTACAACACCTTAAAAGACCTCAATCCCGAGTTACGTCAGTATTGCTCTCCCAACAGGCCATATGTCATTAAAGTGCCCAAAGACAAAGGGGAAGTACTGCTCGCAAAAATCGGCGATATTCCCGTTTGGCACCCACCAGTTCCTGCCTATGTCATCCACAGGGTGCGAAAAGGCGAATCTTTGTCTGTTATTGCTCAGAGGTATAGAACGAGTACCAAGGCCATTATGGCGGCCAACAATCTGAGAGCTAAACACTATGTAAAAGCGGGTTGGAGACTCAAGATTCCAACCAGCGGGTCTTATGCGAAAAGCATTGCCAGTATCTCCCCGCCGGCATATAGCGCTTCAGGGAAAAGACCCGAAACATATTCGGTGCGCAAAGGGGACTCTCTGTGGAAGATTGCCAGACGATTCGGAACCACAACCAAGGCGATCCAGTCCCTGAATAAACTTAGCCACACCCATCTGCGGATAGGGCAGGTCATTAAAATCCCCAAGGCATCGGCATCTTCTGCATCTATTAAGACCAGACCATACAGAGTCAGGAAAGGGGACTCGTCATACATGATTGCCCAAAAACACCGGATGAGTCTCTCCGAATTTCTCAGTATCAATTACCTGACACCTCGAAGCACCATTTACCCCGGACAGACCCTGCTTGTTGAGGCTCAATAATTACTGTCTGAGCGAAAAGTCCGTTCTGGCACAATTTTGAATGTTTAATTTTTTCGGGCATAACCTGTCTGCGTGCAATGCACAGGCAGGCGAAGAGTTTGGGCTTCCGGGACCCGCCCGTAGTGTGGGCTTGAGCCGCTTTTTGGCGAAATCAAAAGGGCTTTCTCGGACAGCCTCCAGCCCATTCTAAAATCAGGAGGACAANTGACAGAGAAAAGACGGAAGTTGCTTTGCATNTTGTCGTTTTTAGTGTTGTTTATTGCCAATCTCCCAACTCAACTATGGGGCTTTGGACATTATACAAGGGTTATAGGTTATAATGCGGGAGCCATGGGCAGGGGAGGAACTTCCATTGCCATCAAAGATGAACCAAGTAATGTGAATTTTAATCCGGCATTAATTAGCGAGATAGAAGGCAGCGCACTTGACGTAAATCTTTTGCTCATATTTCCAAATTTTCATTTCAAGTACGATGGTACAGGGAACGAAAGATACACGTCTACAGCTAAAGACAGGGTTGGCTTGGGACCAGGCATTAGCTACGCTCATAACAACGTGAACTCCCCCTGGTCATGGGGACTTACCTTTTCTGCGCCAGATGCCATTGCTACCGATCATACGATACAATCCAAGAATTTTGGCCCGGTTAATGCATTTTCTGAGTTTATGCATTTAAGATTCGGCCCTATTGTGGCCTATCAGCTTACTCCAAAGCTCTCTATTGGCGCGCGATTTCACATTGACTACAATTCCCTGGATTTTAGAATGCCTATGGGCGCTGTTAATTTGAATCTGGGTCAAAGCGATGGCTACGGTTTTTCCGGGGGAATAGGCCTGTTGTACAAACCTTTTGAAACCTTGAGCGTGGGGGTTTATTACGAAAGTCAAAGCGTTATTGAAAACCTCAAGACTAGGAATGAGGACGCATCTCTCCAGATTATGACACCTGGGGGCCTGAGAACTTATACGAATATGGACGCATATGTAAATGACGCTGATTTTCCTCAAAACTTCGGCATTGGAGTGGCTTACAGCCCGTCACAAACATGGAGGCTGAGCGCTGATATAAGGTATTTTAACTGGAAAAAAAATTGGGAAGAAATGGAGATTGAATTTAAAGGCAGCGGAGCGGTATACATGATTGCCGATGGTGTTCCAACCAAGATAAAAATTCCTGTCAATGCCGACAACCAGATGGTAATCTCGCTTGGACTTGACTATTATCTTAGTGAAAAATTCTCGCTGGCTATGGGCTACTGTTATGGGGACGATGCGACGGATCCCAATTACCTTTTTCCCCTTATACCCGCCACCATGGAGCATACCATTACAGCTGGTATTTCATACATGCCCAAAAATAATGTCAAGCTGGGGTGTTCTTTTTTATATGGATTTTTTAATGACCCGAAGGCCAGCGGACATCACGGATATGATCAATCACTTGAGGAGCAACTGGGGCTTCCGCCTGGAGCGCTTAACAGCGAGTTGAACAATTCTGAAGTAAGTTATACCGTATACAATGTTCAGCTTTCGGTTACCGTCTTCTGGTAAAACAATGGCACATGTTTATCTCTATTGATAATACGAACAGGAAAATTAAGGGAATTGCCTATTGCAAAGGAAAAATGACCTATAAGGGGCAAACACGACATTTAACGATCTAAGATAATTTCTTGTTTATCTGGAAGACCAGGGCGAGTTGTTGAGGATAAAAGAAGAACTGGATTGCAAATACGAAGTCTCGGCTGCCATACGCTATGGCGCGAAAATGACGGATAAGGCCATTCTGGTTGAAAAGTAAAAGGCTATGGCTGCCCAATGATCGGGAATCTTTTGGGGACCAGAAAATGATTGAGTGTAGCAATCGGGGCGGGTGATGAGGAATGAGGCGTAGTTATATGTACACCGCAGTGACGAAAGATGCAGCGTAATCCCGCCATGGCGGGATAGACGGACTTTTTACGGAATCGTCAACTTATAACCGTTTTGTTTCAAACAAATACGGGAGGAAAACGCACATGAAATTCAGGAGATTCGTTCCAATTTGGATAATTGTTTTATGTCTTATGGTCCTTTCCTGTGGCAGCCCTGAAGAAAGAAAGATGAAGTTTTATAACAAGGGAAAGGCCCTCTACGAGAATGGCGAATATGTAAAAGCACGCCTGGAGTTCAGAAACGCCCTGCAGATTGACACAAATTTTGCTGAGGGTTACCGTATGCTGGGGATGATAGAATTAAAGGAACAAAACTGGCGGCATGCCTTTGGCAGGCTGAATAAAGCAGTAGAGCTGGATCCGGATCTGTTTGATGCGGAAGTGGCTTTAGGCAATCTCCTGGCGGCTATGAAACAGGTGGCTCCGGCGCGGGAAAAGGCGGAGAATGTATTATCCAAAGATCCCGATAACGAAGGCGCCCTTCTGCTAAAAGCCAACTGCCTCATAGCGGATCAAAAGGAGCAGGAGGCAGCACCTATTTTAGAATCGCTTATACAAAAAAACCCGAAAAATTCTGAGCCCTATATCATACTGGCAAGATCCAGGTTCAAACAAAAAGACGTGGAAGGTGCAACTAAAATTCTCCGGGACCTGTTGGCTCAAGACGAAAAAAGCCAGCTTGCCCGACTCCTTCTGGCCGAAATCCTGGAGAAAAACAATGACCTTTCCGGGGCCGAAAAAGAATACAAGACCCTTATACTGCAAGACCCGGAAAGCGATAATCTGAAATTATTTCTCGCCATGTATTATACGCGCACAAAAAAAAGCGAAGAAGCGGAAAAAATCCTGAAGGATGTAATCGCGGCCAATCCTGAAGAGGGAAAATACCGCATGGCCCTGGCCCGATTTTATGCCGGGCAAAATCAGGATGATGCAATGATTGAAACGCTGAAACGAGCCATTACAGATCTTCCGGAAAAATACGGCGCCTATCAGATGATGGCCGGCTATCATCTGAGCAAAAAGAATCTTGGCATGTCGGTTGACGTTCTGGACCGGTTCATGGAAGAGGTGCACACTGGCCCCGATTATCTTCGGGCAAAACTTTTCAAGGCCGGTATCCGTGTTGATGAAAAAAGATATGATGATGCCCTTAAGCTCGCAGAAGAAGTCCTGGAAGAGAATCCCGCCGATGTTAAGGCCCATACGATTAAGGGAGATATACTGTCAAGAAACCAGGACTTTGTGGGCGCCATAGGGGAATACCGTGCTGTCCTTGATGAAGAACCCCAAAACATTCACGTTTCTTTAAATCTGGCCCGTGCACATCACCTCAACAACGAGCCGCTACTTGCGGAGCAGACGTATGAACAACTCCTGGAGCAAAACCCTGATGTGACACAGGCACGACTCGCGCTGGCCGATATTTACAGGCGAAAAGGGAAGCTTGATCTTGCAAAGGGTCATCTGGAAAAGGTGCTGGAAAAAGAACCCGAAAATATCCAAGTGCTGAACGCCCTGACCGATATTGCCCTGGTTGAAAAAGATATAGGCGAACTGCGAGGTTATTCCGACCGGCTGATGAAACTCGATCCCGATTCCCCGAATGCACTTTTTAAGAAGGGCATTGTTGAACTGGCGGAAAAAAAGACAAAGGAGGCAGCGTTCTGTTTTGAAGAGGCCTTAAATAAAGACCCTGATTTTGAACCGGCCTTGAGGCAACTGATAAATATCCGTGTTCGAGAAAACGATGTGGAAGGAGCCATCAAGAGATGCAAGCAACAGATCAGTAAGAGCCCTGAAAACTCCGGCTTCTATGTCATACTGGGAGGACTCTATTCCTCAAAACAAAATAATGACCAGGCCCGCAAAAAATTTGAACTGGCCCTTACAAAGAATCCCGAAAACCAGCAGGCTCTCCTCGGCCTTGCCCGGATCGAGCAGTCTTCAGGCTCCATTGATGAAGCCATCACAAGATATCAAGAGATCAGAGAAAAAAATCCAGACAACCTTGGTATTGCCATGCTTTTGGCACAACTTTATGAGCAGACAGGCGAATCCTTAAAAGCCAAAGTTATTTATGAGGAGGTTCTGGATAAGAACCCTGACACAGCAACCGCAGCCAACAACCTGGCATTTTACTATGCTGAGCATGAACCTTCTGAGGAAAACCTTTCTAAGGCGGAATCGCTCATCAAACCATTACTCCGAAAATATAAAGAAGCGCCCCATCTCCTGGATACCGAAGCCTGGATCTATTATCGCAAAGGGGATTTTGAGAAGGCAAGAGACACCCTGGCTGGTGTTGAAGACCAGGTAAAAGAGATCCCCGTGTTCACCTACCACCTGGGGATGATTTATCTTAAGCTGGGAGAAGAAGAAAAGGCCAGAGGGTATCTGGAATTGGCTGTCAAAAGCAAAGAATCGTTTCCTGGAAAGGATGATGCGGAAAAGGCTTTGGGTGGGCTTCTTTGATCAACCGATGTGTGTAAATTTTTGCCATAAAGTGGCGTCAAATTTCCACCGAAATAGCAGTTTTTTAGGGGATTAAATTTCATTTTTTTGCTAATATCAGCATAACTATTTGATATCATTTTTGTTTGACATTTTTCCGTTTATCTGGCATAAAGTTTGCTTAACAATATTGAAAAGGTATAAGAATTCACCACAAACCCACGAAAAAGCGCAGAAGATAAAACCGTTACAGTAACTCAGGTTATGAGGTTCAGGGTTCAAGGTCTGAATTCTTAACGTATTGAAATTGTATTTTTTTCAATTTAACATTGACGGTTTCGTAAAAAGTCGTCACTCTGGTGAAAACCGGAGGCCAGACAAGCTGGAACTATCTGATATAACTGGATTCCGGCCCTCGCCGGAATGACGAAGGAGGGTATTTCCCGACTTTTTCCGAGTTCATCAACATTTACAACTAAAAAATTCAAAATTGTGCATGAACAGCCTTTTCGTTCAGGCACCAGACAGGAGCTTCCAGTGAACAAAAAAACCTTCTATACCGCGTTTCTATCATTCTTATTAATTACATGTGCCTTTGCTTCAGCAAAAGAGAGCACCTATCTCATCGGATCGGGGGATATCCTCGAAATATCTGTCTGGAAGGATGAAAGCCTCACCAAGCAGATTGTCGTTCCCCCTGACTGTGTCATATCCTTTCCCCTTGTGGGAGATATTGATGTGACCGATCTGACCGTACCTGATCTGAGAAAGTTGATAACAGAAAAACTTACAGAATACATCCCTGATGCAACAGTTGCTGTATTGCTTTTCCAGATAGACAGCATGAAGGCATATGTCATCGGCAAGGTGAACAATCCAGGGGAATTTTCAATATCAATGGAAACGAATGTGATGCAGGTTCTTTCCATGGGAGGGGGACTTAATCCCTTTGCCTCTTCTGACAAGATTCTGATACTGAGACAACAGGATGATAAGACCGTGAAGATCCCGTTTAATTATAAACAGGTGGAAAAAGGGCAAAATCTCGAACAGAACATCCTTCTTCAAAGGGGTGATGTGGTTGTGGTTCCGTGACAAATTGGATATGCCACGGATGCACACTGAATGCCGCTGAAAACTAACGCCGGCATTTATCGACAATAAACTCCAGCAATATCACTAATCACTACTGAATGAACTCTGTGGACAAAATCACGCTCGTATGCGCCGGCATCTGTTTGACACTGTTCTTTTCTGCTATTCCCTTTACAGCAACGGCACAGGACATCACGCTGTTACCTTCCATCGAAATTGCGGGTGAGTACGATGACAACGTCTATTACACCAGAGGATTTGAAACAGACGATTTCCTGATAAGAATAAGCCCTGGGTTCAAACTGAACTATACCACCGAGTTGATTGATCTTCAAACCAAAGTCGCGCTTGATATCCTTCGTTATATAGACGAAACAGATGCTGACAGGGAAAACCAGCACTACGAAATCAGTGGAGAATATCAGTTGATGGAAAAGAGCTCTGTTTCAGCGCATGGGTCGTATGTGAAGGATACCACCCTTGAATCAGAAATCGAAGAGACCGGCCTGGCAGACACTCCGATGCAGGATCGAAGGCGTTACATGGCGGGCCTGGGTTTTTTACATAAATTATCTGAGGTGTGGGATGCCGGGGTCAATTACAATTATACAAACACGCACTATGAATGGAAATATAATGTGGATTATGACGTAAACAGCATCAGTGTTCCTTTCAGTTACCGCTTCAAGAACCAGCTTGATACCTTTACTGTCCAGCCATATTATACAAAGATGAATTCAAATGTGAGCAAAATAGACAATTACGGTTTCTCTTTTGGCTGGCGCCATCCGTTCAGTGAAACGTTGATCCTGGATGCCACTATTGGAGCCCGTTACACTGAATCAGAGTATATTTTTGAAAATACAACCAACTGGGCTGGAGTGGCTTATCTTGATCTGGAAAAAACCGGAGAAATATATTCAGCAGCAATCGGTTACAACCAGGATCTCTATTACAGCTCTTATGGTGAACCGATCCAGAGGTATAAAATTTACTTGAATGTCGACCGGAAAATTACAAAACGTTTTACCGTGAGATTTTCCGGGAATTTTTATGTTACGAAATCAGACGGCGACGTAACTGACAGGGACGACAGGTACTATAATCTGACACCTTCGTTAAACTATAAAATCACGGAAAATTATTCCCTGAGATTCGCCTACCGCTTTTCAGAGTATAACCAAAAGGAACGGGAAATCGACCCTAAAAAAGATCGTAACAGGGTGTGGCTCGCATTACGCTTCAGGTTTCCAAAGAAGTGGTAAAACATAAAGTAACTAAGGGTTCGTGCAAAAATAAATCCACATTTTTCCGCTCAAAGTTAGGTCAGATTTGTGGAGCAACCGTGAACCCCTGGCCCAGACCTGGCATAGCAAGATGCAGTGATGGAAGCCACGTGATCATAGGCAGTGAAAGCAGTTTCATATTCTCATTCCGTCGCGCCAGGGCAGGCGCTGAACCCTGAACTTAACAACCGGAGTAGTTACAAAGGGATAAAAAATTATGGAAGAACAGACACAGATAAAAGACTTGAAAGGTGTAATCCGAAGAGGGAAAAAGAGTTTCATCATCACCTCATTATCGATTTTTGTGCTGGGTATAATCATCGCTTTTGTCCTTCCGCCCATTTATCTCTCCCAGTCAACCATCCTCATTGAAAACCAGCAGATTCCGGAAGAATATGTGCGTGCAACCATTACAGGGTATGTTGAAGAACGACTCCAGATGATTACCCAGCAGATCATGAGCCGCACAGAGCTGGTGGATGTCATCAATCAATTCCAGTTGTATCCGGATATGCAGGATCGATATACCACCGAAGAAATTATTGAGGAAATGCGGGGAGACATCAACCTTGAAACCATAAGCGCCGAGGTGATCGACAAACGAACCGGCAGGCCCACCGCTGCCACCATCGCCTTTACGCTCGGCTATGAGGGCAAAAATCCTTCCACTGTTCAAAAGGTGGCCAATGTGCTTGCATCTGTCTATCTTGAACAAAACCTCAAGACAAGGGAGCAGCAAGCCTCCGAAACCACCGCATTCTTAAGTCAGGAACGTGATGAGCTGAAAGACCGGATTGATAAAATCCAGGACAAAATCGGTGAGTTCAAAAAAATGCATTTAGGTGCGCTGCCTGAGAATGCTTCAGTCAATCTTCAGGCCGTTGCCCGGTTGGAGAATGAACTCAGCCAGACGGATATGCAACTCCGTTCCCTGCAGGAAAGACTGATATATCTCCGGGGACAAATTGTTAATATCGATCCGTTAAGCCCCATTGTGACAGAGGATGGGAAGACCATGATGAACCCCGAGGAACGCCTCAAATACCTGCGCATGGAACTGATTAGCCAGCAATCTTCCTTGTCTGAAAAGCATCCGGACATAAAAAAACTTAAAAATGAGATAGAAAAGCTTGAAGCACAGACAGGGAACACAGATGATTCAGTGGAAAAGATAAGGAGATTGGAAGACCTTCAAGGGCAACTGGCAACCCTTAAAGGAAGACTGGGGCCCAAACATCCTGACGTGGTTAAGCTTTCAAAAGAAGTGGAATTACTCTCCCGGGATGTCGATCAATTACAGACTGAAAAAACGGCATCGGAAGTTGCTGAAGAACAGCCCGACAACCCGGCCTATATCAATTTGATGACTCAGATCACCTCAACTGAGATGGACATCAAGAGCTACAAGAAAACAAAGGAAGACATTAAACAAAAGCTAGAGGACTACCTTGTTAAGATTGAACAGACCCCGCTTGTAGAAAAAGAGTACAATGACCTGATACATGACTATGAAATCGCCCGGATGAAGCACAGCGAAGTCATGAATAAACTTATGGAAGCCAGAATTGCCCAGGGCATGGAAGAGTCGCAAAGAGGTGAGCGCTTTACTATTATTGACCCGGCACAGCTACCTGAAATTCCATACAAACCCAATCGCATTGCAATAATTCTCATCGGTTTTGTACTCGCACTGGGAGCGGGCGTAGGTATTGCGGCGNTTCAGGAATCCATTGATACCTCAATAAAANCAGCCGATGACCTGCGCCGCATAACAGGCATCCCTGTATTTTCAGCCATCTCGCTGATAGAGACGGATGCGGAAAAACTGGCCAAACGAAAAAAAAGGTGGGTCTGGATCGGAGTCGCTGCCGGCGCCGTTGTTCTGGCTTTGGTCATTATCCACTTCTTTGTAATGCCTCTTGATATTGCATGGATCAAGATTCAACGGAGGATGGCAATATTGTAGCTGGTTTGTCGTAACTACTCAGGTAGATAGGCTGTAGACATTTAGGCTGTGAGTTACTGCAGGAATGGAACATGCGTGATCATACGAAACTCAGAGCGTGACGACTCAAGTAATCAGGCTGAAGGTGTTTAGACTGAAGACTGAAGGAGAATAAACTGAAAATTTTCTTCCAGGAATAATGCCGTTACAATAATACAGTATTAGGAGCTCCATTTGTGTCACGTTCAATCCTTTGCTAATCCCGCGTTCCGCGGGACCTTCAGCCTAAGGGTTCGCGCAAAAATTAACCTGATGAGCAGGATTTAAACAACTAGTAACGTGTCCTATTTCGTTTCCATAGTTACGGACTTACAAATTCAAGATAATAGAAGGTGCCCGATATGAGCAAAATAAAAAAAGCCCTTGAAAAAGCAAAAGTCGCAAGAGAAAGTGACAGTGCTGCCTCTGCCCCAAAAACCGAAATCTCGCCATCAGCTTCAAGCCCTCAATCGGAAATGCGTCATGATGGTGAGGTCCAAGTCACTTATACCAAAACAAAGGTGATAAACATTGAGCGGCAGCTCTTAAAGAACAACAAGGTCATCTCTCTGTTTCACGAAGACAAGATGACCGCCCAGTTGAAAATCCTCCGCACCCAGATCCTGAACAAGCTGAAAGAAATTGGAGGCAACAGCCTCCTGGTGACGAGTGCAACCCCCGGAGAAGGGAAAACATTTACTGCCATCAATCTCGGAATAAGCATCGCTCAGGAACTGAACCGCACGGTTCTCCTTGTGGATGCAGATTTGCGACCACCTCTTGAAAATCACCACAACTTTTCCACCGACTTTCTTGGGGTTAATGTCGGTCACGGGCTTTCCGATTACCTGTTGCGTCAGGCAGAGATCCCGGATCTTTTGTTTAACCCGGGCATCGAGAAACTCACCATACTCCCCGCCGGAAAATCGGTGCCGAATTCTGCCGAACTTCTTGGCTCTGAAAGGATGGAATCACTTGTTGAAGAATTAAAGAGCCGTTACAGGGGCGATCGTATTGCCATACTTGACAGCCCTTCCCTTTTGACTTGTCCCGATCCCATGGTTCTTTCCCGTTTTGTTTCCGGCATCCTGCTGGTGGTGGAGTCGGAAAAGACATCTGCAGATGATCTCAAGCGATCTATGGGGTTGTTGAAGGATACACCTGTTTTGGGAACACTGTTGAATAAGACAAAATAATAGAATTTTTAATTATTGATAAAGGACCCAAGGGGTCAAGGATTCAAGGGGTCGAGTGAAAGCAAACTAAATAGCAGTCAATAACCACTCCTAAAAAGGGTGGCTTGAAATGTGACCCTAAAAGGGTACTTATTCATAACAAAATAATTATCTCTCACCCGCTCCGCTAGAG
>JGI24724J26744_10001461_pt1 | contig 16176 bp, 12 predicted proteins | sample Cruoilmetagenom7_FD_26744 | JGI IMG/M metagenome (IMG submission 26744) | reverse complement strand
GGCGGAAACACTTTCGCGCCACCGGTGAACCTCCCGCTTGGGACCAATGTGTTGATAAATCCAAGTCCGGTCTCACTCGCGTTGTCGGATGTGGACGATGATGGTGATCGTGATATGGTCCTGGTGAGCGTGAACGATTCGGGTGATCAGACTGTGCGTGTGATTCGCAACACAACAGTACTGGGTAACGGTTTGAGCTTCGCATCGGTGATCGATGCGCCAAACCAACCTGCTGGATTGCCCTTGATCGTTCGATCAGCTGATCTGGATGGTGACAGCCCGGGAATCTCCGATGATATTATTGTGCTGATTGATCCGCAAACGAGCCTCCCAATATTTGGCGGAAACTCGAACTCGGTTGATCTGAGCGGTGAGTTCTGTGCCGCTGATCTGAGCCGTGACGGGGTGCTTGATTTCTTTGATATCAGTGCTTTCTTGATCGCGTACACATCAGAAGATTCAGCCGCGGACTTCAGCGGGGATGGCCAGTTCGATTTCTTCGACGTTAGTGCATTTTTGACAGCCTTCAGTGCAGGTTGCCCATAAGCACCTGATCCGCTTTGGCCCTTTCTGACTCATTAGGCACTCAATTAAGTTTAGCTTTCGATGAAAGTCAGTGTGGAATAGGTCTTCTCTTGCAATTGATTGATAATAGAAGTGCCAAGGAATTGCCTTGGTCTTGAAATCGAACGAGGGATCCAATATGAAATCGACTTTGCTTGCTGCCGCCTTGTGCGTGGCCACTGTTTGCTCCGTTTCGGCACATGCCCAAACCGACACCACTTTTACATACCAAGGCCAACTCAACGAATCAGGTGCACCCGCCAACGGGTCGTACTCCATGAGATTCAAACTCTTCGACGCACTGGCAGGCGGGAATCAGATTGGTTCTACCTTCATCATCAACCCAAAGGTAGTTGCTGATGGACTCTTCGCCGCCGAACTGGACTTTGGCGCACAAGACTTCTCTACCGGACAACACTGGCTCGAGATCATTGTCTATGGCGATACGCTCGCCCCACGACAGGCGGTTACCGGATCGCCCTATTCGATTCAGACCCGTGGCATCAATATCGACGATGACGGCAATGTCGCCTTCAATAGTATGGAAGCCATCGAAGGGCTCTTTACGCTTTCGAGCATTGGTGGGATCGATGTGGTCATTGATGCCGACACGAATAATGTCGGCGAAGATCAGAACGCACGCATCATCATGAGACAAGACGGCGGCGTCGCCAACTCCCGAATGGGATATCGCGAGGCCACAAACATACTCGAGATCATGCAGGAGTATAATGATAATCTCGTCCTGGGAACCAACAACACAGACCATCTAACGATCAACACTGCGGGGAACGTTGGTATTGGAGAATATCCAAACTTCAACATGACCTTGCTCGCAGCGGGTGATGTTTGGAGAGGAGTCGAAGGCAGGACAAGCAGCACATTTGAGAATTCCGCAGGAGTGAAAGGCCTTGCGAGTGCGAGTAGTGGGCTTACATATGGAGTATATGGAGAAAACCGGAGTACCTCAGGAGCCGGTGTTTATGGAGAGAATACATTGTCTGGTGGCTCAACTATTGGTGTACTTGGTAGAGTAATGGGTACTTCTGGGAGAGCTGTCCTCGGTGAAGCGACGAGTACTACCGGGAATACAACCGGAGTTGTAGGACTATGTTTCTCTGATGGGGGAAAGGGTGTGCAAGGCAGTTCATTACCATCAACCGGTACAGGAAAAGGTGTAGTTGGTTGGGCTGGTAGTTCAAATGGGTACGATTTTTATGCCGCTGGAGCTGGTATAAACTATGGCTCATCATCATCCATCCGCTGGAAATCCAATGTCGTCAATGTCAGCAACCCACTCGACAAACTCGCCCAACTCCGAGGCGTCTACTACGACTGGGATGAAGAGCATGGCGGTCAGCACGCAATCGGCATGATCGCCGAAGAAGTCGGTAAGGTCCTTCCTGAGATCGTCGGGTACGAAGAAAATGGTGTCGATGCCATCGGCATGGACTACTCCATGCTCACCCCGTTGCTTGTTGAGGCAACCAATGCTCTGCGGGCGGAGAAGGACGCTCAGATCAAGAAACTCGAAGTTGAAAATCAGCTACTCAAAGCAAGGCTTGATCGTCTTGAGCGGATGATGGTTCTTATTGCCGACCAATAAATGGCATGCATGAGTTCGTTTTTCTTCGTCAGCGATCATAGAAAACTCCGTTGGTCATGATCCAGCTGTGTATTTTGAGATAAATGGATTGGTGTGGCGGTTGGCTTTGACTCATATATGAGGGATGGCTGTGTCGCTACTATAACATCGGAAGAGGCAAAGTTTGATATGTTGATGAATTTTGCTTGTTCGGGTTTGATATTTTTGTACGACGGTTAAAAAGAGTTAAAGCCTAGTGAGTATCTCGCATGTTTATCCGATTCTTTCATACAATAAAGCTTCGCAGTGTTGGAATCATTGCGATGTCGGTATTGTCGAGCCAGTTGGCTTTGGCTCAGGTGGCGAATGAAGATGTGAAGTGGCTGGCTGGCGATGGTGCAGCCGGCCATCGATTCGGGGTGTCTTTTGCGATGGACGGCGGGGTTGTCGTGGTTGGGGCGCATCGTGATACGGTCAATGGGGATTTGTCTGGATCTGCTTATCTCTATAGTGCTGTCACCGGCAGCAGGTTATCAAGCTCGTACCAAATGATGGATCACTCTCTGATGAGTTTGGATTCTCGGTAGCCATTGGGAATGGAATCGTGGCTATTGGTGCGCAGGGTGACGACAGTAAGAGGGGTGGGGCGGGTTCTGCGTATTTGTTCAGCACTTCAGGAGTTCAGCTTCGAAAGTTGTTCGCCAACGATGCGGCTGAAGGTGATCGGTTCGGGCGATCAATCTGGTCATGCTGCAATCGGGGGTTGTGGACAGCGCCCGGGCGACAACTTTGTCATCTATATCGGGGTGGTGGCTATAGCAGTGAAGATGAGGCCGTAGTTTTCATGCACGAGCTGGTGGCTTTGTGCGGACGGAAAAATTTCTTAGGCTTAATGGGCAAGCGGTTGACTTTGGATCGATGACAACTTCTGGGCAGCAAGACGGGATGTTTACCACTGGTGTGAGCCAAGACTTAAACTTTGTAACCAGTTCGGCGGGTGCGCTTCCGGGGATTCCCAGCAGTTCTTCTTTTCAGAAATACATGTTCCGCATGATGATTGGGCGAATATATCGCTACGACTCGCAGCGGCGATTGGTGCGGGTGCTCCTGCTCCGAGCTATGCGATTGATGAGCTTTCAAACAGCGGGCGTGATTGGATCGAGGCCAACTTTGACTTGCCTCCAGATTTTTGCGTGGCGGATCTAACCAACGATGGCGTGCTCGACTTCTTTGATATTTCTGCATTCCTCGTGGCGTTTGGAGCCCAAGATCCGGAAGCCGACTTTACAGGTGACGGGAGCTTTGATTTCTTTGATATCAGCGCATTTCTCAGCGCGTTTGTAGCTGGTTGTCCCTGATGAATCTCTGGTCTGATCACCGTCCGGATTTGACGAGAAAAAGAGTTCAATCTGGCCACTTCGGCTTAATGACGTCTTAAGCAGGGTATCTTCAATGAAACTGTCACAGAGGATCTTCGCAGACAAGAAATACTGTCTGAGTACACGCATGACGAACACACTTCTATAATCTCGCATCGGTATCGGAAAGTTTTGCAGGGCTTTCCATGGTTTTAGTCAATGGTGAACCGATGTGAAGATGCCTTGAAAGGTTTAAGCTTGATGCGATCGATCCGAAAGATTATTTTCTTCGTGGTTCTTCTGGCGGCTATTGGCTTTTTGATCTACGCCAAAGTTCTGCGGCCTATCTCTGTGGTAGGGTATGAGGCCAAACGCGGCGATTTAATTATCGAAGTCATGGGGACCGGTTCGATCCAGACGCGGGTCTCGGCTGTGGTTTCATCAAAGATTCAAGGGCAGGTGATCCATTTAGATGTCGACCAGGGCTCAACTGTCACCTCGGGACAGGTTGTGGCTCGGCTCGACGACCGCGACTTGATCAGTCAGGTCGAGATCGCACAAGCGAATGCCCATGCGAGTCAGGCGGGGCTTGATCGACTCTATGCTGATGAGACTCGATCAATGGCTGTGCTTCGGCAGGTTCAACGGGACCTTGAAAGAACTCAGAGTTCGTTTGCGCAAGGGGCCGCGAACGAATCAGAGATCGATAAAGCCGAGGAGCAGGTTGCGATCGCCGAAGCAGATTTGGCGAGATCTCGATCCGCTATCGCCGAGGGAAAGATGATTCTCATCGCGGCTCAGAAAACCCTTGAATATCAGCAAACTCGGCTCGATGACACTCTTATCACCGCGCCATTCGACGGGCTGATTGTCCGCAGAGATCGTGACCCCGGCGATATCATCGTGCCTGGATCAGCAATTTATCAGCTTGTTGCTCTCGACGAGATCTGGGTGTCGGCATGGGTCGATGAAACAGCGATGTCCGGTTTATCGCCTGATCAGCCATCCCGGATTCTTCTCCGCTCGCAGCCTGGCGAACCATTTACTGGCCATGTTGTGCGGCTCGGCCGGGAAACCGACCCTGAAACTCGCGAGTTCCTTGTGGATGTAGCTGTGAAAGACCTCCCGTCGCATTGGGCGATCGGTCAGCGTGCGGATGTCTACATCGAGACGAATCGACTCCAGAGCGTATTGATTGTTCCGATGACTTATCTCACAGTGGTCGACGGGCAGCGGGGTGTATTTAAGGAAGTGAATAATCGCGCGGTGTGGACGCCATGTGTGTTTGGGCTCCAGGGAAGGGAATCCATTGAAGTAGAGTCTGGAATTGAGCCGGGTGATATGCTTGTTCGCGTTGCTAACCCGGGGAAGCAGAGCACGTTGATCAATCAGAAGAAGGTCGTGATCCAATGAACCTGGCCATCAGAGATGTCAGGCACAATCTTGGTCGGTTTGCTCTCACCGCTGTGGGGCTCGGGCTTTTGTTGATGATCGTTATGGGGATGGGCGGCATCTACAAGGGGATCGAAGAAGATGCGGTGTTGTTGATTGATGAGCTCGATTCAGATATCTGGATTGTTCAGAACGAAACACGAGGGCCGTTTGCTGAGCTTTCTCGATTGCCTGCAAGCGTAGAGGATCGTGCGTGGACGGTGCCTGGGGTTTCTGATGCCCGCCGGTTTGTGACGCACACTGTTCAACGAGAACACCAAGGTCGCCCGATCCGGATTTCAATCGTTGGGCTTTCTTGGCCCGGAGATCAGGGGGGCTGGCTTCCCATTATTTCTGGGAGAACCATCCGTCAGGGACATTTTGAGATGGTTGCTGATAAGACTCTCGGGCTTGCCGTTGGTGAGCAGGTTCAGCTCGGAAAGGACTCATACCGAGTTGTTGGTATAACCCGGAACATGATCGGGAGCGGCGGAGATGGGCTCGCATTCTTGACAGTCTCTGATGCATTGGCGGTACAGTTTGACTCCGCTGGTGAGGCGACACGGCTGGAGCGGGCGGCTCGCCGCGGGCGGGCCGAGCATTCTGATGTTGTTCAGTCACAGCCGGGGATGATTGAGCGTGCGGATCTGCCCGCACAAAGCATCCCCGCACTGGGATCACCATCAGTGAGTGCGATATTGGTCAATCTGAAGCCGGGTGTTGATATCGAACGTGTCCGGTCGGTTATGTCGGGGTGGGCGGATGTCACGGTGTACACCGCCGAGCAGCAACGCCAACTCTTGCTTCAGGGCCCGGTTGATCGGGCACGAAGGCAGATCGGGCTTTTCCGTGTGCTTCTAGTTGCAATCTCAGCAATCATTATGTCGCTTATTCTCTACACGATGACCCTCGATAAGGTGCATGATATTGCACTGCTCAAACTAATGGGCGCCAAGGATCGCGTGGTCATCGGGCTGGTGCTTCAGGAGGCGTTTTTACTCGGTGCCATTGCGTACATTATTGCGTTTTTGATCGGCGAGCGATTGTTTCCCTTCTTCCCACGGCGCGTCATTATCACCGCCGACATGCTGATATGGCTCGCGTTTGCGGTTGCCATAATTTGTATTGTGGGCAGTTTGCTCGGTATTAGAAAGGCAATGAGTGTCAGTCCAAACGAGGTGCTGTCATGAGTACAACATCGCATCCACCCGCTATAGAAACCGTTGCTCTGTCCAAGATTTATGGAAGCGGGAATACAGAAGTGATCGCTTTGCAAGAGGCCTCGATGAAGATCGAACGCGGGGAAGTTGTTGCTCTTCTCGGGCCAAGTGGTTCGGGGAAATCGACACTCCTCTCGGCGATCGGGCTGATCAATCCACCGACCAAAGGGCAGATTAAAATCGATGGCAAAGTAATCATGGATGGACCAAAGGCGTTTGTTGATCTGCAGAGGTACCGGCGAGAACGGCTCGGGTTTATCTTTCAGAAATCCAACCTGATTCCCTTCCTCTCGGCGCTTGAGAATGTTCTGATCTCGCTCTCGATTTCTGGTGTCGAAGGACGCCCGGCGAAGCGGCGGGCGATGGAACTGCTCGATTCGTTGGGGGTTGCTGACCGAGCAAAGAACCTACCCGCCGCCCTTTCTGGAGGACAACAACAACGAGTGGCAGTTGCCCGCGCTCTGGCCAATAAACCCAGCTTACTCCTGGCTGACGAACCCACGGCTGCCCTTGACAGCAAACTCGGCCGGCAAGTGATGGAACTGTTCCGCGAGATAGGACACGAAAACCAAGCCGGCGTGCTGGTTGTTACACACGATCAACGTGCACTGGATGTCTTTGATCGGACCATGTATCTTGAGGATGGTGTGCTTGCAGAGCATGATGTCTCATCGAAGACCAGCTGATGTGCGTTGATCCTGTGTCCTCCACAGACTTTCCGGTTGCTGATTTGTAGAACTAAAAACGCCACAGGTATTTAAACTGTGGCGTTTATAAATGAAAGAACTGAGTTGGTGACCTTTATTGACCTGCTCGGTGGCGTAAATAGCCAGATGGTTAATGGTGATTCAATTTATGTGTCCGCTTGAGCAAGTCGGTTTCCGATGACCTCTTCGGTCGAAACCCACCAGAATGTACCGGAATGGATGAAGAATAGGTACTCGCCATCCGTCGACACGATTGGGCAGATTTCTCCGCTCGCTGTGTTTACGGAATCGCCAAGATTAATTCCTTCGCCCCATGCTCCGTTTTCTTCAAGGAGTGAGAGATACAGATCAAAGCTCCCGACAGAGTCTGGATCGCCTCTTCGTGAGAAAAGCATGTAGCTCCCGTCCGGAGAAACAAAGGGCATCCATTCTTCGTACTCTGTGTTGACCTTGCCGCGGATTAGTTCGGGTTCGGCGTATTCTCCGTTCACATTCCGTGATACAAGTATGTCGGTATCTCCTACGCCGCCTTCTGTTTCAGAGGAGAAGTAGAGATCATCGTTTGGTCCCAGGCAGATCTGCCAGTGTGTATTGTATTGATTGAACACCTCGCCCAGCATCTCTGGTTCACTCCAGCCGTTTCCTTTGCGATTCACAAACCAGATGTGTTCTTGATTATCAAATGAACCATCTGGGAGCGGCCTTGATGATAGAAAGAACAGTTTCGATCCGTCTTGCGAGAAGGCGGGTTCGCTGTCGCCATATTCGGTCATAAACTTTACAGGCTCCGGCGACATCCAGTGTCCTCGGCTTGTTCGCATCCCCATGATTGGGCCGCCGTTGGCGTCGCTCCAGTACACTTCATCGCCTGCTGGAGAGAAGACGGGGGTGCTGTGTTGTGCGTCTCCGAATCCGACGACCGCTGCGATGCCACTGGCAAAGTTTTCTACATCTGTACCGGGTGGTGTCTGACCAATGTACGGTCCTTCGAGCAGCCGCAGCTGCGGCCCGGTCATATCGGCACCGGCGGAGCGCAGGAACCGCTTTAGTTTGTGGCGCTTCATCGATCGGCTGATGTCGTAGGCATTCTTACCTCGACCGTCGCGGGCATTGATGTCGGCCCCGCCATCTATAAGGGCTTTAACGACTTCAACATGCCCGTTTCCCGCTGCGACATGGATCGGGGCTTGGCCGTATCCAATCACCCTGGATGGATCGCCGCCCAACTCGATTACACGGGTGACGATCTCTCCTGATGTGCCGTGGCCGCAGGCACCCATGAGTTGCCTCACAATTCTGGGTTCGAGTTCTCCAATCTGCTCGACTAGAAGATCGAATACCCGAGTCACCCCGCCATGGGCGGCGTATCTCAGCAGTTCGTGAACCATTTCCGGGTCGGTCGGAAGTTTCACATCGTATTCGAAGAACAGATCCACAAGATCTACATCCCCGTTGAGCGATGACGATCTCAGTACATAGCGACTATTTTCTAGGCCGTGGTTTACATCCGCGCCCTGCTCCAAGAGCAATCGGGCTATTTCGATAGAAGGGTTGCGGGTATTGGTTGCATAATCGAGGGGTGTGTACCCATAGTTGCCAAGGGCATTCACATCCGCTCCGTGTTCAAGAACCAAACGGACGGTCTCGAGCGACTTGGACCTCACTGCGGCGTGGAGCACGGTGTCCCCGGTATGATCCGCGGTGTTTATATCAACGCCGAGTTTAATTTGCGCCAGAACCTCACTCGTATTGCCTTCATTTGCGGCATCGAGGAGATCACTCTCCGGATTTGATTGGCACAGCCCTGTCTGTGCAATGAACGCGATAAGACCTACGGCCAAGAAATTTGTTCGCATGGTTTAACCCTCTTGATTTTCCGTCTTGATTATCACTTAGAACCGGGCGTTGTTGCTCGGATCTAAACCGTGTGCGGTTCTTATTCAACCAAACAATCCATGGCTGGTTGCATTCAATGGGCAAACTTGACCGAAGCATGGCACGCAAGAGGTCGAGGGTCTCGATTCTCATTGCCTCAGTGTGCAAAAAAGCTGATTGGTATGGATCTGAGGCGTTTTTGATGGGCGGTATGGGGTGATTCGTTTGGTCTCTGCAGCGGGGGCTGAGTTCTGATATTCTTTCATGGAGGCTTTGATGAGCCGTTCGGTGTGTGCGGGGCATTGATCCGCGTGGTTTGAAAGTCTGAGGGGTTTCTGGTTGACACTTGTACGCTCATTTACGGTTGTGCCCGCGACGGCGGTGATTATCGCCAACATCATCGGCACGGGTATCTTTGTCAAGACTCGGGTGATGACCGCCAATGTGGGCTCGGCGGAGATGGTGCTTGTGGTCTGGGTTCTTGCCGGGCTGTTGTCGCTGGCGGGGGCGATGGTGTATGCGGAGCTGAGCACGATGATGCCTCGGGCGGGTGGGGCGTTTCACTTTATTGGGGCGGCGTACGGGCGGCGGTGGGCGTTCTTGTATGGTTGGACGCGGATGCTCGTCGGCGGCGCGGGGGGGGCGGCTGTAGCGATTCTCTTTGTTGTCTTTCTGAATGATCTGCTCGGAGGGAGCCTTTCACCGATTGCACTCAAAGTCCTTCCCGTAGTTGTTATTCTTATGGCGGTGCTGCTTAACTTTGCGTCGGGGAGCGCCAATGGCGCGATCGCTACGGCACTGACGGTAGGGAAGATTGTGCTTGTGCTGAGCATAGCAATCGGGGCGTTTGTTTTCGGGGATGGTTCTTGGATGCACTTCGACGGCTCCGCGGCCGATGTTGCTGTGGAAGGGGTCAACGAAAGCGCTAGAGGGGGAATCACTGGATTTGGTGCCGCGATGCTTGGCGCGTTGTGGGGGTACAACGGGTGGAATCTGATCGTGGGGATCGGTGGCGAGGTCAAGGATCCATCTCGAACATTGCCTCGGGCGCTTATCGGTGGAACGGTGCTGGTGATTGTGTTGTATGTGCTGATTAATGTGGCGTACTTTTATGTGCTCTCTCCTTCGGAGATCGCTGGTATCCCGGCGTCGTCTTCGGTCGCATTTGAGGTGGCGGCGAGATTTATGGGGGCGGGGGTCGCGGCGGTGATGTCTGCGGGATTGATGTTCTCTGCGTACGGGACACTTCACGCGGGGGTGCTTGTTGGGCCCCGACTGCCGTATGCGTTGGCTGAGCGAGGGTTGCTGCCCAAGTGGTTAATGCATCTATCGAGCAAGGGTGTGCCGACTAATGCGGTTCTTGCGATGGGATTGTGGGCGATCATCCTGAGCTTGTCGGGTACCTTCGATATCTTGACGGATATTTACATCTTCGTGCTTTGGGTGTTTTATGGGATGACCGCAGTCGGGTTATTTGTGCTCCGGCGAACCCGCCCCGATGTGGACCGTCCGTACCGTGTATGGGGGTACCCGGTTGTTCCGGGACTCTTTGTGTTGGTGACTGTGTATCTCTTGATCAATACGATTGTCGCGACGCCTTGGCGTGCGGTTTGGGGGATAGTGTTTATTGTGTCGGGGCTGCCGGTTTATGAATACTTTAAACGCTATGGAAATATTGATGATGGGGCATTTCTGGTAGATGATTGACATTGGCTTCCAGAGTTTAGAATGGGTGGGGTTGAAGAAAGATTTGAATATTCTCCACCTCATGATTTTTCCAAAACAACTAAACGCCGCCGGTATCACACCGGCGGCGTTCGTTTGATTGCAGAGATGCGATCTTCGAATAGTTTTCCAATGTCTATCTCTGGTCATTGAGAACTGAACACGCGGTTCGCACCCGGTGTGCTATCGACGCCGGCGGGTGGAGACAAAGAGTCCAGCCGAGGCGAGGAGTACTGCACCGGCTGGAGCAGGAACCTGGATCATTCCACGGTTGTTCTTCGCCATCTCAGAGGGGACAGAACCGGTAAGGATGTCAAGCACGATCCACATGTTGGGGTCGATCGATGTTGGGTCAGGGATGAGCATCGTGTTGGCAAAGAAAACGCCTTCGAAGGACTCACCTGGATCGAGGACTACTGGGTTCTCGATGATGCTGCCTGCAGAGGCGTAGAACGGTTCTGTCAGGCTTGGGTCGAAAGTCATGTATGTTTGGATCGCGATATTGTCGAATGGATTGACAGTATCGGGTCCGGCAAGGTCGATGAGCGATGTTCCGATATTGAGGATTGAGTATCCGATACCGATTTCGTATCTGGAATCGACGAGTTCGATGCTCAGGATCTCTAAGTTGTCGAACACGAGGTCTGGGGACCCGTTGGTTTGAGCGAGTACGGTGCTGGTGCTCATTGCGAGCATGATGAGTGGTTGAAAATGCATTGGTTTCTCCTTGGTTGGCCGTTAGTTGGCCGGTTTATTTGTGCCGCGAGCATTGTGCATACGCGGCTCGGTTTTGTGATTTACAACTCGTAGGGACGAGCGATGTAGTAAGTATTCATAATGTCATGGGGTAAGTTGTGTGTTTCGACAGCCTTGAATCCTGCGTCATCGAGCATGGAGAGTGCGAGTTCTTCTCCCCACGCGGCACCGAGCCCTGCCCCGTCTTGCTGGAGCGATACGCTCATGCAGTGCATGCAAGAGATTGTGTATGTGAGGGGGGCGAGTGGCTGGCCGATGTTATTTTCAACATGGCTGGACCCCGCGATGTCCTGCATCAAGAGGATGCCGTCGTCGCTGAGTGCTGATTTGATGTTCTCCAGAACGGTCGCAGGATCGCGTTGGTCATGGATGGCATCAAATGCGGTGACGAGATTGAAGCTGTTGGAATAGTCCAGCTTGGATACATCAGCTACTTCATAATCAACATTGGTGATGTCTGCGGCGCTGGCGGTGATTTGAGCATCTCTGATAGCTTCTTCTGAGAAGTCCACACCGAGAAACTTTGAGTTTGGGTATCGGCGTGCGAGTTCGAGGATCGCGTGGCCTTTTCCGCAGGCGATGTCGAGTATTTTTATCCCATCAGTGAGTTGTTGATCGAGCCCTTCGACGAGTTCGAGGAAGCCTTGGTCGAATCCGCCGACGACGGTACCGTCGGAATGTTCTGCCATGACATCGTGGAATCGCTCGTATGAGCTGTAGGGGACGCCGCCGCCGTTGTGGAAGCAGTCGACAATTTCAGACTCGACATTACCGAGCACACTGATCCACTGCATGAACCCGGCCATGTTGGTTGCTTCTGGAGCGTTTGAGAGCAGCATGGCGTGCTCGATTGGGAGTTCGTAGAGGCCTGATTCTGGGTCGTATATAACGATCTCGGAGGTAGTCATGGTGCCGAGCCATTCGCGGACATACCGCTCATTGAGACCGGCGGCATTAGCGAGTGATGCTGAGTCCGCTGGGCCGTGGTTGTACATAGCTGTGAAGAGCCCGGTCCGGTGACCGATCGAGATCATCATCGCGGTAGCCCCGTTATTGAGAATTCCGAGCAGTGTGCCTGCGAAGGTTTCGGTGTCTTGTGGTGTGATCTGGATTGAACAGTTTGAACACATGTGAATCTCCTTGATTCGGTGGGTGTTTGTGTGAAATGCTTGAACATTCCCAGATGCGAACTGTGACGGTGGGGGGTGACATGAGTTTTAATATTTTTTGAGTTTCTTCTACTCCGTGTCATGAGATGTGCCTGTTTCTCGCAGTATGTGGAGTTCTTAAGGAGTGCAGATTTGGTTGTTGATTGTGGGTGCCAATTTGAGACTTATGGGTCATTTGTCGTTTCTGGTGTGCAATCCGGGGATTGCGGTTATGATTTGTGGACACGAGGACCACGGATGCATGAACCAGAGCGGGATATCACTGAACTGCTGAACGGAGCCGAGAAATCTGGGGATGAACTACTCGAGCAGGTATATGACCAGCTCAAGCGGATCGCCCAGACCCGGATGTCTGAAGAGCGTTCAGACCACACGCTGCAGGCGACCGCGTTGGTGCACGAGGCGTATGCCAAACTGCTTGGGAACGAGGAACTCTCCTGGCAAAGCAGGGCTCATTTCTTTAATGCCGCGGCCCAGGCGATGCGCCGGATACTGATTGATCATGCGCGCGGAAAGAACGCCGCCAAGCGCGGCGGGGACGAGAAGCGGGTCCCGCTCGGACTCATTGACCTTGCAGAGAACCAAGACCCATCGGAGATCATGGCGCTAGAGGAGGCGATGACTACCCTAGAAATTGAGGACCCGCGTGCGGCCCAGATTGTGTCGCTCCGGTTTTACGCGGGGCTTACTGTGGAGCGCACAGCACTTGCTCTTGAGTTGTCAGAACGCACGGTGATCCGCGAGTGGACATTTGCGAGGGCGAGGTTGTTCGAACTTCTCTCTGATGGGAGAGATCAGTGATGGTATCTCAAGAAGCCAAGTCGGTATTCTTTGATTTACTTGCAATACCGCAAGATCAGCACGACCTGTATATTGATCGGGTCTGCGGGGATAACGCGGAGCTTAAGGAACGGGTTCGTGGATTGATTGAAGCGCACATAGGGGCGGGGGAGTTTCTCGGGGATACCTGCGAATCACTCACGGTCGCGGATGATCTAGAGGACAAGGTTCCCGAGCAGATCGGCCGGTATCGGGTGATAAAGACGCTCGGGCAGGGCGGGTTTGGGACGGTGTATCTCTGCCAGCAGTCCGAGCCAATCGAACGGCGGGTCGCTGTCAAGGTGCTTCGGCCTGGGATGGATACCCGATCGGTCCTGCGTCGGTTCGAGGAAGAACGGATTCTGCTCTCGAAGATGGATCATCCTGGGATCGCACGGGTGCTTGATGCGGGCAAGACGGATTCAGGACAGCCTTATATTGCGATGGAATACATCGAGGGCATCTTGATCACGAACTACTGCAACCTCAAGCAACTCGGATTGCATGCCCGGCTGGAGGTGTTTGCTCAAGCGTGCCAAGCGATCCAGCACGCACACCAGAAGGGTGTGATTCATCGGGACATCAAACCGGGCAATGTTCTTGTGACCGAGGTGGACGGGCGACCATTGGTGAAGGTGATTGATTTCGGAGTATCCAAAGCCTTTGAAGATCACAGTTCCGACGAGACAATTACCAGGACTATGCAGCTTGTGGGCACGCCGCAATACATGTCCCCTGAGCAGGCTTCTACTGTTTCTTCAGATATTGACACGCGTACGGATGTGTATTCGCTCGGTGTGATGCTCTATGAGCTTTCAACCGGATTGCCACCGTTTGATCCCAAGCGGCTCAGGAGTGCGAGTGCCGGTCAGCTTGAGCGGATGATTCTGGAGATTGACCCGCAGCGCCCATCTTCGCGGGTTTCAAAGCTTGATGGGGCGAATGCACAACGGGTGACATCTCAGCAGGGCGATTCGATCGGCCACATCGTGCGCGAGCTCAAGGGTGAGATCGATTGGGTCATCATGAAGTCAATGGAGAAGGACCGGGACCGCAGGTACCCCACGGCGTATGCATTTTACGAGGATATCCGCCGGGTATTGTGTGGTGAGGTTGTGCGTGCCCGTCCGCCGAGCCGAGCGTATGCGGTCCGGAAGTTCGTCTCGAGGAACAAGGCCGGGACGCTGGTTGCGTTGCTCATGGTGATGTCCTTGATTGGGATTACTGGGCTGAGCCTTGGGTATGTGCAGAAAATTCGCAGTGCGAATGAACAAATTCAACGGACGCTCCACAATCAAGAGCAGGTGCTTGTGTTTACCGAAGAGATGCTTGGGGGGGTTGACCCTGTAGTTGCTCGAGGGCAAGACACTGAGTTGTTTAAGATGATCCTCGATTCAGCGAGCGACCGGGTCAATATCGAACTCTCGGATGAACCCGAGGTCGAAGTGCGTGTTCGTACGCTTATTGGGAACCTCTATAGATCCATCGGGATGTTTGATGAGGCCATCGCACAGTTTAAATCGGCGACTGCAATCGGTGTCGAATCATTGGGTAAGCAGCATTGGCAGACTATTTCCGCCCGATCCGCGCTTGGCGTGTCGTATGTTGATCTGAGCGAATACAGCAAAGCCCAGGAGATCTTCGAGGATGTGCTTAAAGATTCCAAGGTGACATTCGGGGAGGATCACCCCGATACGCTCGTGATTTTGAGCGATCTAGCTGGTGTATATAACTATCTCGGTGACTCGCAGCGGGCGATTCAGGCGGGTGAATCCTTGCTTGCTTCTCGGATTTCGATTCTCGGTGGAGACCATGCCGACACCATGAGTACGCGGAACAGCTTGGCGCTCGCGTTGAAAAGCGGTGGCGATGTCGATCGTGCCAAAGAGATGTTCGAGCAAGTACTTGAATACCAGCTTGTTCATCTGGGTGCTGATCATCCAACTACCCTCAAGACTCGATCCAATCTTGCGCTGACTTATCACGAACTCGGCTTGTTTGATAAAGCGGTCGAGATGAACACCGAAATCTTGGAGCAGAAGATCTATGTGCTTGGCGAAACTCACCCGAGCGTGTTGGTCTCGATGGTCAATCTTGGCACGGGTCTTGCCGATGCTGGGGAAGAACAAAGATCTCGTGACACACTGATTCGTGCCCTTGAAATTTCACAGGAGAATCTGGGTGATGATCATCAGTACACGATCATCATCTTTAATAACCTGGCAAACAGCTACGCGAAGAACGGCCAATACGAGGCCGCGTATGAGTTTGCTCAGAAGGCATGCAGTGGATTGATGTCGAGCGCGGGAGATCGGCATCCGATGACCCTCCAGGGCAAGGGGAACTTGTCTGACATCCTCTACGACATGGGCCGCATTGATGAGGCTCTTGAAATCGCGATTGAGATTGAACCAATCGCAAGCGAGGTGTTCATTGCGTCAGATCGGCGGTTGGGTAAGTTTTATGAACGGCTCGGGAAGTGCTACAAGTCAATCGGTCGTGGATCAGATGCTCGGGTCAATCTTATGAGAGCGTCTGAGGTGTACCTAGATTCGCACGGGGGCGACTCTGAGCAGTACCTTCGTGTGATGGCGATGATTTCAGACCTGGCTGATCAGTAAGTAGTTGAAGACTGACAGGCATTCGACTGGCTGGGTTGTGGCCTTTTTGGATGATTAGAGCAGTAAATGGGAAATTTTGACCCAGCCGCTTGCATAAGTATGCATGGATGTGTATAAATATGCATGTCTCCAAACCGCCGTCGTCAGTTATTGAAAGAGATCTTAGGGAATCGGGCTGTCTCATCGCAGGATGAGATCGCCGAGGCTTTATCTCATGCGGGTGTGGTGGTTACGCAGACCACCGTGTCCAGGGACTTGGTTGCGATCGGCGCGGTGCGTGGTCCGGATGGATATCGGCTCGATGGGCAGGCGCATTCTGAGATCGGGGCTGAGGCTCCGGGGGGGG
>JGI24724J26744_10001460_pt1 | contig 16177 bp, 13 predicted proteins | sample Cruoilmetagenom7_FD_26744 | JGI IMG/M metagenome (IMG submission 26744) | reverse complement strand
CTGTGATCATGCGACCTTATCTATCGCCCTATTAAATTATAATTTTTTTACTTAATTGAGGCGACATCTATCCTGACACATAGGGATATCGAGCGTCTACCAAGGCATGTTTATCGCGATTCCTGAGGAATATTGGGTAGAATTTCGAAAACTGTTAACCGCTCAATTGATAAAGCTATTAAAAATGTTATCAAAAAAAGTAAAGTTGTCAAGATTCAAAAAACATCCGCGGGGACCTAAAAAGCCTAAACCGAAAAGAGTTTTTGATCCAAAGCATCCTCATGTATCTACTGCTAAATTAATTGCTAATAGAAAAAAATAAAAGTACTACCTTGAAAGGGCTGGTCGCATTCATCCAGTCAATTCGTCGTAAAAATTGAAATTCGGCTTCCCTCCAATTATACGTTTCAAGCTCCATAAAAATAAGAAGTGAAACTTGCACCCTTACTGATTTATTAGGAGCACCATCGGTTTCATGATACAGATGTTTGAATATATCTTCTTTAACCAGTGGGTAAATCTTTTTACGATAGATATTGGACCAATCGTCATCCGGTAAAATTCCAGTAAACATGACTTTTGGCTGAAAAAGAGACGATTGAGGATTTATTTTCTTAAACATCGATTCTCCACGAAATTAAGTATATTCGCTTTAATTACAATATATTATACCTATAATGCCAAGAATTTAAAGTCAAGTAAAAAATAGCAATATTGATTTAATTTTAGATAGTTATGTCATTATTCCTGCAATGCAGATATTCTTTGATTAAATCAACAGAGTCATATATTTCACCTTGACTAAAGAATTCTCATCAACTATTGTTTTTTCGATTAAGTAATTCCCATTAAATTTATTTGTTTCTTGTTTTTTTAACAATCTGCGGAGGTACAAAATAGTTATGAATACAAAAGAAGAAGAGCATGCCAAATTTACAAAAGAAATGCAGAAGAGAAGAAGATCAAGAGCAGACAAACCGTTTTATCCACGTGAAATATATTATAATACGCAAGCTACTATAGATACCATAAGACATTTTGTAAATGGATATGGAGATGTAAATCCCTTATACAGGGATCCCGAATATGCAAAAAAAACAAAGTATGGTACAGTTATCGCCCCGCCTTGTTTTTTATTTTCAATTCAATGGGTTGCCCCTGGAGCTGGGGGCGCAGGTATTCATGGATGGTATTCAGGCGGGCAATGGCAGTGGTTTAGGCCTGTACACGAAGGAGACAAAATTCACGCTGTATGTTGTTTAAGAGAGCTTGTAGAAAAAAAAGGAAAAATGGGGGGTGGAAAAACCTGGTTAGATTATAGTGAGCCAATATATGTCAACCAAAAAGGTGAAGTAGTTGGTTCAGAAAAGTGCTGGGCTATAATGGCAGAAAGGACTTCTTCAGGATCCTCAGGAAAATATCGTAAAACGCTGAAACCTTCTTATTTGTCTGATAGAAAAAAAATGCAGGAAATACAAAGTATGTATGATGATGAGGAAATAAGAGGAAAAGCTCCAAGGTACTATGAAGATGTTGAAATAGGAGAAAAGTTAGCTCCAATGCTCAAAGGCCCTTTAACAGTAAGGGATATGGTGGGCTGGCTAATGGGTGCTGGCAGCCCGTTTTTCAAAGCCCACAAAATAGAATACGAATATGAGAAAAGACATCCAAAAGCTCCCATGTGGGTCAGCGAGCTGGGAATATGGGATGTTCCTGAAATGGTTCACATATTAGATGAATTTGCAAGAGAAATTGGTGTTGAGCGTGCATATGATTACGGTTGCCAGAGAATGACATGGCTTAGCAACCTTTTTACAAACTGGATAGGAGATGATGCATGGCTATGGAAGATGCGCGGTGAACTAAGAGTTTTTAATCAGGTTGGGGATATAACTATATTTGAAGGTAAGGTTGTAGATAAATATATTGATAATGGAAAATGTTGCATTGATATTGAAGCATGGGCAAAAAATCAAAGAGATGAGAATTCCATGCCGCCAAGTATTGCAACAGTTATCCTTCCTTCCAGACAACATGGCTCTGTTGTCTACCCTGAAGTGCCAGATCAGCTGAAACGCGAAGTAGAAAATGCAAGGCCTTTAAACGATTTGATTGAAGAAGGTTTAATATAAATAGATTTTTTCATTATTCATATATGTTGTAACTATCATAAGGTGATATAGAAAAAACAGAGATCAAATAAAAAATCTGAAATTAAAAAATCCTCAGAATAGCTCATCTGTTTATTACCTGTTAATTTTTAATTTCAGATATAACAAGAGTCAACCTGAACAAAACACCTGTTTGTGGAAATTTATTTTGTCCGGTTTTCTGACAGTTTAACTGTTTTTATCGATTTTAAAAGCAAATTAAATTCCTAGTATGTTAATAGCAACAACATTGTTGATGGGCTGACCGCCTAAGTTATGCGTCAGACCAAACTTAGGATTTGATATCTGTCTTTCTTTTGGCCACCTGTCAAGCAGTTGGTTGTACACTTCATACAACATCCTTAATCCTGATGCGCCTACGGGATGGCCAAAACATTTAAGACCACCATCTGACTGGCATGGAATTTTTCCCCCTTTTAGATCGTAGAAACCATTTAAGATATCTTCAACAGCTTCTCCACGGGGTGAAATTTGCAAATCTTCATATGTGCTCAACTCGGTAATAGAAAAACAGTCATGGACCTCTAACATGCTGATTTCTTCTCTTGGATTTTTAATTCCAGCTTCAGAATATGCCTTTACAGCTGCCTTTGAAGTAGTCCAAATGCTTGCGCCATCATATTTGTTGTAGACAGATTCTTCTCCTGAACTTACTGAAATTTGCAAAGCCTTAACCTTGACTATTTCCATATTTTTTTTTATACTTCTGGCAATTTCCGGTGTTGTGATAATGGCTGCTGCGGATCCGTCACTTACTCCGCAACAGTCAAACAAGCCCAAAGGATATGAAATCATGGGGGCTGCTAAAATTTGCTCTTTTGTAACTGCCCGCTGCAGGTGTGCTCTGGGATTTAGGGCGCCATTTTGATGACTTTTCCACGAGATATGAGCCATTGCCTCTTTTAATTTTGCCATAGGGACTTTGTATTTTGCCTCATAAGCTGAAGCTAACTGAGCAAAATTACCAGGTGCAGTCTGGCTTGGACCTATTGTCGATCCAAGGGGTCCTGTTCTTGAACCTCCAGGAAGTCCTCCGTAGCCGGTATCTTTTAATTTTTCTACGCCAATAGCTAAGGTGATGTCGTAAACGCCAGCTGCAACAGCATAAGAAGCTCCTCTAAAAGCCTCACTTCCGGTAGCACATGCATTTTCCACACGAGTAAATGGCAAAAAAGGCATCTTTAAAGCATTGGAAGCTGGCATTGCAGTTGTTCCCATTGACATCTCAGGGGCACAGCTTCCTAGCCAGCAGGCTTCAATCTCTTTTCTATCTATTTGTGCATCTTTCAGGCATTCTTTAAATGCTTCAACCATCAAGTCCTGTGCAGAATTTTTCCATCGCTCACCGAATTTGGAACAACCCATTCCCAGTATAGCTACTTTATCTTTAATACCTGTTGCCATCACTACACCCCCTTTATAGGTACTGCTTTCCAGAAGTACTTTGTTAGATCCCGTTTTTCATCATAGCATACAACGCGAAAACTAAAATATACAGGCATTCCCACAAAAACAGATTCCAATGTGCAGTCCGTAAAATTCATCATATATCTTCCGCCACCTTCAAAGTCAATATTTCCATATACTTGCGGAGGATCAAAAGATACTCCCAGGTTGTCTCCTGTATAGGTGAAAACTTTTCCCTTTTTTTCAGCAAAAGAGTATTCTTCCATCTGTTCAATTGCGTTGCAATCAGGATTTGCGCATATATTTTGAGGCGGAAATTGAGGCGTTCCACATTTAAGACATCTGGAGCCGCATAAAGCCAGGATTGCTTTTCTGTGCCGCCAATCCACTGACCATCGAGTCCATACATCTTCTTCTCCTCGCAGGCCTGTCTCCACAGGTATGATATTGCGCCATGTAAGATATTTTTCATACCTGTCAAGCTCTACTCTGTTGGCAAGACAGCCTGTAATTCCCTCCTTGTTTGGCTTAAAATTTTTTATATTATCTGTGACTTCAAACCAGAGTGCATCACAACCATTGCCATAACTTAAAACAAGGATATTATCTCCTGGAGATACACCTTCCAAAGCATTAGCCAGCATCACCAGAGACTGGGCAGAGCCCATTTCACCAACCTTGTCTATTAAAATGTCCTGAATTTTTCCTTTTTCCAGAGACAATTTTTTGTTTAACTTTTTTCGTCCTGCTGCATAGTAACAAGGATAAATCACCTTTGCAAAATCAGTAAGTTTAATATTATATTTGTTCATCAGGCCATTTATTGCTTCAGGGATAAATTCATCAAAGCCAATATCTCTGATCCAGCGGTCTTCCCACTGNCGGTCAAACTTTGCTTTTTTTCCTCGATAATGATCAACAAAATCGTAAGTAAGAGAAAATGATCCTTTATACTCTGCAATAACATCTTTATCGCTGATCAAAAAAGCAGCAGATCCATCACCAAAAATCAGCTCTTGTGGACTTCCCATCTTACCCAAACGACAATCCGATGCGCATACAAGAAGGTTATTTGCGCCTTTAGCTGTAACTGTTTCTATTGCGGATAAAAGTGCTGTAGTGCCTGATTTAAGCGATCCTGCAAAATCAGCAGAGCGAATACAATTTGCCATATTAAGCGCCCCTGCTACAATGCCGGCATTTTGCCTTTCCTGATAAGGAAAAGTTGTAGAAGCAAAATATACACCGCCCAGTTCAGATCGATCAAAACCGGAAACACAATTAATTCCTGCAGCAACAGCCATTGTAATAGTATCTTCGTCAACATTAGCTACAGCTTTCTCTCCCCGTGAAAGCGCTATATTTCCCCTGTTAATCCATCCCATGCTCTCAAAAATTTTCATGCGGTTTAACCGGTAGCGAGGAATATAGCCACCATATGAACGAATACCGATCATAAGTCTGCCTCCTGTTAATTTAACGGTTTAAACCACTATCTTAAATGAAGTGGTTTAAATAAACTGAATTGCTTTACAATTATAAAATTTTACGATTTTTCAGTATATTTGATGGCACGCAAAAAAATACTCATACTGATAAAAAAGATTGTTTCTTGTAATTAAGCTGTATTGCAATTTTAATTGCTTCATCAATAATGGGAAAATGTATGAGAAATATTTGGAACTTATTCTCAAAATATCTACCCAAATATTTGTTTGGTCATACGTGTTTCTCATAGTAATGTCAACAGTTTCGATAGTTACTTGTTTTTTTATAATCATAAACATTAATATTTGGGCATGGATAGAGTAGAAAAAAAGTGATCTGTCCCAAATGCTAACATATTTTTGGAAAATTAATCTAACTACTTGTAAATTCAGCAGTTAAAGCTAATTTTATTTGGCTGCAAATGGAATTTTTGAGAAGGCACTGACCAAGGGTTTGAAAAAGCACTATTTTTTCAAACCCTTGGTCAGAATCTGTGATCGTCCTATTGTTTCGCGATTAAACATATAATTAATGCAAACATCATAACAATATTGTACCACATATGATATGATTATTAGCAATGGAATCCCCACAAAATATAAAAACAATAATTTGTGTAAATCGCTTAAATTTGGATATAATCTCAATAATATGTAATATACAATTCTATGGAATATATACATGCAAAACGATGCATAGCTTATTTTGTAGAAGATAGAAACAGTTGCATTGTTAAGGTATGCACTAACTTTTTTTGACAAAAAGAGAAATGGAAACACCAGAAATGTGCCACCTGAATATAGCAAGAGCTTTGAAACATGATCACTGTTTATATATTGTGAAAAAAGAAGCAATGTAATTGCTGCAGCTGAAAGGATTAAATTAATACTGGCTTTTTCAAAAAAATAGAATGAAGATGTATATTTATAATATAAAATACCAATAATAAACGAAGGGTAATATAACAGGATTCTTGCGTCGATGGTAGCTGTTAAAAAAAAAGATAACCCGCAAACCAATAAAAANAATAAGCTGGAAATTATTATTTTTTTAAGGCTGCTTTTGTAGCAAATCAATGAAAATATTATATAGTAATTAAAGATTAATCCGATAAACCACAATGTAAAAACACTTGTATCTGAAAACAGATTGAATAAAAATATTTGTGATATCAGTTCAAAATTGCTCAATGTAAAAAAATAGTAAAACAGCAGCAGGGAAAGTAAATATAATGGGTAGATACGAAGAACCCGTTTCACAACAAATGATTTTAACTCTGCTGCAGTGTTCATATTGTCATATTTCGTTGATAAAATATAACTTGATATAAAAATGAAAGTGTTTAGTACAGCAAATATTATCAATTCAGTTGCCGGAGAAAAAAATATATTCCCGGCATAATCATCTATATGCCAAAAGCCCACTATATAAAACGTTAATAATGAACGTAGAAAATCAATATGAAATAATCGGGTTTCAGACGAATTCATTTGTTATCCTCACTGTACAAACGCCGGGCATAACCAGGATGAAAAACACACTATAGATTTTCAGAGCAAGTCAATACCATTGCTTTTTATTTTTTTAAAAATAAGGTAATTTTAATTTTCATACACTTCATTTTAATAATATTGAAAAAAACATAACCGTTTACAAGACTAAAGCACAACAAATGGTATTGTACTTGCGTGATAAAGCTGCATATTGCTTGAAATAACAAAATACGATATATCGCGTTGATCCGTATTCATACAGCATATTGAAAATCACCTTGTGATTGGTTACAAAAAACAGGGTTAAAATTTTCATATCCTAAAAGTAAGCTGCAAGTTTTATGCTAAAATACTGGTATCGTTGTTAACTTATGTTAAGCTACTAGTGGGTTGGGGTTGAATAAAAAACAACATGGAAATTGCCATTTTAATATTGTGAATAATTTTTCACTTCAAAGTGTATAATATTATCCTTTATCTATAATCTTTTACACAATACAGGAAAACTTAAATGTTGCAGCTGTTGACAAATGCCATATTGTTTTTTTATAAAAAGACAGATGTATGCTGGAATTGTTTAATGCACCCGGAGATATAAATAGCATTGGGAAGGTGGATAACATTTTTTAGGATTTTCAGACAGGCGTTTACATAAAAAAAACCACAGATCTTAATTTGTTTAAAAGCATTCAGGAAATCCAGCCTGAAACCATTTTAATTTATTTATAAATTTTTTTATATAGCAATAATCAGATCATAGCAGATATTGCAGAGTTATTTATATGGATATTTATAAATTTTTCCGTTAAAGCTTTCCACCATAATAAAATCATTGTCTTTAGACTTTATATATTCAGGGAGTAAAGGAATTTTTCCTCCACCTTTGGGAAGATCTATCATATAATGAGGTACACATAATCCTGAAGTATGACCACGAAAAGACTTGATAATCTGGAGACCTTTTTTTACAGATGTTCTAAAGTGACATGTTCCTTTGACGATATCTGCATGATGCAGATAATAGGGTTTTACTCTTATTTGCAAAAATTTTTGCATTAGCTTTTTTATAACTTTGCTGCTATCATTTACGCCTTTGAGTAAAACAGTCTGAGAGCCTAAAGGAATACCTGCATCTGAAAGTATAGCGCATGCTTTTTTTGCTTCACAAGTAATTTCATCAGGATGATTAAAGTGGATGTTAATAAAAAGCGGATGAAATGTTTTCAGTATTGAAGCAAGATTTGTTGTAATCCGTTGCGGCAAGGTGCAAGGGATTCTTGTATGTATACGAATAATTTCCACATGTGGAATTTCCCGTATATAATTTAAAATTTCTTTAAGAATATCATCTTCCAGTAATAAGGGATCTCCTCCTGAAAGAATGACATCACGAATTGTTTTTTGTCTGCTGATATACTTTATGCCTTCTTTAATTGCGTTATATGTTATTTTATCTGAGCAGATTTTGCCAACTCTTCTTTTTCGCATACAATGGCGGCAGTACATAGCACATTTGTTTGATACAAGAAAAAGGACTCTGTCTGGATAGCGATGAACAAGATTGAGAACAGGTGAATGTTTTTCTTCATGTAAGGGGTCGTCTTCAAAAGGGGTGTTGTCATCTATCTCTTTTATATCAGGTACAGCTTGTTTCCATATTGGATCATCAATGCTTTTTATTAAAGACATGTAGTAAGAGTTTATATACATGGGATAATGTTTTGTTACTTTTTTAATGTTTTTTGTATCAATCTGAAATTTTTCTTTGAGTTGATCTGGAGTTACAATACTATCCCTGAGAATTTTGTGCCAGTTATCAGAATCTGTTTTTTTACTATTAAAATTCAATAAACAGTGTCTCCACATTATTTTGTAATATAAAATTACACTATTGTGCCAAAAACCAGATTAATATCTTCAACCTTATTGATTTTAGCATTAACAAAACAGTTTTTTTTGCTATCATCTCCTGCAACCATAACAGGAATATAATTTGATGTGATTCCTTTTAAAAAACCTGTTTGTTTATCTGTTTTACTTTCAATAAGTATTTTGACCTGTTTGTTAACAAATTTATTGTAAAACTTTTTTTTTTTACTATTTCCAAGAATGCGTATTTGCCGACATCTTTTTTTTATAATTTGTGGGTCAATTTTATCAGGCAAGTTATATGCATGAGTATTTTTACGTGGTGAAAATGGAAAAACATGAAGGTATGAAACTTTAATCTCTTTAATAAATGATAAAGTTTTATTAAAAGAGCTTAAAGTTTCACCAGGGAATCCTGATAAAACATCTATACCAATGGCTGCATCAGGAATTTTTTGATTGATTTTAAGTATCAGATCTTTAAACTGTTTACTTGTATATGGCCTTCCCATTTNTTTTAAAATAGTATCATCACCGCTTTGAAGTGGAATATGGAAATGATTGCAGAAAATATCTGTTTTTGCGACAAGATCAATGATANNATCTACAAGTTCAAGGGGTTCAATTGAACTTAAACGTATACGTTTAATTATTCTATATTTATGTATATGATAAAGCAGTTTAGTAAGGCTTGTGTTTGGAGAAAGATCATACCCGTAACGACCCAGGTGCACTCCTGAAAGTACTACCTCATTAAATCCGGATTTATCAAGCTGTGCAATATTTTCAATCACTTTTTCCATGGCCATACTCCTGCTTTTTCCCCTGGCAAAAGGTACAATGCAGTATGTACAAAAACTATTGCATCCATCCTGGATTTTTAATACAGGTCTTGTTTTATTGCTTGATATGGATAAAGGCATTTGTTTAAAAATTTGCTGCTTGCTTATATCTTTACAAATGGATACTGGTTGTTTAAATTTACTGCAGACATTGTTTGCAGATGGTGTAATTATTTCCGGAATGTTATGTTTGTCCGTATTTCCAACTATATAGTCCACACCTTCAATTTTTTTTATTTCATCTGGCTCTGTCTGTGCATAACAACCTGTTACAATAATGCATGCTTTGGGATTGGATTTTATTGCCTTTCTAATAGCTTGCCTTGATTGCATTGATGCTTTTTGAGTAACAGTGCAGGTATTTATAATACAAATCCTGGCCTTTTCATCCAAAAGTGTCTGAAACCATTCCATATTTTTCATCTGTTGACAAATGGCATCAGATTCGGATTGATTAACTTTGCATCCAAGTGTTTTAATTGTAAAATTATTTTTTTTCATTGTTAACAGTTTCAATCCATCCTGCGCCAATTACTTCTTCACCATTATAAAAAACAGCTGCCTGGCCAGGAGTAACAGCTTTTTGAGGTGTAAAAAAATTTATTGCAGCAGTATTTTTGTCAACAGGTGTGACAAGTGCTGGTACAGCTTTGTGACGATATCTTATACGTGTTGCGACTGTAATTGGCAGGTCAACTTTTTCATTAATCCAGTTTATATTTATTACACTGCATTTTGATGACATCAAATCTTTTTTAAAACCCACAATCAATCGATTTTGCTTTGTGTTCATGCCTGCAACATAGTAGGGTTCAGATGCAGGACAGTTAATACCTTTTCTTTGCCCTATGGTGAAAAGATGTAATCCGTTATGCGAGCCTAATACCTTTCCTTTAACATCCTCAATAATTCCAGGTTTTGAAAAAAATCCATGCTGTTTTGCAAGAAAATTTTTATAGTTATCTCCTTGAATAAAGCATATGTCCTGGCTTTCTTTTTGTGATAGAGGAACAAGTCCTTTATCTTTTGCAAATTCTACAACTTCTTTTTTTGTCATATTTCCAAGGGGAAAACAAGCCCTTAAAAGCTGATTTTGTTTCAGGAAAGATAAAAAATAAGATTGATCTTTTTTTATATCAATTCCTGTTAAAAGATGGACTTTGCCTGTATTGTCTTTTTTTATTCTGGCATAATGCCCTGTGGCCAGATATGATGTTCCAAGTGTTTTTGCAAATGACAGCACCAGGCCAAATTTTATTAATTGGTTGCAGATAAGACAAGGGTTTGGAGTTTTGCCGGATAGATACGTGGTTGTAAAATATTTGATAACCTTACTGTCAAAATCAGCGCTAATATCTATAATTTTTACTTGAATGTCTAACTGCTCTGCAATATTATATATTTTTTGTAAATCAGGGTTGCTGTAAGACAAGTCTTGGTCCTTAGATGTATCTTTTCCATAACCTGTTAAAAAATGTATTCCTATTACATTGTGACCCTGTTTTTTTAACAGATATGCAGATACAAGAGAATCAACACCACCGCTTAATGCTATAGCTATAGATTGTTTCATTTAAAAAAAGCAATTGACATTAGAGCTCAATTCTATTACTCTTGGTGGACAGGCTGATATACATAATTTACAGACACTGCATTTTTCCTGATTAAAATCAACTGTCATTTCAGGCCTTTTGATTGAAAGTGCTGATGTAGTACAAACTGCTGTGCATGCGCCGCAATGTGTACATTTGTTCTCATTTCTGATGATTTCCTGATTTGCACTTTGAACGTCCACTCCATGATTTTTAAGATATTGAACTCCTGCATTGAAGTTGCTTTTTGTTCCGGAAAGCTCAAGAACCATAATACCAACTTTTCTTGGCAGTATTGTAGCATTAAGNATATTAAAAGTCAGATCATAATCTTTGGTAAGTAAACAAACCAAGGGCTTTTGAACCTTTGTTTTTGGAAACCTCAATATTAATATTTTTGAATACATCACATCTCCCATACTTATTTATTTTGTTGTCAAATCATTTATTCTAATTATAATCGAAGATATGTCAAGTTTATGTGATTTGTATATAAATTATTTTATAGCTTAATTACCATAAATGATGCCTGGTTGATTTGCATACAATACATAATTTTATTTACAATTTTAAACTTAAGTATTTAAGTATATTGATACAAAACCGTTGAGTGTCGTTAAAGAAATTATTGTATAAGCCAAAATGTTCTATAATAGGTGTTATTAATATGAACCGCTTTGCATACCTTACAACAAAATTAGCTGTCAAGACCCTTGCAAATCTTTCAAATGTGAATATAAATACTAATGGTGAAGAAAATATACCTGATGGCTCAATTATTTTTGTGATTAACCATTTTACTAGAGTCGAGACTTTATTTTTGCCTTATAAAATATCTCAGATAACAGGTGTTCCTGTCTGGTCACTTGCTTCCGATTCTCTTTTCAAAGGTGCTTTAGCTACAATTTTGGATAATCTAGGGGCCGTTTCAACCAGGGATCCTGATCGGGATCTTCTTGTTGTAAAAACACTTCTTTCTGGAGAAGCAAATTGGGTAATATTTCCAGAAGGGCTTATGGTAAAAAATAAAAAAATTGTTGAAAAAGGGCAGTTTATGCTTTCTTATGCTGGCATTAAGCATCCACCTCATACTGGAGCTGCGACACTGGCCATAAGAACGGAATTTTACAGGCAGCGGTTGAAAAAAATGTCTGAAAATAATTCTGATGAGGCAAATAGGCTTTTAGATATTTTTAACATAGATTCTGTTGATAAGGTTTTAGAAAAAAAAACTTATATAGTTCCTGTAAATATAACATATTATCCTTTAAGATCCAAGGAAAACATGATAAGCGATCTTATGACAAAATATGTTGATAACATAACCACCCGTATGATGGAAGAAGTTTTGATAGAAAGCACAATGTTGTTATCAGGAGTAGATATTGATATCAGATTCGGAAAAGCCATAGATATTGAAAAGGTTATGCATAATTCAGCTATAAATCGTGATATTTCCTCAGATGAGATGATAGATTTTGACGATCCTATTTCTTCAAGAGGTGAAATGAGAAAAGTTGCATTTAAAGTTATGCAAATGTATATGGCAGCAATTTACTCTATGACAACGGTAAATTATGATCATATTTTTGCCTCTTTACTCAAATTAATGCCGCGGAAAAAAATTACTGAAAACGATTTAAGAGAAAGAGTTTATCTTATAGCTCAATTTGCTGCTGAAAATTTAGATATAAATATGCACAGAAATATAAAAACTGAATTCACAAAGCTTCTTACAGATGATAACTGCGCTATATATAACGATTTCGTCGAAATAGCTCTGGAAAAAAAGTGTATAAAGAAAGATGGCAGGTTTTTTATTAAAGATTTTTCAAAATTTTATTCTCATTTTGGATTTCACAGCGTGCGTCTTGAAAGTCCAGTGTCTGTGATGGCCAATGAAGTTGAACCTTTAAAATCACTGCTAAGATATATCCGGAAAATTGCATGGCTTCCAAGATTTTTAATTAAACGAAAAATTTTAAACAATTTTCAGAAAAAAACGCTTTTGAGCTTTGAACAGGATTATAGCACTTTTTATATTGAAGATGAGTCAAAAAGTAAAGAAATTGGAAAACCTTTTCTTCTTAAAGGAAGATCAAATAAAATAGGAGTCGTTCTGGTACACGGATACATGGCTGCACCAATGGAAATAAAACAGCTTGCTTTATATTTGAGCAGCAAAGGTATATGGGTATATGCGCCACGTCTCAAAGGACACGGTACATCTCCGGATGATCTTGCCCAGACAACATATTTAGATTGGATAAAATCAGTTGAGGAAGCTTGTTGCATTATGGGCAGTATATGCGATAAGATAGTTATTGGTGGTTTTTCCACAGGAGCTGGTCTAGCACTTGACCTTGCAGCCAGAGCAAAAGATGTTTGTGGTGTTTTTGCTGTTTGTCCTCCAATGAAACTCCAGGATATTTCAGCAAAACTTGTTCCTGCAGTAAATGTATGGAATAAATTTATGAGCAAAGTTAAAATTGATGCAGGGAAAAAAGAGTTTGTAGAAAATGATCCTGAAAATCCTCATATAAACTATGTGCGAAATCCGATTTCAGGTGTAATAGAGCTTGGAAGATTAATGGATTCGATTGGGCCCAGGCTGCCATCTGTTAATGTTCCTGCACTTGTTATTCAGGCTAACAATGATCCTGTTGTTAATCAAAAAGGATCAAAGAAAATATTTGAGTTGCTTGGGTCCGATGATAAAATGTATATTCTTTATAATTTTGATCGTCACGGAATTTTGTTGGGTGAGGGTTCTGAGAAGGTATTCAGATCTATTTTCGATTTTATTCGGCATCTGGAGNTCTGATTTCAATGAATCTTTATTTGAATGTAACTATTTCAGCAAATTAAAATTTAAATTGGTTGGCAATGATAGAAACAGATCAAAAAATAGAGCTTCTTGCACCTGCAGGTAACATGGAAAAGCTGGAAATTGCAATACATTACGGTGCTGATGCTGTATATCTTGCGGGTAAGGATTTTAGCCTTAGAAATTTTTCAGAAAATTTTGATCTGGATGAATTATTAAAGGCTGTTGAATTTGCACACAGTAAAAGTGTTAAAGTATATGTTGCATGTAACATATACCCAAGAAATCATGAAATTAATGAAATAAAAGATTATCTGTTACAGCTTGGAGAAATTGGCCCTGATGCTATAATAATTGCAGATCCTGGAATTTTTATGCAGACTTTATCGTTAATACCGCACATTCCTGTACATTTAAGTACTCAGGCAAATACAACTAACTATAAGAGTGTTTATTTTTGGGAAAAACTGGGAGTAAAAAGAGTTAATTTGGCAAGAGAGCTCTCCCTGGACGAAATACGTGAAATTTCCTTAAGATGTTCATCAGAACTTGAGGTGTTTGTTCATGGTGCCATGTGTATTTCATATTCAGGCCGATGCCTTTTAAGCAGTTACATGACAAATCGTGACAGCAATCGTGGCAAGTGTTCACATCCATGCAGATGGAAATATGCAGTGGTGGAGGAATTAAGACCTGGAAAATATATGCCTTTGGCTGAAGATGATCGGAGCTTATATATATTCAGTTCAGATGATCTTTGCATGATAGAACATATTCCTGATTTAATTGAAGCAGGAATATTATCTTTGAAAATAGAAGGACGTATGAAAGGGATAAATTACGTTGCTTCGGTTGTTAAGGTTTACAGAGAAGCTATTGATTCATTTTATGAATGTCCTGATAAATATCAGATAGATGAAAGGTGGATAAAAGAGCTTGTAAGTATTTCCCATAGGAATTACTGCACAGGTTTTTATTTTGGAAAACCAGATCAAACATCTTTAAATGTTTCTGACAGAAATTTAATTCCAGGAAATATGCTGTTAGCAAAGATTACAAAATCAAAAAGCCGTTATTATGAAAGTAAATATTATACTTCTATTGGAGTGCGTAACAAATTATTTAAAGGAGATGATATAGAAATTCTTTGCAGCAGAGGCCCTGTAAAAACAGATAAAATATCTGATATTATAGATGCAAATGGTATGAAAATACCATTTGCACAGCCTGGAAGTAATGTGGAAATAGCAATACAAAACAGCTGCATGTGTAATGACCTGATAAGAAAAATATGAGCCTGTTTTATTTCGTCTCCGGTTCCTTGACAGGATGGTTTTTTCAAATTCATTTTGGCACTTTAAGTTTTTTAGCTGAAAAATGTTTTAAGCTTTAGACAATTTTAATTTTTTCCTCTTCTGCTTCAAGTAAAGCAGTTTTATAATCATTCATGGAAAGACGCCTTGAAAGTTTGTCTATCTCATGTGCTTTTCCACAAGGTCTGTACTGAGGCATAATATTTACATATGTATCAATAGAAATTTTTTGCGCAATAAAGTTCATAATTTTTTTTGTTCCTGCAAGACCTTCAGGCAGTACAAGATGTCTTATTAGTAACCCCCGGGTTGCTGTGCCTGTTGTGTTAATGGTAAAATTTCCAACCTGTCTATGCATTTCTATTATTGCCTTACGAGCTATTTCAGGATAGTCAGGGGCTTTGCATGTCATCTGTGCAACTTTTTGATCCCAAAATTTAAAATCAGGCATGTAAATATCAAAGATGCCCTCAAGAAGTTTTATAGTTTCAACCCTGTCATAAGCGCTCGTGTTATAAACTATAGGCACTTTAAGCCCTTCTGGAATTGCTATTTCAAGGGCTGAGAGAATTTGGGGTATTACATGGGAGGGTGTAACAAAATTAATGTTATGGCAGCCAGCAAGCTGTAGCATAAGCATCATTTTTGACAATTGCAGATCTGTTGTTTTTTCACCATGCCCAAAGTGGCTGATATCGTAATTCTGGCAGAAATTGCATTTTAGATTACACCCCGCAAAAAAGATAGTGCCTGAACCATTTTGTCCGACCAAGGGAGGTTCTTCACCAAAGTGGGGATTAAAGTTTGAAACAAGTGCATTCCTACCTGTTTTGCATACTCCTGTTTCATTGGAAAGCCTGTTAACATTGCATTTTCTCGGACAAAGATTGCAGGAGGCCATCATTTCAAAAGCTTGATCTCTTTTTTTTTTTATCAAACCTTTGTTAAAGGTTTCAATATAAAAAGGTTCGTAAGATTNCATACTCATTTATCCTTTTTTGTAAATTGTAAAAAAANTTAAACTTAAAGTAATATTTAGTGTTGAAAATAAAACTGTGATTAATTTTTTAGTAATAAACAGACATTAACTATATNCATCTTTTCGATAAAATATTTTTTTCATGTTTACAACAATATTTTATTATTTTAATATAAAAAAATATCAGCTATCAGTT
>JGI24724J26744_10001455_pt1 | contig 16191 bp, 14 predicted proteins | sample Cruoilmetagenom7_FD_26744 | JGI IMG/M metagenome (IMG submission 26744) | reverse complement strand
ATTTTATAATAATATTTATTTTATATTTTTTATTAACAGATACATACGTTGATTTTTATTTATTAATAATAATATATTTTATTGTATTATCTTTAGGGAAATATGTCATATTCGCATATCTTTACCTGCTTTATGAAAGGCAAATCAAAATATTTATCTGTTTTTTTTAGCATATTTGTTTTATTATCCATTGAACCTGTTGTTAAAAATACAACGTTATGTGCTGATGAAAGGCGTTCTCCGGAAAACATAATAAGCCTTGACAGTAAAAAAGACAATTTTACAATTCTTGTCGAAAAAAAATCGCTAAGGCTATTTATTTATGACAATAATTTCAATATTTATAAATCCTTTCCCATAATATTAGGAAAATCTAAAGGAAACAAAAACAGAGTAGGTGACTACAAAACTCCTGAAGGTATATATTTTTTCACAAATGTCAAAGATAAATCAGAATTGTTACCCAAGTATGGAGTAATGGCACTTACCACGAATTATCCTAATTTAATTGATATTGCCCACAAAAAAAGTGGAGGAGGTATTTGGCTTCATGGAACAAACCAGCCTGCGCGTCTTTTAAACCCGTATGAAACACGAGGATGTGTTGTTGCAAGCAATAAAAATATTTTCCTTATAGCAATTAATGTGAATTTAGAGCTTACTCCAATTATTATTGTAGATAAAATAAGGTATGTTTCTGCCAAAACGCTTAAGATCGTGCGCAAGAATATGCTTGAATTAATACTAAAATGGAAAAATGCCTGGGCAAATAAAAATATTGAACAATATATATCATTTTATTCTAAAAATTTTTTTTCAGCATCTGGTATGAATCGCAGCAAATGGAAAAAAAACAAAATGCGTTTTAACAAAAAATATTCATTTATAAAAATTGCAATAAAAAATATTAATATTTTCAGGCATGACAATTATGTTATAGTCACATTTAAACAAAAATATATGAATAATTACTTTACATCTGAGTGCCTAAAAAGGTTATATTTTACAAAAAAAATGCATACTTGGAAAATAATAGGGGAAGAAGCCCGGCAGATACCTGTAGATAATCCGATAAAAGTGTTATATAAATATTTTAAAGACTATACATTAGCGACTTCTGGCAATGCCTATAAAAGAGAAAACTGGTTGTATGATAAAAATACGTTTTGTTATGTTGTTCAATTATTTGGAACAAGAAGTGAAACAAAACTAATCAGCTTTATTAAAACATATGGATTAATAAACAAGGTAAGTTATTACCGGACAATTTACAAAGGAAAAAGCTGGTATGTTCTTGTATACGGGAATTATGAAAGCATGGCTGAAGCTAAAAACGCCATGGAAAAGCTGCCCAAAAATTTGAAAAAAGCATCTCCATGGATCCGTAAGGTTAGGCAATTACGGGAAGCTGTTATTAAAGCCTATTTATAGTCAGTTAATACAATAATGAGTTTTTCCTGTTATCTTTACGAAATATTTTTTTTATGTTATTTAAATACTTTTTAAACTTTAAAAAATTACATCTTTTTAAAGAAATATTATAATGCGAATTGGAATGGGATATGATATTCATAGGCTGGTTGCAGGCAGAAACCTTATTCTTGGAGGAGTTACAATTCCTTATGAAAAAGGGCTGCTCGGTCATTCCGATGCAGACGTTTTGATTCATGCTGTTTGTGATTCACTTTTGGGGGCATCCGCATTAGGCGATATCGGTTTGCATTTTCCAGACACAGATTCAAAGTTTAAAGATATTTGCAGCATAAAACTTCTTGAATGGACCTATGAAAAAGTTAATAAAAAAGGATTTTATATAATTAACATAGATTCAACAATTTTTGCACAAGCACCAAAACTTGCACCCTATAAAAAAGAAATGGAAATCAATATAGCAAAAACTTTAAAGATTGATAATGCAAATGTAAATGTTAAAGCTACAACTACTGAAGGAGTTGGAGTAATTGGGGGAAAAAATGCCATTGGAGCTATGTGCGTTGCACTTATTAATTAACATAAAAATGTTTTTAAATTAACTCACGTAAGTTATTTTAAAAACAAAGATTTTAGATTTGGATATACATAATGACTCTTTATATTTATAATACATTAAGCAGAAAAAAAGAGAAATTTGAACCTGTAAAGTCTGGCAGGGTCAGCATGTATGTGTGCGGCCCTACTGTATATGACTCATGCCACATAGGTCATGCGAGATCTCTTATCGCTTTTGATGTTATAGCCAGATATTTTAAGGCAACAGGTTATGAAATAACTTATGTCAGAAATTTTACAGATATTGATGACAAAATCATCAATAAAGCTAACCAGCTTGGCACAGATACAGTCAAGGTTTCGGATAAATATATCAAAGAATTTTACACAGATATGAATGCCTTGAATGTTGAAAGAGCAACATTTGAGCCAAAAGCAACAGATAACATTGATCAAATAATTACGGTTATTGAACAATTAATTCAAAAAAATATGGCATATCATAAAAATGGTGACGTTTTTTTTGATGTTATCTCGTTTAAAGAATATGGAAAGCTTTCAGGCCGAAAAATTGAAGATATGATAGCAGGCGCAAGAGTTGATGTTAATGAGAAAAAACGCAATCCTTTTGACTTTGTTTTATGGAAAAAGGCAAAGCCAGGTGAACCGCACTGGGAAAGTCCATGGGGCAATGGAAGACCAGGGTGGCACATTGAGTGTTCTGCGATGAGCTACAAGTATCTTGGAGAGTTGTTTGACATACACGGAGGAGGCAAAGACCTTATTTTCCCGCATCATGAAAATGAAATCGCACAGTCTGAAGGACTATTAGGAAAACCTTTTGTGAAATACTGGATTCACAACGGTTTTGTAAATATTGACAATGAAAAAATGTCAAAGTCTTTAGGAAATTTTTTGATGATAAAAGATGTAATAAAAGCTTGTCACAGCGAAGCTGTACGCCTTTTTCTTCTTTCTAATCATTACAGAAGTCCCATTGATTATTCAGATAAGGCAATGAAAGAAGCAAATGCAGGTTTAGACAAACTTTATGCTCTTTTGCTTCGTGTTAAAGAAAATACAGATGAAGCATCAGCCATGCAGGGCAATATGGATAGTAATACAAAAGAGTTGACAGACGGTATGTACTGGAAGCTTTTTTGTGAAGCAATGGATGATGATTTTAATACAGCACGAGGTATTGGAGTGCTTTATGATGCTGTGCGCAATGTAAATCGTATGCTTGACAAAGCCAAAGAATCTTCTATGCCCTGGGAAAAACATGAAAAAATGATTTCTCATAAAAAGGATATCATTAAGATAGGCAATACTCTTGGTATATTATTTGATTTACCTGAAAAATATTTTTCTGAAAAAAAATTAAAAGATATTGAAAAGCAGTCAATTGATCCTGCTTTTATAGACAAAATGGTGCAAAACAGAAATAAAGCCAGAAAAGAAAAAAACTGGGAAAAAGCAGACAATATTAGAATGCAGCTGGAGAAGATGAATGTTGTTGTTGAAGATAAACCGGAAGGTTCTGTATGGAAAATTAAAAAATAGTCATAAGTCAACTAAAAGCTATAAAAAGTATTTTTAAATTAAAGCTATAACACAGTTTTATTATTAATTTTTAAAAAATAACTTAAGAAAAAATGACATGTCGTCTTTTACACTGATATCAGATCTTATACCCAAAGGTGATCAGCCAAATGCAATAAAAGCTTTAAGTAATAAAATTTTATCAGGAGAAAAGCATCAAGTTCTTCTGGGAGTCACAGGATCCGGAAAAACTTATACTATAGCCCAGGTAATTGCATCTGTTCAAAAACCAACATTGGTTATAGCACCAAACAAAACTCTTGCTGCTCAACTTTATCATGACTTTCACACATTTTATCCTGAAAATGCTGTTGAATATTTTGTAAGCTACTATGATTACTACCAGCCTGAGGCATATATCCCCTCAAGTGACACGTATATACAAAAAGATTCTTCAATTAACGACATGATAGACAAGCTGAGGCATTCTGCAACAAGATCTGTCCTTTCCCGCAGAGATGTCATAGCAGTTGCAAGTGTGTCTTGCATCTTTGGTTTGGGTGCTCCTGAAGATTATCTTGCACTGCGTATTGAGATTAAAAAAGATATGGAATTGGACAGAGACAAGCTGCTTTCTGATCTTGTTTCCATACGTTATGTTCGTAATGATATTGATTTTTCCAGGGGTGTATTCAGAGTTAGAGGTGACAGGGTTGAAATATTTCCAGCTTATGCGGAAAACAGTGCAATACGCATAGATTTCTTCGGAGATCAGGTAGAAAATATTTGTAAAATTGATTCACTCAAAGGAGATATTATAAAACATCTTCAAAACATTACAATATTTCCTGCAAGCCATTATGTTAATAAAAAGCATACTACAAAAATGGCGATTGAATCGATAAAAGAAGAATTAAAGGAACGAATTGATTTTTTCAGATCAGAAAACAAACTTGTGGAAGCTCAAAGAATCGAAGAAAGAACAAATTATGACATTGAGATGATTTTGGAAATTGGTTACTGCAAAGGAATTGAAAATTATTCACGCCATTTTACTAACAGATTGCCAGGTGAAGCGCCACCTAATCTATTGGATTATTTTCCGGATGATCTATTAATTTGTATTGACGAAAGTCATATTGCAATTCCCCAGATTCGGGCAATGTACAATGGTGACAGGGCAAGAAAGACAACTCTTGTCAATTTTGGTTTCAGGCTTCCTTCGGCTTTGGATAACAGACCTTTTAAGTTTGAAGAATTTGCAGCAAAAATATCTCAGGTGATTTATATTTCTGCAACTCCTGCTGAATATGAACTTGGAAAAGGAAAAGAAAATATTGTTGAACTGATAGCAAGACCTACAGGTCTTCTGGATCCTGCTGTTGAGGTTAAAAAAGCAACAAATCAGGTTGATGATCTCCTTGAAGAAATTTTAATACGTCAGGAGCAAAATGAAAGAATTCTTGTAACTACCCTGACAAAAAAAATGGCAGAAAATTTAACTGACTATTACGCTGAGATAGGGATTAAGGTGCAATATCTGCATTCAGATATAAACACTTTTGAAAGAGTCAGTATTTTACATGATCTTCGAATGGGCAAATTCGATGTTCTTATTGGTATTAATCTGCTTAGAGAAGGTCTTGATTTGCCTGAAGTATCACTTGTTGCAATACTTGATGCTGACAAAGAGGGCTTTTTGCGTTCTGTAAAATCACTTATTCAGACATGTGGGCGTGCTTCAAGAAATGTTAATGGCAAGGTAATAATGTATGCTGATACTGTTACAAAATCGATGCAGAAGGCAATAGACGAAACAAAAAGGCGCAGAAAAATACAAAAAGCTTATAATCTTGCAAATAATATCACCCCGAAAACTATTTCAAAAAATATAAATGATATATTTGCATCACTTTTCAAAGATGCTGATCATGACCAATCTAAAAAAATAGAGGAAACAATATTTAAATATAACTCATTAGAAGATTTGGATAAAAAACTTGCAGCTTTGGAAAAAGAGATGAAAAAGGCAGCCAGAGAGCTGGAATTTGAAAAAGCAGCTGAAATCCGGGATTATATAAAAGAGTTGGAAAAAATGGTTGTGGTATAAAACAATTAAAATGAAAAAAGAATCAGTAACTATCATATATTGTGATTTTATTATAAGATTTTTTTGTTAACAAAAATAACTGTTTGGGAATGTAGCTGTTTAAAAAAAAATATGGATACAAAAATTAAACGTATAGTGTTTAGTGACTTTGATGGAACCATAACTTCAGAAGAGACTTTTGTAAGTATGCTGAAATATTTTTCGCCTGAACTTTTTTCCAAAAAAGAAAAAGAGCTGATTTCAAACAAGTTAACCTTGAAAGAAGCTGTTCGTGATATGGTGGAATCCATTCCATCAAGTAAATATAAAGATGTTGTAGCTTTTATCAACACCAAAAAAATCCGGCCTGGATTTTCTAAACTTCTTGATTTCCTTTCAGAGGAAAATGTTCCGTTTGTAGTGGTTTCTGGAGGGCTGCAAGATATAGTGGAAAACAGATTAACAAAATGGCGTAGCAGTATTCACTCGATTTTTGCTGCTAAAGTGGATGCATCTGATAAATATTTAAAAGTTATATCGGATTTTGAAAAAGATAATGAACTGATAGCAAAAGTTGATATTATGGAGCTGTTTGATTTTGATGAATCAGTGGCCATAGGAGATGGCATTACAGATCACAAAATGGCGCTAAATGCCACACATGTCTTTGCACGGAGCAATCTTGCCACATATCTTAAAAAAAGAAAAAAAGAGTATATTTACTGGAATACTTTTAAGGATGTGAAAAATCATTTACAAAAGCTTTGGGAATAAGAAAAAAATCTCCATGGGAAATAAAATAGCCATAAAACAATATTTATCATTATCTTATGGCTATTCTTTACTAACAAATTATTTAGCACGCAATATTAAAATTTTATTTTTGATTTCAAATGTAAATGCTTAATGATAAAAATATATCAAAACTTATCGCATTTATACTATAAAAGCAGCATCGCCATTTATAGACATTCATTTGCCTCTATATTTACCTGTACCATCAAAGTTCCTTTATAGTTAACAAGTGGAACAGCTATAAATTTAGCTGGTACTCCAGATGAAGGGGCATATGCTTTGGTGCAGGCTATGCCAACTTCAACGTCTGCTTCTTCAACAAGTGCCCTGTAGGCTATACCAATAGCTGTATCAGCATACTTGCCATCAATTAAACTTGTGTACAAATCATCTTCTTTTGCTACGGTATTTTGAATAATACCGTCAGCATCCACCAGAAATAAATCATAGACAGCGCTATAAACAGTTGTGCTACCGTATATGGCATACTCAGTTTCAATTCCAGCCAGGTCATGCACACATCCGATCTCTGCAGCTAAAGCCTGTAGCTTTTCCACAGTATATGGCAGTTTCGACTCGTCTAATGCTAAAGCAGCGTGNGAAAAAAAACCAACAAACATAAATATAACCAAAAGACTTTTAACAACTTTTTTCATAAATATAACTCCTTAATAATAAATCAATACATGTTAAGGTAAATAAAAAAATTAAACTACCGCATGATAAACAATCCTGATACCTAATTTAGCAGGATTTTTAAAAAATATTTTGTAAACCGAATTGAGCTGTTTTTGTTAAAAATGTTGAACATAAAGTATAAGTATAAAATAATCAACATTTGTTCCAAATAAATTAAACTTACAAGATATGTACCAATATGAATATTAAATAAGATAATGGATGCTGAAGCTTATTATTATGCATAATATAAGATATTTGTACAAAAATATCGATTTATGTTCATATAAAAAAATATAACAAAATTGTATGATAGCAATCGAAATAATACAAAAAGTATTATATTGTATATTAACTCTATAGTTGCATAAAAAAGTGATATGCTGTAATTCTTAGGGTTTATTTTTTATTCGAAAAGATGGGTTAATTTGGATGTGCGCGCATGGAATATACCATAGCATCCGAATTATAATCATCCGGCATGAATTTAAAATATAGTTGATTTAAAAAGTATAAAATATTATAAATTATAGCAAATAACATTTATCCTGAAAAATAATATTATTACTCTGACTCAGGAAAAGGCATAAAGACAAAAACTCTTAAAAAAACATTTTCATATTAAATTTAGGTTCTGCAATACATAAATTAATCATATTTTATATAAAAAATTATGAAATACGGAAAATATCACTTTTTTTGTGTCATGAAAAATGACGCATACCTTCCCCAGTATAAGGGATCAACTTTTAGAGGAGTTTTTGGCAGAGCATTAAAAAAAGTTGTCTGCGCTTTAAAACAACAGGAATGTTCGCAATGTCTCTTAAAACAAAGGTGTATATATGCCCTGGCCTTTGAAACATCAATTTCTCTAAAAAATACTCCTCAAAGCTCAAGAATTGCTTCACCGCCCCACCCTTTTGTGCTTGAACCTCCTTTAACAACCAAAACTAAATTTTCAAAAGGAGATTTACTTGATTTTAATCTGCTTTTATTTGGAGAAATGAATAACAGCCTGCCCTACTTTATTTATGCATTTGATCAAATGGGCAAAATAGGCATAGGAAAAAAAAATGAAGGAAAACGTGGCAGATTTATCTTAAAAGAGGTAAAAGGCAATAATTGTGTTATCTATGCTGCAACCGATAAAAAAATGCATAATGTCACTAAGCCTGAAGTTTTATCCATTGATAATACTACCTGCACTGTTGAACCAAAAGCCTGCCTTAAACTAACTCTTAAAACACCTCTCAGGCTTAAATTTGAAAACAGGCTTAAGGCAGATCTCCCCTTTCATGTTCTTGTGCGCAGTATGCTAAGAAGGATTTCTTCTCTTTTTAACTGCTATGGTAAAGGAGAACCTCCTCTTGATTACCGCGGCCTTGTTCAACGGGCTGCATCTGTTAAAATTTTTGATTCAAATTTAAAATGGTTTGACTGGTGCAGATATTCATCAAGGCAAAACAAATCCATGCTAATGGGTGGAATGACAGGTTCTGTAACCTATAAAGGAAATATAGCAGAATACCTCCCAGTGGTTGAATTGTGTGAAAAAGTCCATCTTGGTAAACAAACATCATTTGGACTGGGGCAGATAAGGGCAGAGAGTATGTAATGAATCGGCAAGCAGCATATAAAAAATAAAGTGAGATGAAAGTTGTTTTTGAATTAGCCAAATAAGTAAAATTTGCAGAAACAATAAACCGGAGAGGAGATCGTTATGAACGATAAGACTTTCAAGGATTTTGTTTTACTTATCGGCACAAATCCACTGTCGAATTTTGTGGTAGCAGATTATTTTATAAACGCCAACTATTTATGTTTAATTTTTTAAAATTAAACATAAATGTAAAAATAATATGAATTGAGCATAAAAAATAAATGGTATTGTCCATAGAATTTATTTTATAAATCAAATTGTAACTAACTGAAAAAATATTAAATTATTGTTATTTTCTATTGCATTTTTAATACGATAAATGCTATAAATCTTCTATATATTAAGGAGGATTTTATGCCCAAATTCAAACCCGGTGAGTCAAGAAATCAAATGGTATTATTTCCTGAAACCATTAATGACTATATTCCCGAAGGCCATTTAGCAAAGCTTGTGTTGTCAATTGTTTCAACTCTGAANATAGATACAATTATTTCCAAATTCAGCAATATCGGTCAAAGAGCATATTCTCCAAGTATGTTACTTGTAATACTTTTTTATGGATATTCTGTTGGAATAAGAAGCTCTCGCAAATTATCAAAGGCTTGTGANNAGAGAGTAGATTTCATGTATTTGACAGGAAAACTTCACCCCAGTNATAAAACAATCAGTNAATTTAGAAGAAAAAATTTATCAGAATTATGTGAACTATTTCAAGAGATTATTTTAATTGGAATAAAGNTCGGGCTTGTAAAAATTGGAAATATAAAGGTTTCAATAGATGGCACAAAAATCAGAGCAAATGCATCCGGTAAACTGAGTAAAGATGAGCAAGGATTGGAAAAACTGTTGTCAGATGTAAAAGAAAAAGTTGCATCTATAATGAATGAGGCTGAAGAGATTGATCAGAAAGAAGATTTGGAACTTGGAAATAAACGTGGAGATGAACTCCCAGAAGAACTAAAACAATTAGAAATCAGAAAAGAAAAGATTAAAAGTGCTATACAAGAATTGAAAAAAGAAAAAGCTGAATTAAAAAACGAACTCATTGAAAAAAAAATTAAGAACAGCAAAAAAGGCATTCTCAGCAAAAGTGAAAATAAAAAAATTGAAAACAAAAAAATTAATATAACTGATCATGATGCCAAGTATATGAAGGAACGAGCAGGGTGCATCAGAACCAATTATAATGCTCAAGCCAGTGTTGAGATGAAGAAAATCAATTCATTGTAGCCTGCGATGTAACAACTAAAGTGTAATGATAAAAAAACAGTTGATTCCTATGGTTAAACAAANGGAGGAAAACCTGGAAGACAAAATTGATATCTGTAAGGCTGACAGTGGTTACCACAGCGAAAAGAATCTTGCTAATATGTCAGAGNATCAGGTAGAAGTTTTAATTGATGATTCCAACAAAAAAAGAGTTGATAATAATAATTTCAAATACGACAAAGTAAATTTCAAGTATAATCCAGATACAGATTTTTATATCTGTCCTGAAGGTAAAATATTAAACTTAATTTCAAGCACGGAAGAAAAAAGCACTTATAGGTGCAAGGAGTGCACGAAATGTCCTGTAAAGTCAAAATGTGTTAAAAAAACCAAATATAAACAGTTACATAGAGGGAAACATGAACACCTTATTGAGAAAAACAGGGCAAAACTGATAACTGATGAAGGACGTGAAGAATATCAAAAAAGAATGCATACGGTTGAACCAGTTTTTGGAAATATAAAATTCAATNTAGGCTTTAAACAGTTTTTAGTACGAGGCATCTCAAAGGTAAAAGGTGAATTTAGCCTGATGTGTATTGCNCATAATATAAAAAAAATAGCAACATATTGTGACAAACATTCTATAAATTTTAATGCTTGTCTGGTATAAGTACCAGGCTATCTGATTTATAATATAAAAAGGTTAAATTTTTCTGCAGCATTCAAATTTCAGCAAACAAATTAACCATAATATCAAATTTCTATTTAAAAAAAAAATCAAATACCGATGAAGAGGAAAAATTAGGAAAATCGGTGAAATTTTGTATTTTAGTTTTTTGAAGAAAATTTGATTCTGTAACAGCCTGTCAAACCAGTCATCCAATTGCTTTGGGTTCAATCACGTTCCATCATATCTCTTGCTATAACTGATACAGGACTTTTCTCAACAAATTTTTCAAATATAGGGTTCAGCATATTATTCCTCCAAAAAAATATTATTATTTTATATCTTATAACACATTTTGAAGGTGATGTTGTTTATAACTAATTTATATTATTAAATCAGCTAATTGAAATACTACCTTGAAAGGGCTGCCCTTTTAAATACATATGGATATCAAATTTTTTAATGTCTCTTCTGCTGTTTTACTTTTTTTGGTTTTATCTAAATTTTAGTATGAATATCTGTGATAATTAAATTTTGTCGTGCAACAGAGTTGCAAAAAAATGTTTATTGTAGTATTTGCATAATTCATCAAATGTATCGAATATATTTATAACGATATACAGTTTTGATATATACAAATTTAAGCCTGCAACGTTTTACATGGATTCTCGTAGGTTCCTGTTTTTTTGAAATAGTGCCAAAGTTTAACAATGTTCAAAAATAAAAACAGCTATATCTTAATGGGCGCTAATCCATTTCAATTTGCATCAGGTAACAGGAAAATCCTAACAAGGAAAATTTTATGGGGCTAAAACTAAAAGAATTTAAAGGGAACGGAACATTTCCAAAGGGCATACACCCTGCAGGACACAAAAATCTTTCTGCTGGAAAAGCGGTTGAAGTTGTTCCGGCACCTGGTAAAGTAGTGTTACCACTTCTGCAAAATATCGGACTACAATGCAAATCCATTGTCAAGTCAGGACAAAAGGTTGGTTACGGTGAAAAGGTAGCTGCAGCTAATGCCATGATATCTGCATCAATTCATACCCCGATTTCTGGAAAAGTATTAAAACCGGTTGTAACAACCCTTCCGACTTCCAACCATGTCCCTGCATTGCCTATTAAAGCAGAAGGTAAACAGCTTGAAGGGCAAGAACTGTGGGATGACATATTTGGAGGTAATTGGCCTATTGATGTAAAAGGAAAGTATGCCAGCGATGAAATTACCGCTATTATTAGTGAATCGGGAATTGTTGGGCTGGGAGGAGCAGCGTTTCCCAGCCATGTAAAAATTGCTTCAAATGGAAAGCCAGTGGATACCCTGCTTATCAATGGTTGTGAGTGTGAACCCTATTTAACGTGTGATTATCGTTTGATGATTGAAGCTCCAGAACCGATAATAACCGGTTCATTGCTGGCAGCATTAGCAATAGGTGTAAAACAAATTGTTATTTGTATTGAGAATAACAAACCTGAAGCTGTAGAAACAATGAAAAAGGCTGCTATTGGTACTACAATAAAAGTTGTTTCTCTGAAGACTAAATATCCACAAGGAAGTGAACGCCACCTGATTATGGCTCTGCTTAAAAAAATTATGCCCCTTGGTGGTTTGCCTGCTGATGTGGGTGTGGCGGTAAGCAATGTTGCAACAATGGCTTCTGTGGCAAGAGCAGTTATCAAAGGTAAACCTTTAACGCATCGGATTGTCTGTGTAACGGGCAAAGGTATTTCCAACCCCAAAAATCTTCTCATACCTTTAGGCATTAGCTATGGCGAGCTGATAAAATATTGCGGAGGCTTAACTAAAGATGCTGCACGGGTTATATCAGGCGGGCCAATGATGGGATTTACCCTTGCAGACTTTGATATGCCCGTAGTTAAAGGTACAAGCGGAATCACTGTTCTTACCCATAAGGATATTTGCCACGGAAAAGAGACTGCATGCATCAGGTGCGGACGGTGTGTGGATGTTTGCCCAATGAATCTTGTGCCTACCAAGATAGCGCATGCAGCACGTTTTCAAAACCTTGAAATGGCAAAAAAATATAATATTATGGGCTGTATAGAATCAGGTTGCTGTACTTATATTTGTCCTGCAAATATACCACTGGTTCAACTTATTCGTGTGGGAAAGGCAATGGTTGCAGCAGAAAAAAGAAAATAATTTATCACTTTTTGGCATATGCTTTAAAAGCCGGTAACAATAACCGATATTATATATCCTAAATACTTGTGCTGATAGCCGCTATATGCAACCTTAAACTTGATAAAACAATATGTTGCAGATATATAATACTGAATAGAGACAGACAATTACTAATTACCATGACTACAATAAATCAAGAAACAAAATCTGATCAGGTTGCAGATATCCCGACTCCTGAGATTCATGTTGCATCATCACCACATCTTTCTAACCCCAATACGTCAACTCGCAGGATAATGGCAGATGTTTTAATTGCACTTGTGCCTGTTATTGGAATGGCAGTTTATGTTTTTCATTTGGCCGCTGTAAAGCAGATGGCAATATGTCTTGTAAGCTGTATAATTGCAGAAGCTGGTTTTATGAAAATCAGAAACAAACCTGTGCCACTTGGCGATTTTTCAGCAGCGATAACCGGTCTTATTCTAGGATTATCACTTCCAGCAATAGCTCCCTGGTATGTGGGAGTTATAGGCTCAGTTGTTGCCATAGGCATAGGCAAGGTTATTTTTGGAGGCCTTGGCATGAATATTTTTAATCCTGCCATGGTAGGAAGAGCCTTTGTGATGATTTCATTTGCTGGTGCCATGGCTGCATCAGGATATGTTGATTCGCAAAATACAATTGATGCTATTACAATGGCAACGCCTTTGAATGCTTTTAAACAATCAGGAACAAATACATCTATTTTAGATCTGTTTATAGGTTTAACCAATGGTTCTCCTGGTGAAGTCAGCGCATTCACATGTCTTTTGGGCGGTATCTATCTTTGTATACGCAAAACTGCATCATGGGAAATCCCTGCCGGCATAATTGGCACAGTTGTTATCCTCGGAGGCATTTTGAATGCTTTAAATTTTCAGGCAGAGTGGACAGTTCTTCATCATTTGTTTGGAGGTGCGCTTCTTTTTGGTGCATTTTTTATTGCAACCGATCCTGTAACAAGCCCCCTTACATCCAAGGGAAAATTCATATTTGGGATTGGAATTGGCATCCTTGTCATGCTATTGCGTATCTTTAGCGGATATCCCGAAGGTGTTATGTTTGCTATTCTTTTAATGAATGCTGTAACACCACTTATTAACAAATGGACACCCCACAAAACCCTTGGTGAACAGTAAAAAAAAGGTAAAGGCAGATTTTAAAATGGAACAGATGAAAAATAATTTTATTGTTCAGGCCTGGCTTGTGCTAATACTTGCTTTGTGTTTTGGATCATCCATTGCCAGCATTAATCTTGCATTATCCCCTATAATCAAAACAAACAAAATAAACGAAACCATGGAAAAAGTGCCTGAGCTGGTACTTGGCATAAATGGAGCAGCAAAGCTTGCCATATCCGGCAAAAAGCTTGATATTAATTCACAAATGGTAACTATTGAAAGAAAAAATAGTAGAATATCCTATAAAGTTTTCCAGGCCATTAATGAAGAAGAGGTATCAGGATGGGTAGTTAAAGCATCGGGACAGGGGTATGCAGATAAGATAGAACTTTTAATCGGGCTTGATAAGACTATGGAAAGCATTACAGGTCTTTTTGTACTTGAACAAAAAGAAACTCCAGGCCTTGGAAGCAAAATTTCCCAGTGGGATTTCAGAAAACAGTTTGTTTCAAAAAAAACAAAAAGCCCTATTATTCCAACTAAAACAGGTGCATCTGCTTCCAATGAAATTGATGCCATAACAGGCGCCACAATTTCCTCAAGAAGCGTATGCTCAATTGTAAATGTGGCTGCAAAAAATGTTCGGACTGCTCTGGCAAAAACTCCATTTAAAATAAATCAGGAAAAATAATATGGCACATGATCCCACACCATTTGAAAGATTTATTCAGGGAATTATTCCTGAAAACCCCGTGTACCGTCAGCTTCTCGGGCTTTGCCCGACATTGGCTGTAACAAACAATATGCAATCTGCCATTACAATGGCAGGTGCTGTAACTTTTGTGCTGCTTTGTGCAAACATCATTACAAGTCTTATCCGCAATCTTTTAAAACCACATTTAAGAATCGTTATTTTTACACTTACCATTGCGACTTTTGTCACCCTTGTTGACCGGTTTCTTGCTGCTTACATGTACACCATGAGTAAGAGTCTTGGACCATATATTCCCCTTATAATCGTAAACTGCATCATTATCGCAAGATGTGAAGTTTGTGCTTCAAAACAAGATGTATTTACAGCAGCATCAGATGCCATAGGTCAATCCATGGGATTTGCACTTGCTCTTGCAAGCATTGCAGGTGTTCGTGAAATACTTGGAACAGGGATGTTCTTTGGAATACGTGTATTACCAGCAGCATGGCCGGATTGGGTTATTATGGCACTTCCTCCTGGAGCATTTCTTACATTTGGTTTACTCCTGGGAGTAGTAAATTTTATCGAGTCAAAAAGGGCCGAGAAAAAAATCCATAAAGGATGATAATATTATAAAATAATTGTATTTTTACTTTGAATGGATAAATATTATGAATTATATTGCAGATATATTTCTTATTGCAATAAGTGCAACTCTTATTAATAATTTTGTTCTTTACTATTTTGTTGGAATCTGCCCTTTTATAGGCGTTTCCAAAAACGTAAGTATGGCTGTTGGTATGGGCTGTGCTGTAACTTTTGTTATGACAATCGCAGCTTTTTTAAGCTGGACTATTACAAAATTCATACTGATTCCCGGAGCACCTGTTTCATCTTTTATTGCAGGCATTTTTCTTCCAGCAGAACAGGCAGCGCATATCGACCTTACTATCTTAAGCTACATCGTTTACATTTTTGCTATTTCCTCTTCGGTTCAGTTTGTTGAAATGTATGTACGCAAGTTTTTTCCTGCCCTTTACAAGTCCTTTGGAGTTTTTTTACCGCTAATCACAACAAATTGTGCCATATTGTTTGCCTGTCTTACCATTATGAGTCATGTGGCAGGAGTTGATAATCCTGCGGATGCCTGGGATCTTGCCAAATCTTTGATTCTTGCAATTTTCGGAGGCGTTGGATTTACCATAGCAATTGTTATAATGGCTGGAATAAGGGAAGAACTTGATTTTTGTGATATTCCGAAAGCATTTCAAGGAGCTGCCATAACTCTTATTGTAGCTGGCATTCTGGCCATGGCTTTTATGGGCTTTACCGGTGTCGATTCAGGACTTGGAAACATGATAAAAACTTCTGACACGACAGCTGTCAATGCAATACCAGTAGAAACAAATCATCAGCAAATTAAAGTTTAGGAATATCTTATGTATTTTATAACAATTGGGCTTGCTGGAGGAACTCTGGTAACGATGGCAGTAATTCTCACATATATCCTTGGATGGGCAAACAAGGCTTTCCATGTTGAGGTGGACACAAAGGTTATC
>JGI24724J26744_10001445_pt1 | contig 16266 bp, 17 predicted proteins | sample Cruoilmetagenom7_FD_26744 | JGI IMG/M metagenome (IMG submission 26744) | reverse complement strand
GGTTAACCACATTTGCCATACAATTCCGGATAGAAGTAGCAAGTAACCTGAATATACAAGATAAAGGCCTGAATCTGACGTCATCGACAATACTGTATAATACCCCCTTTGAGTATCATATGAACTCTGATAGAAATGATATCCGCCATAATATAAGGGGTCGTTAACCTGTATTGTTTTTTTCAGCACCACCTTTCCATCGTCAATCACTTGCACATCGCTAAAGTAGTCCCGAACCATTCCACCATCCCGATATTGAACAAAAAGGCTNCTTGTTTTTNCCATGTGCCCTGAAAAATTAGCAAAAGCAAATTGTTCCTCCTCTGTACCGTCANCATGTCTGATCAAAATTCGCACTGCTGGATTTGAACCGAATTCATCTTGATCATATGCTTCGTACTTCCCATCTATCTCTCTTACCTTGAAATTTTTATATACTTTCAGAATCTTAATCCACGTGTGGTTCCCAAGATCATNTTTTTCCCCAACATTGATCGACTTGAGCACCAATTCCCTCCCATCCATAGTCTTCACCAGCAATCGAGGTGAGCTATAATAGTCCATCCTAAAATCTTTCAGCTTGATTTTAAATGGTAAGAGAAATATTCTTTCGTCTCCATCTTTCAAAAAAGAATAGGGAGGCCCGTCACCCTCATAAAGCACAACCGTACCATCCTTCTTGCCAAAATTGACATTAACGCCTTTTCGGAGCACCCTCTCTTCACTCATGCCTTCATAAATCACTAAATTTCCAGTTTGAATCTTGTCAGTTCCTAAAAGCTTCTTCTGTAACTGATGGCCTCCTTCCGAACCCCACATCGCTCCAATGAGAATAAAAATGCAACCTAAGTGGATTAATAGCAATCCAGGAAAACGAAGTAGGCGTCGGAATAGTCCGATCCCCACCCCAAGCAACAAGATAAAGGTTNTCCAGTATGCTGTTAGCGGAAGAGTNTTNAAAAATAGTTGAGCGCGGTCAGCTCCTATAAACGCCCCATATATAGAAAACAATATTAATAATGTAATAAGTACCAGCGCCCCCCACATTATACTCCGTCTGAATTTAGCCATAAACACTCCTCAATGAAACCGGAATACTTTTCCAACAAGGGATTGAACTCGGAATAAAATCTACAATAACTTCCATAAGCTTTTTTCCCTTGAGCCGATCCAACCAGCGTAAGGCCGTCTGTCCTCGCCCCCAAGTAGTCAGCGTTATGCTACCATCCGACCGAATTGTAATATCCGTTTTCAAGCAGCGACCCCGAATGTAGTCTGCACTAAAATGCAAACCACTTTTTCCGAANCTCAGACATTGCAAAAAGTCGCCCACATTGAATTCATCNTCAGTTTTGAAATCTACTTCCGAAATTCCACGTGGTCTTGCATCTGCAAACGATAGAACCGCGAGGGTAAATATAAACCCAAAAGACGCCCATTCGACAATGTCTGCTGGATCACCATACTCATCTGCCTGAAACTCCAACTCTGCCCGGACATACAAGTTTTCTTTGTCTGGAGAAATCTCCGTACTCGTATCTACGATACGAAACTTAGCAAGTGTTCCAGTCTCGAGAAGCTGATAAGCGATACTTCCTTCTTCGTTTTTCATTTGCCTTTAATTAGTGTCTGAACGAAAACCTATAAAAACCNGAAGCCCTCCTGACTGCCCCTGACTTCTGGTTGTGGGCTAGGAGTGCATATAATCCCTTGAAAAAGGCTGGGGATTAGTTTCAATTTCGTGAATCTGTTAGTATAGAGTTGAGTTTCAGGCCAGAAATTCTTTTAAAATGGCGCAGATTTCCGGTTACAAGTTCCAAATTATGACCCAAGGCCGTTGAGGCAATCTGAATATCGGCATCAGGAAGAATGGTTCCGCTCTCTTCAAGGTGCGCTCGAATTCTTCCAAATATTTTTGCTGTGTCGGTATCATAAGGCAAAACGGTGACAGCTGGAAGAATACGTTGCTCTATGTTGGTTAGGTGTCGATCACTGGCTTGAGAACGATATGCCCCTTTGTATAATTCGCCTATGACAACGGCGCTGGTGAATTGTTCTTCACGAGGAATTCTCATGAGCCAATTGATGTAGTCNGTTGCCGGGCGAGGACGCAGGAGTTCCGAAATCGCATCAGTATCAAATAGAAATGCCATGATTACTGCTCAAAATCGGTAATGTCACGTTGTCCGTGGCGAGGAGATCCGTCCAATATCGTGGCAAGCTGCTCGGAGTTTTCCCAGCCGCCTGCAATACTGACGAGTCCGCTTTCCGGCCCAGCTTTTTTCAACCGCTCAAGATGTTCCAGATCCCCCGGACAAACGAGCGCGGCTACCGGTCTGCCATGTTTAGTAATGAGCACTGAGGAACCNGCTTCAACTTGCCGGATACAATCAGAAAAAGTGGCTTTAGCCTCAGCTATTGATATGCTTTTGTCCATGGTCAACCTCCATTTATGACCATTATGACCATTATGACCAAAATGTCAAGCTTTATCGCAGTAAAAAATTTTTCGAGATTGGGAGTCTATCTCTAAATTAGTTAGAAGAAACCCCATGAAATACCAGGAAGCCATGTTAGTTATTTATTCTCAGGAACTGAAAAGTGCAATGACATTTTCCTTGATAAGATCGTCAAGAATCTTTGAGGCCATATGGTTATTGGTTTGTATCGTCAATTTGTTGTTGCCGGTTTTGGATTTTGATAGTACAATTAGTTGTACACCAAAATGGAGGTATGGTTATTATGGATGCACTTGAAGACTACAATTCTATTGAAGAAACGATGTATTTATTACGTAGTCCTGCTAATGCAGCCCAATTACGTGCCAGCATTGCTGAATTTGAGGGCGGAAAATTACTCACTCCCCTTCTTTCCCTCACTGCCGGGTTTCTGGGTTAGATGGAGAAAAAAATGAAAGAAAATGTGAATCATAAAAGCGGATGTGTTATTTGTGGCAAGGAAATTATTTATAAAGATGAAAATGAGGATTTAAGTTGTTTTTATTGCCACAATGTCTTTTATGGCAATGTAAAATGCAGTGATGGGCATTATATATGTGATCTATGTCACTCTCTGTCTGCAAATGAATTAATTCAAGATTACTGTATCACATCACAATCAACCAATCCTCTNAATCTGGCCATGGAACTAATGAAGCACCACGCAATAAAAATGCATGGGCCAGAGCACCATTTTTTGATTCCTGCTGTTTTACTTGCAGCTTACTATAACAAAACAGGAAATCTTCATGAGAAGAAGACAAATATTATTAAAGCCAGAAAAAGGGCGGAAAAGATTTTAGGGGGTTTTTGCGGAACTCATGGTACCTGTGGTGCAGCTGTAGGAACGGGAATCTTTGTCAGTTTAATCACAAAGGCTACTCCTTTGTGTAAAAAAGAATGGAAAGAGTCAAATATGATCACAGCAAAAAGTTTATCTGTTATTGCGGAACATGGTGGGCCAAGATGCTGCAAAAGAAACTCCTTTCTAGCAATAAACGTAGTAACAGAGAATTTCAACATTGACGGCTTTTACCATAATAAAGATGTTAAATGCGAATTTGCTATTTTTAATAAGGAATGTTTAAAAGGGGATTGTCCATTCTTTAAGAATACCATCTAACAGTTAATAGCCTCGGCTTTTTGAGAAGTTACGCAGTGTCAGAGTAATGGTTGTAATTGTAATTAAAAGGAATGTCACAACGGATGTCCGAGGACACTTGACCACATAAACTACAGGGATGAGAGCAACTCTTGTGGCTATCCTCAAGGTTCCATGCTGTATTATGTAATCAGCAAGACCTGGGGAGATTGTATAGTAGAATCTCACAAAAGCTCTTCCAACTGAATTCCTTAGCAAGACATTATCGCGGAAGCCTTTCAGGATTTCAACTTCATCAGCCATGTTTGATCCATAGGCGGCAGTGGCTATGAAGCACCAGTCTTCATGCCATTCATCATCATCATCATCATCATTATACTCTGCAGGAGCGGAAGTTGGGATAGAATCCATCCTTGTGGTGGAACCGGTGGCTTGAACTTCGACGGTGTGGTCTCCTGATGATAAGGAGACAGCAGATTCCGATTCCCACAAATACGGGTTGTTGACAACCGCAGTCATTGGATGCCAGTCACCCTCTTCGTCAATCCTGTATTGGACCTGTGTAACCGGATTTATGTCAAATACCAACGCCCTGATCGGGTTTGAACCCGAACTGGGAACATTGTATGTGTAAGGATTGTTTGCAACTCCCAGGTTTTTGTCCAACGGCGCTGTAATCAGAACCACGGGCCAAGTCTTTACATCCTGAGACACTGTGGAAATACCATTACAGTCTATAGCTATTATGTTGTAATGATTCTCACTCGATTTACCCAATGATGAAACGTTAAGGTAAAATACACCTTCGGTCATATCTCTGGTAAAAAATTCCTCTCTGTAAATATGACTATGTCCGTATCCATACATGAGAATACCATAGTCGTCCATTAGCTCAATGAACTCGTCGTCACCATATGATAGAGCTGTTATAGTCCACTCGTTCCAATCGTCAGGGGTCGATGATCGAGTCTCTATAGGATGGTGGCCAAATACCAGAGTAATATCTGCGTTGCTGTTTTGTTCCAACTCGTCTCTTATAAATTCCAGCTCAGTATCATCCAGCCCTGCATGATCCCCGAAGTTATCATCCGGATCTAAGCTAAACGCCGCACCATCGTTACCTGCTGTATTGATTCCCAGAAAGTGGTATCTTCCGAAATCAAAGTCTCGTGTCCACGAGATTTGGGTTTGACTTGTTGCCCTGCCTTGAATTGAATTATTTAGATAATATGCAAAGTATCGATCATTGTAATGGTCATGATTACCAGGAATATCATAATAAAAACTTGGGTCAACCCCATTTGTTTCCAATATTTGAAGATATTCATCCCATTCATCCTGGTACGGGCCATTTGGCACACCAAGAATGTTTCCACCGCTTGAGTCGGTCAAGTCTCCAGCCGCAACAACAAACTCTGGATTTATGACATCTCTGGCTTCAGTAACGATCCATTCCAGGTTTTCGCTACCCTCACCCTCTCCAGCTCCTATATGAATGTCAGATACGAGGATGAACCAGAAAACCTTATCATTATCCGAACTGTAGTAAGCGGAGTTGGGATCGCTGGCCAGTAAAGGGAGATTAAAGCCAAACAAAGAGAGAAAGAAGAGTGTCGTAAATACGGCTATGGATTTCTTCCCTATTCTTTTACAAAACATCAATAGCCCCCTGTTTCTTCACTTTGCCTTTGTTGCACGTGCTCCAGCTTTTTGATATAATTGTCTAATTGGTTAAGCACAACTGCTTTATTCGTAAAGGTCTTTGCTTTTTCCAGTCGTTCAATAGCCTCAGAATATTTGTTCATTCTCCCATATACTATGGCTAGTTTTACATAGGTGTCTATGTTGTGAGGGGCTAGCTCGGTAACCCTCTTGTATTCTTTCGCAGCTTCCGGGAACTTATGTTGAACAGAATAGACCCTTGCCAGATTGAGGTGAGCTTCCACATGGCCTTCATTGGCCGCAACGGCTTTTTTAAATTCAATAATAGCCAGCTTGTAACTTTCCAATGCCTCTTCTTTCATACCTTTTGGCCGCAACTTATAAAAACCTTCATTGAAATGGCTTAATCCTGCTTTGTTATAGTAAACTTCGTCCTTGTTTGTTTCCTGTGATTCGCCTTGGTCATAAGCCGAAAAGATGAAGAACGTCAATAGAGTTGCGATCATTAAAACAAAAACAGAAAATTTCTTGAGCATAATGATATCCTCCTTCCCTTAAAAGACTAAGCCCAGAAATTTTGAAACTCATTTGAATTATGCCTTTAAGTCATTATCATTTGTAGCTCATAATTGAGTTTCAAAATTTCTGAAGCCTTGATATTTTTGTATTTATAATCATCGTTTCATAAGTATGTCAAGCGGTTTTCTTTTCGCTATACCTCGGACGGTCATAAATTACTTTTTTTCGGTGAGAAATGGACATCAAGAGCAAGGAGCGAAGGCGAGAGTTGAGGAGGTTCTCTCTTTCGTTGTGTTAATTTGAGTTGACACACTCATGTCGTAACGATAAAATGTTCAGTTAAACTTTTCTGTCTTGCTTAGATTTTTGGGGAAATCTATATGCAAATTCTGATAACAGGCGGGCTCGGACAATTGGGTAGCGATTGCGCACAAGTTCTCAGCCTTGAGCATGACGTTGTTGCTCTAAGTTCAAAAGCTCTTGACATCTCCGATCTCGATGCTGTGGAAGATGCTATAGGCCGGGTCAAGCCCGATATCATCCTTAATTGCGCTGCATATACCAACGTGGATGGCTGCGAGACTTACAAGGAACTGGCCTGGAGCGTGAATGTAAACGGTCCTGAGAACCTGGCTCTATGTATGGAAAAGTCCCGAGGCCTCTTGATCCATGTATCTACCGATTATGTTTTTGATGGTAGGAAAAAGGTGCCTCAACCTTACCTGGAGGACGATATTATAGCCCCGGAATCTTATTATGGTAAGACTAAGCTGAAATCTGAGGAGGTAGTGCGTCGGACAATCGACCGTCATATCATATTGCGGACAGCATGGCTGTATGGCGCCCGAGGCCATAATTTTCTCAAGACCATGCTCAAACTTTCGCTAAAAGATCCTGAAAAAGATATCAAGGTAGTGAATGACCAGTTTGGTTCACCCACATGGTCATATCGATTGGCCTCACAGATTGATCGACTGGTTAAACTGGGAGGGCAGGGCACGTATCATGCTACATCCGAAGGGTTTTGTACCTGGTATGACCTGGCCGGTTACTTTTTAAAACGAATGGAAGTTGAGCACACATTGATCCCGTGTACAACAAAGGAGTATCTCACACCTGCCACCAGACCGAAAAACTCTATCCTGGAAAACCGGAGACTTAAGGAGTTGGGTATAAATCTCATGCCTCCGTGGCAAAGTGATGTCGATCAGTTTGTTTCAATGTTTAAAGAGACTTTGGTGCGCGAGGCAAAGGAATCTGCCCCGCTATGCTGACAAGAAGAAGGGAAGGACAGTTGTATGAAAGGCATAATATTGGCTGGTGGTTCTGGAACAAGGCTGTATCCTATAACCCGGACGGTAAGTAAACAACTACTGCCCGTGTATGATAAGCCTATGATTTACTATCCGTTGTCAGTGCTGATGTTAGCAGGGATTAGGGAGATACTTATAATATCTACTCCTCAGGATTTGCCCAGGTTTCAAGATCTTTTGGGAGATGGCTCTCAGTTGGGGCTTTCTTTTTGCTATTCTGAACAGCCGCGTCCCGAAGGGTTAGCCCAGGCCTTTATTGTCGGCAAGACTTTCATCGGTAAAGATGCGGTGGTTCTTGTCCTGGGAGACAACATATTCTATGGTCATGGCTTGCCTGATGTCCTGAGGAGAAGTTCCAAGCTTAAAAGAGGCGCTACCATCTTTGGATATCTAGTGCGTGATCCTGAACGTTATGGTGTAGTAGAGTTTGACAAAAAGGGTAATGTTATATCACTGGAAGAAAAACCGACGAACCCAAAAACTAAATATGCAGTGCCAGGTCTCTATTTTTATGACAATAGTGTGGTAAAGATTGCAGAAGGTCTTAAGCCTTCGGACCGGGGGGAGTTTGAGATTACAGATGTCAATCTAGAGTATTTGCGACGTAAGAAGCTGCGGGTAGAGCTTTTGGGCCGCGGCTTTGCCTGGTTGGACACCGGCACCCACGAATCTCTACAACAGGCCGCCAGTTATGTCCGGGCAGTTCAAGAGCGTCAGGGCCTCAAGATATCGTGCGTTGAGGAGATAGCTTTTCGACTTGGCTATATAAATAGAGAAGAGTTGCAAGATCTTGCAAGCGGCATGATAAATAGCGACTATGGCANATATCTGATTGAGTTGCTTGAAGAAACGGAGGGGGAGGTCAATGTCAGTGAAGATTATTGAGACATCACTTCCCGGGGTTTTTTTTGTCGAACCTGATGTGTACAGGGATTCGCGCGGATNTTTCATGGAAAGCTACCATGAGAAGAAGTATAGCGAAAAAGGTATCGCTGAGATTTTTGTTCAGGACAACTATTCCCATTCAAAGCGAGGTACGCTTCGAGGCTTGCACTATCAGCTTCGTCATCCGCAAGGAAAACTGGTCTTTGTAATAACAGGGGAGATATTTGATGTGGCTGTGGATATCCGGCGCGGTTCACCCACCTACGGAAAATGGGTGGGGAGCCTCCTTTCTGAGGAGAACAAACGTCAGATCTTTGTGCCAACGGGGTTTGCCCATGGTTTTTGCGTTTTGAGTGAGACAGTAGATGTAATATACAAATGTACGGATTTTTACGAGTCTGCCGATGAANNTGGGATNTTATGGGCGGATCCATCGGTGGGCATTAATTGGCCGATCAACAACCCTATCCTTTCCGAAAAGGANAGATCTTATCCTAGGTTGAGCGAGGTGGCTGAGGATCTCCTGCCCACCTATTCTGAATCATAAGGGTTNCCGAAACGAGTATGGAAATCTATAGTTGACGGCCAAACCTCAAAGCATTTTTGTTTATACTAACCTGAGTATCTTGTTGCACCATCTCGTGGCCCGTATCTGTAAAAGGGAGGTAAACCAGAACCGAATTTTCTATGTCAAACCTAATGCTTGGTAAAAGAGGTAGTATCTTCTTCTTATTAAGAGCAGAGCTGGCAAGTGTGAGCTTCATGCTCTGGACGGCCTCGGTTTGGGGTAGCGTCACGGGGTAGAGGTTCTTCTTGGGAAGTGCTTCTTCCCTAACGAAATGTTTCTGGGAGATGGTCAACTGTCTTGACAGACGCAAAAAGATCTTGGGACTAATTTTAAAGGCAGGGCTCCAAAAACTCATATCCTGATTTTCCCATGCCTTTACGACCGCTTTGGGTTGATTGGTGACCCTGACAAAATCGGCGAAAGAATTGATTTCTAAACCTTTGACTATGGCGGATATTTTCCAGAAAGGCAAATATACTGTGTCTTCCCCCCGGTCATGTACTGCCAAGAGGCTCACCCTTACAAAATTACCTTTTAATACTTGCCATGTAGTCTCGCAGTTTCTGCAAATCAGAATAACACTATCCCTTTCGCCGTCCAGATTCCAACCGCACTGCGGACACAGGGTTGGTATAAAAGTGAGTCCCCACCCAGGGTTTTTCTTCACGGGTAACCCAAAGATGTCTTCCCCCTTAGATAACGTGGCGATAGGTCTGTTTAATACCGCATCAAAAAGCATGTTTCCTTCCACAAACAAGGGGAGATATATAAGGCTTAAGGTTTCCCCGATATAAGCCCTGTGAAAGATTCGACCGGGTGAAGAAACAGAGGAAAGCTCTCCGGCTTTTGCCAATATGTCGGTTGCCTTAAGAGAAAACTCTAAGACTGTGCTCCCTGTGTCCGCTGTAAGGAATTTCATCTTCATGGCCTGGGGTCTGACCCCAAGGGACGCAGGGATGCCTCTGAAGGGAAGCCCCACATGTGTGATATCCACCACGCGATAGCCTACAGCCCTGTTCTGGCAGAAATACACACTTCCCTTAAAGCGGAGGTATGGGGCGTAAATCATCTTTTTGTTTGCGGTCTTGTGGGGCAGCGCAAAGCGGAAATAACCGGGAACGAAAAGAAAATGTTTTACACCGCAATAAGGGCACAGTAAAAGATGATCCGTTTCATCCAGATCAACAGGCGCTCCACACTGTGGACACTCTTGTTCGATTGTAAAGCCCATGTTATTCTAGCTTTTCCCCGCACTGATTGCAGAAGGCAGAACCGGGTAAGTTTTCGGTTGTACAATTAGTACAGATTTTGGGGACGGGCTTTTCGTCCGATGGATGACCGCATTTCGAACAAAACCTGGCGTTAGGTGGTAAATTTTTTCCGCATTCGCTGCACTGGCCAAAGACCAGTTGCTGATGCCCGCAGTAAGGGCAGAATTTGGAGTTCATGGCGATGGCGTACCCACAGTCCGGGCAGTTGACCTCTTGGGTGGTAGGGCTTACTCCAACCCCGGTACTGGTTTGCGGCTTGAACGCATTGGCAAACATGGCAGGCATCATTAGGCCCAGGCCCATACCCATGCCCGACCCAGCTTCACCAGTCGAACCTGCGGCTTTTTCCATGGCCATGGCCGCCTTCATCTTGACCAGACGATCCAGATCNTGAATTACTCCAAGTCTGCTTTTGTCGTCAATGGCCTTTTGCACCTCGGGCGGCGGTGTGATGGANGTGATGTAAAGATTGTTCAGGCCCAGGCCAAAGTGACTGAAATCATCTTGCAGCCGCTTTTGTAAACCCATGGAGATTTCTTCGTATCGTCCCGGTAAGTTGAAAAGACTATCCAACCTTTCGCCGAGGTAGTCATTAAAGCGAGAGATAATGACGCGTTTGAGATATTCTTCGATCTTTTCTGCTGTGAAATTGCTCATGGTCCCCACCAGGCTATTAATGAACAGCACCGGCTGGACTACCTGAATATTAAACACTCCATGGGCCCGGAGTCGGATCAGTCCCAACTCGGAGTCTCTGAAGGCTACCGGGTCCCTGGTGCCCCATTTGAGGTTGGGGAAGATCTTCATGTTAGCAATGTATACCTCAGCGCGAAGGGGACTGGTCATACCCCAGGGCATAGCCAGGATCTTTGTCAGGATCGGTATATTGGCTGTTTTCAGGGTATGGCGGCCGGCTCCAAAGGCATCTACGGCTTTCCCTCGGTAAAACAACACACCCACCTGGCTCTCTCGCACAATAAGTTGAGCCCCAAATTTAATTTCACCTGAGCCTTGTTCTGGAATCCTGTGTACTAGTTCTTTGCCTGTTTCATCAAACCACTCTATGACCTCCAAAAAAATAACATTATCAGCGCCCATTAGCCTCCCTTTCTTGATATGTAAGGGACGGGGCCGAAATCTGAAAATCTATAGGTTAGCTTTGTTCGACCTGAAAACGCAAAACCGCAGGAATAGTCGAACTATTTCGGCCTCGTCCCTAAGCATTTGTAACATACAAATCTTGTTTCTTTTCGTTTCTTATGTAAGTTTTCGTCAACTAGGGAGAAAACCTTAATACAGAAATTTTGAAACTCAATTATTAGCTACAAATTGTCGGGGGGGGCTATATACACCAGACCGTATGTTTCAGACTTCTCTCTTTAGATTTTCTCTGACAAATTCAACAATACTGTCCATCCTTGTGCCGGGAGGAAATATTTCGGCAACACCCACAGCCTTCAAGGCAGGTACTTCATCAGGTGGAATTACCCCCCCTACAATCATCAAAGTGTCAGTTATATTCTTCTCTTCACAAAGTTTCATCAATCCAGGTATCAGTACATGATCATATCCCAACGTACTTATACCGATTACATCGACATCTTCTTGTAAGGCTATCTCTGTGACTTCCTCAACCGTTTGCCAGGGACCGGTATATATTACCTCCATCCCTGCATCCCTCAAGGCTGAAGCCACAATTTTCACCCCTCTATCATGCCCGTCAAATCCTATTTTGGTAAGTAAGACCCTTATATTTTGCATAGTGCATCCCTTTACTTTCACGGCGTTATCGGTCGGAATCCTCTACAACGTACTAAGGAACTGGAAATAAATAACTCATCGTTTTCGCATCCCTGCTTCAGGCCATCTTTGAGACATTACATAGATGAAAGGACACTAGGTTAACAATGGCCTGCCAAATCCGTATACATCTCTCAATTCTCTCACTATCTCACCGTGAGTAACCTCCGCCTTAACAGCGTCGATCACAGCCTCAAACAAGTTTCTGCCAGGATCTAGGGCTGTATTGCGAAGGTCGTTTATAGCATTATCCGCCTTCTTGTGATTTCGTTGCTCTCTTAGACTCTTAGTTCGATTGATCTGTCTTTCGATCAGTTCCATATCTACCTTTAGCTGTTCCGGGGCTTCTTCCTGATCTTCAACTGTGTACTTATTTAACCCAACTACTGTCCTATTACCACCATCTACCTCCTTTTGGTATTCAAAAGACGAGTCAGCAATCTCTCTCTGGACAAAACCTTCCTTGGCTGCTTCAAACATCCCTCCCATTTTATCAATCGTGTTGATATAGTCCCACACCCTCTTTTCCACCTCATTTGTCAGTGACTCCACAAAGTAAGATCCCCCCATAGGGTCAATAACATCCGCCACCCCGGTCTCTTCCGCGATTATGTTCTGTGTCATGATGGCAACTCGTTGTGACTTTTCACTTGGAATCCAAAGGGGTTCGTCGAATGCATCTGTGTGAATAGACTGAGCCCCTCCAAGGATTGCGGATAGAGTATGAAGAGATGACCGTACGATATTGTTCAGAGGTTGCTGCTGGGTTAGTTCCGTGCCGGATGTTTGAGCATGAAACTTCAACAAACAGGATTGGGGGTTCTTAGCTCCAAACCTGTTCCTCATGATACTTGCCCACATCCTCCTTGCAGCTCTAAATTTAGCAACCTCCTCGAACAAATCACCGCTTATATCGAAGAAAAAAGAGAATCTGGGTGCGAAATCATCTACATCTAATCCGGCCTTTATAAATGTATCAACGTAAAACATACCTGTTGCCAATGTAAAAGCCAGAGCCTGGACAGGGTTCGCCCCAGCCTGCTGCATGTGCTGACCTACAACGCTTATTGGATGCCACTTAGGCATATGTTCTGTACAATATTTTACGTGATCGGTCAATATCCTTAAATGGCCATCCAATTCAAATCTGATGGGCTGGTTACAACTGATATAATGGGATATGAAGTCACTCTGGTTGGTGGTGCCCTGGAGCCGCGAAATGGGGATACCCCCCTCCTCAGCCATAGCTATGAGAGAGGCTACCATCATGTAAGGGCCGAAGTCATTCATCGCCAAACTCACTTTATCGAGCGGGATTCCATCAAAAGCAATCTCCATATCCTTCAATGAATCTACAGTAGTCCCGCACCTGCCTAAAAGCGCCTTGTCAACCGTATCTGAATCGTATCCTCTCCAGTAAGAGTTGCAAGGCACAAAATTGATACCGTTTTGTCCTGCCCTGAGCATATCTTTTTGACGCATATTAAATGTTTCCGGGCTTTGAAGTCCGACCAATAATCGCTTTGTCCATATGCGTCCTCTATACATTGAAGGGTATATGCCCCTTGTATACGGGTATTCACTGGGCAATCCCAGTTTTTTCTCATCATCGAAATCATTAAGGTCTTCAGATGTGTATATGGGTTTTATAGGGATCCCTGAACGCGTTGTGAAAACCTTTTTCCTTTCAGGACGTTTTTTAAGGGATTCGCTGTAACCCTCCATCCACTTATCAATCTTGCCTTTTCTCATTCTTTCCTCCCTCCATTGGCTATAGATTTTCAGGCATTAAATTTTATTTTAATGGAGAANGTACAGAAAGGTCAAGCCGTTTCATCTCTTCCCTTTTCGAATTACCTTTTGTCCGAAGCTTTTCATTTGACTTTTTTCGAAGGAATTGCTATTTTATCTNTGCTTTCAGGCTTTTTGGTTTTTNCGTTNGCCCAAAATTTGCNTAGCAACTGATGATTAGACTCAGTAGTGTCCATCNGGAAATGAAATAGTTTTTGCAAGGTCAAGGAAGACTATACTTTAACCGCAGAGATACATTGGGACAGTTGGGGCGCATTGCAATGTGCCCTTACATCTGAGTCTGACCTGTCTGCGTGCTACGCACAGGCAGGCGCAGTGATTGTGGAAAATAGNCATTTGTGGATGGACACTCATTAGAAGAAGAACAATAAAACAGTAAAGAGGTGAGAATTGATCCCCCGTTATACCAGAGAAGAGATGAGTAAGATATGGGATGCCAAAAACAGGTTCGACAAGTGGCTGAAGGTCGAAATACTCGTATGTGAGGCCCTTGCTGAACTCGGTGAGGTTCCTCAAGAGGCTCTTAGGAACATTCGGGAAAAGGCCGGGTTTGACATAGATAGGATTGAGGAAATAGAGAGCGTTACAAAACACGACGTTATCGCTTTTCTGACGAGTGTTGGTGAAAGAGTAGGTGAGGATTCCAGGTACATCCACATGGGTTTGACTTCCTCCGATATCCTAGATACATCATTTGCGATTATGCTCAAGGAGGCAGCAGAAGTAATAATAACCGATATAGAAAGTCTGCTTTCTTCATTGAAGAAGAAGGCATATGAGCATAAAGATACGGTAATGATTGGCAGAACCCATGGTATTCATGCTGAGCCTGTCACATTTGGTATGAAGATGGCCCTTTGGTATGATGAAACCAGGAGAAACCTCGATAGAATGATCAGAGCAAAGGACATTATCAGCTATGGTAAGATCTCTGGAGCGGTGGGGACTTATTCTTTCATACCCCCTTTCGTAGAGGAATACGTTTGTAGGGCGTGTGGTCTCCAATCGGCTTCCATTACAAGCCAGATTCTCCAGAGAGACAGACACGCACAGTACCTTACCACATTGGCTATAATAGCTAGTTCTATTGATAAGTTTGCTGTAGAGATCAGGCACCTGCAACGCACGGAGGTCTTTGAGGTCGAAGAGTTCTTTTCCGGAGGCCAAAAGGGTTCCTCTGCGATGCCCCACAAACGGAACCCTGTACTCTCCGAGAACTTATCTGGTTTGGCCAGGGTAGTAAGAGGAAATTCTATGGCCGCGTTGGAAAATATCCCTCTCTGGCATGAGAGAGACATCAGCCATTCATCAGGGGAGAGGATTATATTTCCGGACAGCACTACAATCGTTGATTTTATGTTAAACAGATTTAGCAGTATTGTTGATGGGTTACAGGTTTACCCGGAAAACATGCTGAAGAATCTGCACCGGATGAATGGTTTGACATTCTCTCAGGGGCTGCTGTTGAGGCTGGCGCGAAAGGGTATAAGTCGTGAGGATGCCTATGAAATGGTGCAGAGAAATGCCATGAGGGTGTGGAAGGAAGGTGTTGATTTTCGGACTCTCATCTTAAAGGATCAAGAGATAATGGATATCTTGACCGAAGACGAAGTAGAGGCGTGCTTTGACCTGAACCAGTATCTGAAACACATAAATGAAATATTTGAGAGGGTTTTTGGGTAACTTCAAAAATAACCTTTGCCCGCTTTTTTGTGCTCAATAGAAAGTGTGATGGCCTGTTACAGAGGAGACAAGAGATTGCTTGCAAAGATTTACGTAATGCTAAAGAAGAGTGTCCTTGACCCACAGGGAAAGGCTGTACAACATTCCCTGGACTCACTAGGCTATAGTGAGGTGAAAGACGTAAGGTTGGGAAAATATATAGAGATTAAGTTCGACCATGCCAAGGGTGGCGGAGCTGAGGCCAGAGTAAGGGAGATGTGTGAGAGGTTGTTGGCCAATACGGTGATAGAAGATTACAGCCTTGAGATTATCGATGAGTAGGCGCTAAAGGCTTTCCGGGGTGTCCATGAAATTTGGTGTAATAGTCCTTCCTGGGTCAAATTGTGATCACGATTGCTACTATGTGATAAAGCATGTGTTCAAACAAGATGCAAGGTTTGTTTGGCATAAGGAGAAGAGGCTGGACTCGTATGATTGTCTAATACTTCCCGGGGGGTTTTCCTATGGTGATTATTTAAGGCCCGGTGCTATAGGAAAATTTTCTCCCATAATGAACGCCTTGCAAAGGTTCGTCCATGATGGCGGTTTGGTTCTTGGTATATGCAATGGGTTTCAAATCCTCTTGGAGATAGGTCTTTTACCCGGGGCTATGATAAGGAATAAGTCATTGAGGTTCGTCTGTAAGGATGTTTATCTCCGACTGGAAGGTAATGACACCCCTTTCACTAATCAAGGGAGAGTGGGGGACGTATTGAAGATGCCCATTGCTCATTTTGACGGAAGTTACTACGCTGATGATAAAACATTACAAGAACTACAGGAAAATCATCAGATACTCTTTAGATACTGTAACAAGAATGGCGATATTACGGATGATGCAAACCCCAACGGCTCTTTGCTGAATATATCGGGAATCTGTAATAAGCAACACAATGTGCTGGGGCTGATGCCCCATCCTGAGAGATGTTGTGAGAGCATACTGGGGAACGAGGACGGAAGGCTCATCTTCGAGTCTATTATAAAGAAATGAAAAAATTTCAAGCTGTGCAGTTACCCAACAATAGCGCTTATGACTTGAATGATCTTCTCCTCACGGCTTGATTCATTTTGAAGATTCTAAATTAGTTACGCTAAATTGCAGATAACTCGGTCG
>JGI24724J26744_10001444_pt1 | contig 16274 bp, 6 predicted proteins | sample Cruoilmetagenom7_FD_26744 | JGI IMG/M metagenome (IMG submission 26744) | reverse complement strand
TTCTAATTTTAAATTTCTAATTTGAATACATTAATTAATGATAACATTTTTTCTTTCAACCCTTCAGATACTTCATCTTTGACAGATTGAATAAGTACATTTTTATCTTGGTCAGAGATATCATGAAATCTATCGAGAAAGAGTTTCAAGTAGAGAACTTTTTTTGATGGATTTTTCTGGATATTGGAAACAAGATTATCAATTATAGAATTGATTGAAATAAGTTCTGAGTTTACCGATTCAGAAACACAAATATTTTCTTTAGAAAAACCATGTTCTTTAATAATACTATTTTTTTCAATAATGGCGCTGGTTATTTCTTTGAGAAGATCATTTCGTGAGGTGATTGTTAAGTTTGAAAGAAATTCTTCCATTTCTATATTTTTTTCCTCAATATTCTTAATCATCGAAAGAATTTTTTTAGTATTTTCTCTCTTCATACATAAATTGACTTATCAAAATTTTTAAATTTTTCCTTACTTATTTTATTGGAATGGATAAACTTATTATAGGAGACAAATTAAAATTGTTTCAAGAGCTTATCAACTACCAATTTCAAAACCCCGAAATACTACTCGAAGCCTTGACAACACCTCAATATGGGAATGAAAATAATTTAGGTCATTATGAAATTTTAGAAACTCTCGGAGATGCGGTGATAAAATTAATCTTTAGCTTAAAAATATATAATTCAGGTGAAATTGATCCAGGCAAATTAACGAAAACAAAACTATGTTTAGAAGATAATCAAACCTTTTTAAAGGTAGCTACCGAAATGAAATTGTGGAAATATATTGTTTCGTCAAAGAAACAGGAAGTTAGGGGCACTTTAATTTTAGCCGATATTATTGAGTCAATATGNGGTGCTATTTACATTGATTCTGGAAATAACCTCGAAATTGTTGAGCAAAAAATAATTAACACCTATTTCTATGATTGGGATGCTTTAATAAAGGAGTCATCCAATTTATACAAAAACGAACTCTTAGAATACTTACAAGACATATTTAAAATAACTCCTACAATTAAATTTAAATATGAAAAAAGTGGATTTGAACATGATCCAACTTGGATAGCAAAGAATCCAATGATTATAGATAAAAAACAAAATAGAATATTAAATCTTCCCGATAATTTGAGATCAGAAAAATTTAGAAATAAAAAAGATGCTGAAAAAGATCTTAGTTTAAAAGTATTAAAATATTTACAATCGAAGTGACTCCCGAGTTTAGTTAATATCCAATATGACTATATACTTTTAAAGTGCATCGTTATAATTGAAATTGTATCAATGAAAATTTTTGTTCTCGAATTTTTTTTTTTTGAAAAGAAATGAAAGAGAAATAAATGTTCGAATAAATTAGAACCTTAAGGTTTAAAGCCTTTTTATGCTTTCTTTTCTTACATTGATTAAATTTTTTTTTAAGCAAACATAAATTAATCTTATATAAATTTTCAAATTTGAATTTTTTAATTTTAACGGTAAACCTTTATGTCTGAATCAAGAATTGTAAAAAAAACTCCTGAAATGGAAGATTACGAAGAAGAAACGGGAAAATTAGCAATATGGAAAGGTAAAATAGATAAAGATTTTAAGAAGTGGCAAATAAAGAAGCAAAAAGATTCTATTAAAAAGGAAAAAATAGAAACGCTCTCATTATCTCGTCAAGAAAGAAAACAAGTAAAAACAGAATTAAAACAACAAAAAGAAGTAGGGAAAGATTACGATCATCTAATTGTTGTTGAAAATCTTCATAAGACGTATTTACTTGGGACGACAGCCGTTGCGGCTCTCCGTGGTGTTGATTTAACAATTGATAAAGGCGATTTCATTGACATTATGGGTCCATCTGGTTCAGGTAAGACAACATTATTGAATTTAATAGGCGGACTTGATACACCTACCAGAGGTAAAATTTATTTAGAAGGGCGTAATATTTCTATGCTTAATGATAATGATTTAGCAGAAATAAGAAGAGAACGAATAGGATTTGTCTTTCAATTTTATAATTTATTACCTCAAATGACAGCTTTAGAAAATGTAATGGTTCCTTTACATTTTTCAGGGAAATTAAGCAAGCGTGGAAAGAGAAAAAAGGCATTAGACTTATTAAATCTTGTAGAATTGGAAGAACGTTTTCATCACACCCCCTCAGAATTAAGTGGAGGGGAACAACAGAGAGTTGCAATTGCAAGGGCATTTGCTAACGATCCAGCCATGGTAATTCTCGACGAACCGACTGGTGACTTAGACTCCAAGACCGGAATTATGATTTTGAACCTTATTAGAGATTTGAATAGAAGAGGAGCAACATTTATATCAGTATCTCATGATGCTGCTGTTTCTGAGTTCGCTTCTAAAGTNTATCACATGAGAGATGGAAAGTTAACCCATGAAGGTAAAATAGGAGGGTTAAAAGAAACAGAAACCATGCAAATAAGAAGAAAACAAGAAGCCGAAATAAATAAAGAAAAATGCAAAAATTTGATTTTTAGATATTTATTTTCGAATCAAGGTAAAACTCAAATTAAAGTAAGTGATATCAAAAATAATGTTCCAAATCCAATTATTATGAATTTACCAGAACATTTTAACGATATTCTGGTGGATTTCCTAGATGAAAACAACATCAATGGAAAAGTTGAAGGAGATATATTANTTTTANACTAAAACCAATCAACTGTATGAATATAAAAAAAAATAGAAAATTAACATCAAATGACTAATATNAAGACATTATTAAAATATATATTTAAAGATCTTACACGTCATAAAGTGAGAACCTCATTAGGGATAACTGGGGTTATGATTTCAATAGGTTTATTAGCAATGGTCCTTTTTTTGTCTGATTCTATTTCTGTAACTTTTGTTGATTATCTTAGTATAGACGCAGGTCAGCAGGATCTTAATATCAATGTAAGACATTACAATGGTGAGCCAATCAATCGATCAAATTATTTCAATTACCAACCATTAGTAGAGATACTACAAAATAATGTAGATGAAATAGGAGATTTTATTCCAAGAATGAGTTTATGGGGAAATGTAACTGCTTCAAAAGATTTTGATACAACAGAATTAAAAAATGAAACAAAGGGAGTATATATTTCAGGAATTAATTTTACTCTGGAAAATAAAATTAATTTTGGTAGTTTTGTTAAGCCAGGGTTAAACGAATTATTAAATTTATCGAATCTTCCCTTATATCACTGTGCTATTTATTATGGGTTTAACGATGATATTAAATATGCTGAAAATGATACAATTGAAATCAGGATGAAATTACAGCATGGTAATGAATCTTTCTATAGAGCGCACAATTTCACAATAGACAGAATTTTTGATTATCAATTGAAATGGCCTATAGGTTATAGATATCGCCCATTAATAGTTGTTGATACTAAAACTCTTTATAAGATTTTTGGAAATGAAACATTTAGTGGAAAATGCAACGAATTAATTCTAAAGTTTAGACAGGGAGTAAATTTGTATGACTCAAGGGACGTTGGCGGTTCTGAAAACCGAGTCAAAGATTTAGCTGGTGATATCCAACTTTTAATCGGGATTAATGATTATTTTATCGAATTACCCAAATTAAAAGTTTTAGGGTTTTCAGAAATTCTAAGTGTAGGTATAACTATAATTTTTGTCTTTGTTTCAATGATCTCGATGTTGATTTCAGGAGTTTTAATCAACGGAATATTAAAAACATCTGTTGAGGAAAGAATAAGAGAATTTGGAATATTTAGAACACTTGGCGCATCTAAAAAATATAATTTAATGATAGTATTAGTCCAAGGATTTATATTATGTAACTTTGGAACGATATTAGGAATAATTTTAGCTCAACTAGCAACTCAATTCATTATACTGCCTATTGCAGGGAATGTGGTAGCGAGTACAATACCGGGTTTAGCTGGCAATATATCATTTTCTATTACATTTTTGTCTATTTTAATATCATACATCATTGGAATTAGCGTTGGGCTTATAGTAAGCATCTCTCCAGCTATAAAGGTGATGAAACTTCAATTAATTGAGTCAATTCATCCTTACCGTAAGGAAGATGTGTTATATAAACTAAAAAAAAAAGCTTCCATAAATTATAAGTTAATTATAGTTGGTGTGATATTAGCTTCTAACGGTGCTTTCGTTCTTTTAGTTATACCAAGATTGATGATTAATATCGATTTTTCATTATTATCTGGTACTTTAATAGCACTCCTTATATTATTTTTAATTGGGGTTACGTTAGCAGGACTAGGTATAATACCCTTGATTTTAAGAATATTTATTCAGTTCTTTCGTATGTTTGCAAGAAAATTAGAACCCGTGTATAAAATTTTTATATTTAGGTATGCTCGCAGAAATTCAAGTACAATCATTACATTTGCTTTCACTTTTTCTTTTGTGATTTTTACAGCGACAGCATTCAGTTTTTTATCTGATATGATGTCTGTTGGTGCAAATCTTAGGTATGGTTCCGACTTAACGATAGAAACAGGAGGTTGGGAGGACCCAGAAGAATCGGGGCCATTTGGGTTCGGAGGTGGCGGAGGTGGTTTTTTCAGCACTTCTTCTAATGCTCCTATAAGTAGTTCTGAAATCAAACTTCAAGATAATGGATATTCAGTGAATCCAAATAGAATTTTAACAAGTGATATTAAAGANGAGTTGTTAAAAATAGATGGTATAGAAAGAGTATCAACAGTAATTGCGAGCCCTTTCCACNTAACACAAATATATTCAGAAAAGGGTAAAGAATTTACNGCAGAAATTGGGGATTATGCAGGTTTATCCACTCAAGAAGTCAGTTTAATCGGAATTGATGAAGAATATTCTTCTACTATTATCACTAAATATATAGAATTTACTCAAGGTGATATGCAATCATCTTTTGAACAATTATTTAATGAACAAGATGAATATACATGTATTATTTCAGAAGGGATTTCTGGAAATTTAGATTTGCTTTTAGGAGACGTTATAAGAATGGTAATTCAACGTGGTGACGAATCTGAGATATTATCATTTAAAATAGTTGGGATAGCCGCTAGTATGCCTGGTTTTTCGAGGGAATTTGGTAGATCCAGCATGTCAGCCCGTATGGGAGGTGTTATGATCTCACAGAACGTTTATATAGATATCATGGATATCCCCCCTATTCCTTATTTAGATAAAGTATTTATAAAACTTAATATGGATACTCTTAGTTTTTCTCAATTTATTCAAAACCAAATAGAACTTGAGATTAAAACTGATTATAATATTGATGTAAATAACCTTAAACAAAGAATTTTGACGCAACAATCATATTTTTCGATTATAGATATTTTTTTTACGATAACATTAGATGCTACAATCGTTATATCTCTTTTTGGATTGCTCTCATCTTCTTATTCTACAATATTAGAAAGAAAAAAAGAAATTGGCATTATTCGAACATTAGGATTAAAAGGTAAGGAAATTAGCAAATTGTTCATAATCGAATCATTAATTATAATGTTAAGCAGCGGAATGGTTGGTGTTATTGTTGGATGGTCTACTGGATTATTATTGTCCACATCTCTGAGCTCGATGAGTGATTTACCTACAGTTCCATCTTTTCCGTTATTCAATATGATTTTGATATTTANAATTTCAATTATATTCACATTAATTGGAATGAAAACTTTGTTAAGAAAATCCCGAAAAAAGAAAATTGTTGAGATCTACAGAGAAACTATTTAGGAGGAATGGTAAAATATTGAAAAGGTTTGATAAAATAATCGCTTTGATAATTATTATTAATTTTCTTTCCATTCCACTTTATCCTAATTTTGAAGGTNCTTCTGAAATAGAATATGACCAAGAATTTGACGAGAATCTAATAAGTACATCTGATATTGCAGGGACTGATCTTTATGCTGAAAAAATTAATGCTTTTGTCGTAGGTAATAAATCTATAATAAAGCAATCTCTTTTTACTAATGACACAAGCATTTTACCTCGTTTTAATACGAGAGACCCGGCATTTTATAAATGTAATGTTCTCNTAAGTGCATCGAATGGAATTACCCCAAAAATCTTTCCGCGTATCCTGAATGAAGATGGATTTAATAGGCAATATGAAATGACTTTCAATGNCTTTTCTGGATTTCTTTACTANGACGAAGAAATGAANGNAGAAGATGTCCAAATAAGAGCAGATAGAGCACTCGAAATTATAAAAAGGAAATTTGAAATAGACNTAATCATGATTAATGTCTCTAACCCTTATTTATTTCCATTNGTTGGGCATTATCCGAATTGGAAAGTTTNTTTTCATGAAATTACTACCAATCTTCCTATGGATGGATATTGGAAAGCATTAGATATTGAACGTCTAACNTCTGAAGGATATACAAAAACTCAACATTTATCTTCAACATTTCTTTTAGTGAATACTTTAGACCTTTTAAAAAAAGATATAACAGCGTCAATAGATCAAGTTAATTTTAATATAGAATCCCTTGATTTAGAATTTCTAGAAGATCTTGAGGTTGAAAACATATTTGGACAATTTTCTAGTGTTACTGGTGATTATGAGTTATTTGGTAACTTTTCAGATTTTTTAGATTCAAATCAAACTACAACTCAGGGAGATTTTGAGCAATTTGGGGAAATATTTAGTGGTTTANCATTATCAAATGAGTCTNATTATACAAGTTTAATGGTACAATATGAGGGGATAGATGAGGGGATCAGAACAGTTGGAGAGAATGAATATAGATTTAACTTGTGGGACGCTTTAGGTTACCATGGAGAACCTCTTCAACCGAGCGAAAAAATCTACATATCACTAACGGGAGCTTTTATGAGCGAAATAGATATTAATATTTTTTCTACAGACATAGTAGATGAAACACCTCAATATTTCACTTTAAATGAATTTTTATTAGAACAAATGGGTATGTTATTATTTTATGCGGGCGTTGATTTTGATGTCCAAACTTTAAAAGATTATTCATTTGAACTATTTTGGGTCGATGATAAAGGATTTAAAAATAGTTATGTTAAACCAATTAATTTAAATAACCCTACTGATATTATTAATTTTTTACATCAACTTGGATTACAAGGTTTACCGGGAATTCCTACAGGGTTATTTAATCCTATTGAAGATTTTATTGTTACATATAAAATATCGAATTCAGAACCAAATTTACTTATTACTAAANATTTAATTGGAGAAAACGCATCAAATGGTGTTTATAACAATTTTTCTTTTAATATAATGGCNAAAAATATAGGAAATGAGACNGCGTGGGGTGTTCCTACGCCAATACCTTTAGAATTAGATGATGCTTTTTCAATAATTNTAGGACCTGNTGGTGTAATTCTTGNGCTTGATGAAGACCTTAAAGATGCTATTTGGGAGGTTGTAAGAGTTGAATATTCCGGTCAATATGATTCGTTAGAGGATTTTTTTAATTTTGATGAAAATCCTAAGATATTTTATTTTGATACCGCTGGAGCTGGATTAATCGACACCTATTATCCAAATATGGCTAATCTTTCTAATATTTTACCTTATAATGAAAACATGGATCATGTAATTGATTTAATTGTGATTGGTGATCCGCAATTAATATCAGCATTAACAGCAATAGGGCACACACCAAATGATCTAAAAGATACTTTCACGAATGAATATAGTATTTGGAACGATGATAATTGGAAATTAGAGCCAAATGAGATAATTTCGTATACTTTTAATAACTTTTCTATTGAAGCTTTTGATACTTTTTCTTCTTTTTACAAATACAATTTCACAATTAAAGAGACTTTTCCACAATTACCTTCCGTGATTTCTGGGGTTTCTATTGAAGAAACTTCTCCCTATATGGCATTAAGTAATGATAATGAGAGCTGGANTATAGAATCTGAAGAGAAATATATTGATCANTATGAAATTGAAATCCAATTTCTTTTTCAGAATAATTCTAANATAGATTTAGTTAATAATTCCTTGGATAGGGTTTCAATTGTTATTGANTTCACTGCTCCTAATAATAACTTAATTTTTGAAGTGTTTAATTACTCTATTGAAGAATTTCAAGATATTTCTCCTTATTTAACCTCAACAGATAATAACACATTAACCTTCTCATTTATAAAAAATCAGGATACATTAGAATGGTTGTTTGACCCATCAACTAGAGACAATCATACAATCATATTAAGAATAAAAGGAACAAGTGATAGTCACTTCAACATATCTATTAATGATTTTGATATTGAATTTTATTATAGAGATGTTAATGAATATCTGGTATTAGGATCGAGAGTTATTTATGCGTCATTGAATGGAAAAGTTGAATATGAAAGAACNTCAAATTCAATATCTTTAAGTACCTATGATATGGCTTCGATTATCGCTTACTCTTTCTTAACAAGTTACAACTCAAAACTGGGAGATATTAATACTTACACATTAAAATTTAGAAATATTGGCTCTGACACTGCTAAAAATATTAACATTTCAATATTAATACCAGGAATAATTTATGATCCAATTAACTTTACAATTGAGGAAAATTACTTAAAATATAATATATCTAAACTTGCTCCTTACGATGAAAAACAAGTAAGTTTTTCTTTTTATATTCCGAATTCAGCAATGATAAGTAATACTACAATTAATTATATTAATCCTGAATATATACAAAATTTGAATTCAACTATTTTAGTAACTCAACCAAACGAAGTGTATTTTTCTGCTCCTATAGATTATTTATCTCGTTTTCCTTACATTCTANCGATTGAAATTGATTATAATGCTTCGAATATNGCACCATCCATAGGAGAAGAATTGAATTTATCTATTTATATTAAGAATAGTGGACTTGAAGGGTTTAATATTCATAATTTAGCTCTTTCAATGAATAATCAGTATGGTGATTTAATACGATTTGATAAAAATCTTTTAGTTTTAGCAGACATCGAATATAACGAGATTAGATCACTAAATATTACATTAATTAAACAAGATTGGAAAGGGTATTACTATCCTTCCATTAATTATATAGAGAATCCAGGAAAAAATTTGATTCAAATTGCATCTTCTAAACCAATGATATTAGGGATAATCAATTTTTCTATTGCTAAATCAGTTGATAAAAGTCAAGTAGAGATTAATGATATAATTACAGTAGAACTTATTGTAAAAAATGTTGGGACAATTTGTATAAAGAATGCTAGTATAAATGATGCCATTAGTTTCATAGAAATTGAATTTGACTTGATAAGTGGTAGTCTTATTAACATAATCTCATGTTTACAACCAGGAGAAAATATAACCTTTTCATATAAAATTCAAGCTATGACTCAAGCGCTACTAAAATTAAAACCTGCCAGTATTGAGTATTATTATTTATTGAAGTCTGAGGAAAATTCTAATTGGGTTGAGATTAAAGTAACATTTCCATCTGTAATTAAAGGATTTTTTATTTTAGGTCCAATTTTAATCTCTTTAACAATTTTAACTATTTTCCTTTGGAAAACAAAAAAGTATAATTCTAAAAAATATGAGCGTCAAAGAAATGAATTAATTCTTTTTAAAGTAACCCATACCGTTACTGTTCTAAAAGTTGAAAATACTTTAAGAGATAGATTTAATTTAATTTCTAAGAAGCAGAGAAGTAGCACAATTGAAAATGAAAATGGGGGTGAATCTATTAACTGAAGAAACTAAGTAAATTTACTTTTATTATATTTATTATCATTGGTTCAACTTTAGGAACTAATTTCATTTTTAATTTATTAGTTCCTCATAAATACGAATTAAATTTTGTAAAACAGGAGAGTATTGAAGAATATTTACATGGATCAAATAATGGTAATAAATCTGTTATCGTATTTTTTAATAATTCAATATATGATAACGAGGCTAAAACCAAATTTGAATTTTATGGAGGAATTTTTAAAGAAAATGAAGATTGGAACGATATATTTAACAATATTTCAGGTTTTGCTGGGGTTTTTCCTTTAGAAAATATTTCCATCTATAAGCAAGAATTTCCTGAAATAAATATCGAAACTGATGAAATAATTGAGATTCAAATGAATTATGCTAGCATCCAAACTCAATCAGCTAACTCAACATGGAATATAAATGGTTATAGAGGAAATACTAATTCTTCCATAGCTGTTTTAGATAGTGGCGTAAATCCTAATCATACCTTTTTACAAGGTAAAATTATCGGTTGGCAAAATTTTGTTGATCAAGATTTAATGTCTGATAATAATGGTCATGGAACATTCATATCTTCAGTTATTGCGGGGACTGGAAATTCAACTTATAACTCTAACGCTCCTTCGACAGTGAACTTGCATGGTAATTATTCTCATTTAGATCTTTTTGATGAGTATTTACCATCTAAAAATTATTCAGTAAAAATTTTTTCTGCTAATATCTCAAAATCAGATTCGGTTATTGTGATAAATTCCACAAGTAATTATCAGTTAAGTAATATAGATAAATTTTGGTTTGAATTATATCATAATTCTACTTTAGTTAACTCATCTTATATTCAAAATCCTAATCAATATTATTCTATAAATCATAACATTTCTTTGAGTGGAAAAGGAATTTATGATTTATACATTAAATATCATAAAAAAATTAATTCAAATCCATTATTTTCATTTAATTCATCTGTTTTATTCTTTCCAGAATCGTATATTGAAAATTTTAATCATTTTACAGGTATTGCTAATGCCACCAACATTCTGGCATATAAAATCGTAAACCAATCTGGAGTAGGCTATGTATCTGATTTAATATCAGCATTGGCAAGTGTATTTCAAAATCGAACTAAACATCATATCGTTAGTGTTTGCTTAAGTATTGGAACTTTAGGAGATGATGTAACTGCTATTAACGCTGTTATTGACGAGGTAATTGAAAATCACATATTAGTAATAATTGCTGCTGGAAACAAAGGGATTGAAGGTTCAGAACCTTTTAATAAATTGGGTATGAATAAAAACGCTATCGTTGTTGGGGCAGTAAATGATAAAGATCAAATAACCACTTATAGCAGTATGGGAAGAGACATTGGTGATGGTATCCTTAAACCAGATATAGTTGCTCCAGGAGGTAGTAAAATACAGGGTCATCGCTCAATAATAAGTGCAGATGCAAACTCGAATGAATCTACCGCATTATTTGGCACCTCAATATCTACCGCAATTGTCTCAGCAGCAATTAATATATTAATAGAAGCAAAATGGGGTAATTGGACGGAATGGAACAATCAGGATTTATCAAAATGGGTAAAAATTCTTAAAGCAGTTTTATTAATGACAGCTTCAGAGACAAATCTTGAGAGAGAAGACGATCCAACAACAGATATCGATGAAAGTGATTATTCTCCATCGTTATATACTGGACTGTCAAATAATTTAAAAGATAAGCATGAAGGTTATGGAAGATTAAACATCCAAGCTGCTATTGACGCTATAACTAAGAGCATTAAAGTAAATAATTCTATAAGTAGTCAATTAACGAGCTCAAAACAAAATCCACTTGGAAATCATGTATTTGCTAGAATGATTACTCTACAAGAAGATAGACAATATTTATTTAATTTATCAGATATAGATGATAATGCTGATTTTGATGTATTTTTATTCGCAAATGAATCTAGTCAATATGGGGAGCCAATCTTATTACAATCATCACAAAAATGGTACGATTATTCAGATTCTTTTTATTTCACGCCAAAATACAATCAAACCGAATGTGTAGTAATTGTAAAAGCTATTGAAGGTAATAGTAGTTTTGCGTTAAATGTCTCAAATGTAAAAAATGAGTTTGCTCCGGAGTTAAAAGTCCCTGAAATTACTTATTTTGGCGGAACGAAAAATGCTACTGTTATTAGTCTTCAAGAATTTTATGGAAATAATCCAGCAAAAAATTATACTATTGATAGCTATTGGTTTTACATAGAATATTTTGATAACGATAGTTCAAATGTGCCTCCACAAGANGTTTATGTTTATATTATTGAAACTTCAGAAAGNTATAATTTATTTCAGTTATATGAACCTGATAGTAATTACACTGATGGAGCTATTTTTAGAAGTAATTCAGTAAAATTTTCTACTAATGGTACATACCATTATTATTTTAATGCTAGTGATGGTTTGCATCAAGCGAGATATCCCCTTTCGGGAGAATTGAATATTACAATTGAATTTCCAACTGATAGTGAGATATTTCCCTACATCCACGATTTTAATGATGGTTTCAATGGTTGGAGTTATAATGGAACAGGTTGGGGCTTATTAACACAATCTAATCAATTTGACAATCGTTCCCCTTTATATTCTGAAGAATGGACCGCAATATATTTTGGTAGGGATCATAATTATCCTTCAAATTATACTTATCAACCATATCTTATTACAAACCCTTTTCCAAATGGTTCTTTAAGAAGTCCTTTATTTAACATAACGCAGGTTAATAAAAATTTTACTCAAGTTTTTGCTAAATTTGGATTAAGGACAAGCATTAATTCTGGAGATTATATGTATTTACAAATTAATCCAAATTGGACTGGTTGGATTACTTTAAAAACCTATACAAATGAGGAACATGATTGGTTTGTCGAAGAAATAAATATCACGCAATATATCGGAAGTTACATACAATTTAGATTCCTTGCATCACTTGATGATGAGTATGATCCTATTAATTATAAAGGATTGATGTTAAATTATTTCTCTTTAGAGAACTATACTAATCTTTATTCACCAGAAATTAATTTTATTCTCAATGAGGATTTACCCGTAACTCAAGGTTTTAAATACGATAGCTTTACATTCTCTTGTAGATATTATGATTCTGACGGTAATTATCCTGAATTTATATACCTTGAAATAAACAATATTAATTACTCTATGATAAATATATTTGGAGCGTGGAATGCGAGTCTCAATTCTGCCGGAAATCGTGGGATTTTTTTTATTAAATCATTGGTAATTGGTGATTTTTCTGATCTTTCTTTTAGGTTTCATGTTTTTGATGGGAAATTTGTATATTCAACCAGTTTTTATAATCAAGATAATTCGTTATTTAGTTTTCAAAATCCTAATGTGTTTGAATTTAATATAAATCAAACTAATAAAATGATTGGTTATGAATTTTCAAGTGCGTCACTATCAGAATATTATGTTGTGGGAAGTCCAATGCAAAAAGAATTAACCTCTTGGTTAATAGGAGATAATACCTGGCATCCTGTTACACGTTTAAATCAACCATATCTTTATGGAGGTTTGGGTCAAAGCTTTGGAGGTATTGATCAAGGATATGGAATAAATTGGGATATTAAACTCATCACACATCCATTACATTTAAGTGATGAATATGGGGTTTACTTGAAATACTCATATGATATAAATTTACAAAATGAATTTTTTGGTGAAGTTGATAAACTTGATAATTGTACAGTTTCGATATCAAAAGATTTTGGTGAAAGTTGGACTATTCTTAAAGAATATTTCTATGATAGTGAGAATCTTTCGGGAAATGAAGCATTTGACCTCTCACAATATGCAAATGAGGATATTATGATTATGTTTACTTTATCTTCGAATGATATTACAACAGGGATAGGATATGGATGGTTATTATCAAATATATATGTAGGATATAATAAGTTAACAGATTTTATTCCTCCGAATATTGAAATAATTAACCCTTCAAGTGAAGAAATTGTTAATTCTTTTACTAATATAGAGGTTAATATTAGCGATGATGTTGAATTAGATAACTCAAGAATAAATATATATCTAAATGACCAGATCGTTGATAATAATTTACTTAATTTCAATAATGAAACTGGAGTATTAACATTCAGATGGGATACAACTCTTTATAATGATGGACGATATCTTGTAAAAGTTGTAGCATATGATAAAGAAGGTAATAAAGCGGAATCATCATTATTCGTTATAGTAGAAAATGGATTCATAGATTTGCGAACTTGGGGGCCATGGTTAATAATTATTATAAGTGTTATAATAATTGGCACAATAGCATATATTTTAACAGAGAAGCGAGGAAAAATTTGGTTTAAAAAGGTTAGAAATATAAACGCTGAGAATGTAAGGTTGAAAGATATTGATAAAAATCAGATTATTAAACAGATAGAATTAATAGAAGCCCAGGATGAACTACAAAGACCATTAATACTACACTGTAAGAATTGTAAATCGTGGTTTGAATCAAATAAATTTAATTTTATTTGTCCTATATGCGAATATGATCAAATTTATGTCGCATATAATTGTATGAATTGTGGGAAGTGGGATTTTAAAGATGAACCTAGCGAAGTTTATCATTGTAAAAAATGTGAAGGTGTAAGATTGGTTAGACGCGAAAAAGAAGAAATTAATAATATTTTAGGTCAAGAAGGTAAATTTTTAAGAAAATTTGAATTTAAAAATAAAAAATTTAATATTTTAGATTAATAAATTGATTTAATAAAAGCTGTGAAGATTTGATTTTGGAAAAAATTTTATTTAAAGTTAGAAAAAAAATAAAGCTGCAATTCTTAAAGCAAGCATGGCTTAATCTTAAAAAAGATCGTGTGAAAGCGATATTTGCCATAGGTGGGATTACAGTATCGATAATTTTATTAACAATTATTGGTATGGTTAACGATACAATGTCATATAATTATATGGAATTAATAACAAGCACTACAGGAAGTTCTGATATAATGATTTCACGAACAATGCAAACTGATTTAACATTTGACCCCTTTTTTGATGAAACACTTATAGATAGTGAATTGCAAGACATTGATGAAGTCGAAGAATTCTTTCCCAGAATCATGATGTTAGCAAAAGTTTCTTCAGATAAAACAAACTCAAGTGGCACATTACAATTTTATGGCTTAGATTTTATTAAGGAAGCTAATAATGGTCATATGGGAAATTTAAATTTAGTAAATGAGAATGGTACAGAAACAGGAGAGATTTATACAGACGAGCCCAATAACGGAGAATGTGTCATTTTATGGAAGGTAGCAGAGTTATTAAATGTAAGTGTTGGAGATCTTATATATTTGAATTATCAACAATATACATTAGATGTTGAAGTTGCTGCAATCTGCGAGCAAGATTTAAAATTTACAGAATTAGAAAAGGCTGTAATTCTTCTTAATTTGAAACAAGCCCAATTATTCTTACAAAGAGAAGGAGAAATTAATTTGATCATGGGCACGGTAGAAAATCCACAATCAATATACGATGTAAGTAATTTGGATATTACAAAAAGAAAATTAAGAGAAATAGGTACAGAAATTCAACAGAGATTAGATCCAAATATTTACTCAGTATCTATGCAAAAATTACAATCATTGAGTAGCCAAGAATTTATGCTAATGGGGATGACAATTATTTTTTGGTTTATAACTATTTTATCGATGCTTATCACTGGAATTTTAATATATTCAATACTCTCCACCTCTACAGAAGAAAGAATAAGAGGATATGGTATTCTTAGAGTTGTAGGTGGAAAAAAGTCTTTTCCTGTCAAAATGGTTATCTTTGAAGGTGTTTTCATAGGTCTTGCTGGTTCAATTTCAGGTATCATTATAGGAATATTCTCTGCACCCCCAGTAGTGAGTGCTTTTTTTGCTGTATCAAACTTTCCGTTTCAAAATGCAGAGTATGTAATTCAACCACAAACAATCATCTTAGCTTTCTTAATAGGATTTATTGTTTCTTTTGTAGTTTCATTATTTCCAGCCCTCAAAACCGCTAAATTAGATATTATAAAATCTATTACACCATTTCACCAGAAAGAAGAAGGATGGGAAGTTAAAAAGGAAGCCAGTATGAATGTTAAAAATTTTTTTATCGGAATTTCAATTGCTACAATCGGTATGGTTGTTTTTATTTTGTTACCGAATATTTTTATAACAGGAGATATGATGCTTATCGCAGGAATGATGATTGGACTTCTTATGGCTATATTGATTGGGATGGTATTTGCTTCTATAGGGATTATACCACTGATTCAAAATATAATGATAAGTATTATAACACCAATAATCAAAAAATATGCTCNTATTATTAAAATTTCTCTGAAAAGAAATAGAAGGCGTAATACCAGCACGATCCTTATGTTTTCTATTAGTTTTTCTTTTATATTTTTCATAACAAGTGTCAGTGAAATGGAATCAGAAAATATGTCCTTAAATATGAAATTTCAATACGGCTCCGATTTAGTTTTAAT
>JGI24724J26744_10001443_pt1 | contig 16285 bp, 17 predicted proteins | sample Cruoilmetagenom7_FD_26744 | JGI IMG/M metagenome (IMG submission 26744) | reverse complement strand
CCGCTTTACGTTACCCCAACCGCAAATTCCACCCCGAACCTAGCTGGCGTAGTTATACGCGCACGCCTGTTGCTACAACACCTGGAGCACTTCGAAGCTGGCTATTGGATCGAGGCTCTCTAACCCAGCGCTTAATCGATGCCAGTAGCGGTAAATTTCAGGTAGAGGTGCTCAATCAGCGCATGGAATTACCGCTGTTATCCGAGGCCAGAACTTTGGGTATTCCTACACGACAACGAGCTCTGGTACGAGAGGTAATTCTCTATGGTTGCAACGAACCCTGGGTGTATGCCCGCAGTATTATTCCAGTTAACACCCTGACGGGGCGTTTGAGGAGTTTGCGCACACTCGACAATCGTCCCCTCGGTGCTTTGCTCTTCAATGACAAAACCATGCAACGTGGTGATATAGAAATTACCTGCATGAATACCGAAAGCCACCTACAGCCTAACTTACCACGGGATATTAAAGGCACTATCTGGGGCCGCCGTTCTGTGTTTTATCTGGATCAAAAACCACTGCTGGTAAGCGAGATGTTTTTGCCAGGATTTAAACCTTACAATAGCCCTTTAATACTGCACTTTCGCCGCTAATAACTTTACGAGCGCTTTTAATATGAGCCAATTCAAAGATCGCCTACCCGAATTTTTCCGGCTGATGCGCTTTGATAAACCTATTGGCACATTGCTGTTGCTTTGGCCCACACTCTGGGCACTATGGCTTGCCGCCGAAGGTATACCCAGCACCAAAAACCTTATTATTTTTACACTCGGTGTAATTTTGATGCGTGCCGCTGGTTGTGTGATTAATGATTTTGCCGACCACCAGGTAGATAGCTATGTGGAACGCACCCAAAATCGACCTATTCCCAGTGGGACTGTAAGCACTAAGGAAGCATTAATACTCTTTGTGCTTTTATGTACCTCAGCTTTTGTATTGGTGCTGTTTACCAATGCATTAACAATTAAACTCGCTTTTGGGGGTGCTGTCCTCGCAGCCTGCTACCCCTTTATGAAACGCTTTACCCACTTGCCCCAAGTAGTACTGGGTGCCGCATTTGCCTGGAGTATTCCCATGGCATTTGCCGCTGAAACAAATCAACTCACCACAGAGTTATGGGCAGTGTATGCCACTGTCGTATTATGGACTGTCGCTTACGATACTTTTTATGCCATGGTCGATCGTGAAGACGATTTGAAAATTGGGGTGAAATCTACTGCCATACTGTTTGGTGATATGGATATTACTATCACCTCTTCACTACAGATCTTGGTACTGATTGCGCTGGCCATGACCGGTGCTAACTTTGACCGAGGGCTGTGGTATTTCTCGTCTCTGCTTATTGCAGCTACTTTGTTCTTATACCAGCAATACTTAATTCGAGATCGTGACCGCGATGCCTGCTTTAAGGCATTTCTCAATAATAACTATGTAGGTGCAGTGATTTTTATTGGTCTTGTGGCTGATTACCAGCTCAATACCGGCTAAAAGTATGCTAAAAATTACTGCTCTGTAATATTTGTGTCACAACTACGTCATGTAATAGGCTCTAATAAATCTTTGGTATAGAAAGAACTATGAGCAACAAAACGATTTTAGTTGTCGATGATGAACCGGCTATCCGCGATATGATCAGTACCGCACTGGATGTAGCTGGCTACGATTATCTTCAAGCAGAAAATGCCAAGCAAGCCCACGGCATGATCATTGATGAACAGCCTGACCTGGTGTTACTAGACTGGATGATGCCAGGAACNAGCGGCATTGAGCTGATCAGGCGACTCCAGCGTGATGAGCTTACCCAAAATGTACCGGTGATTCTGCTCACAGCTAAAGTTGCTGAAGATAATATGGTTCAAGGTCTCGAATCAGGTGCTGACGACTATATTACCAAGCCATTTTCTCCCAGGGCACTAATTGCCCGAATCAATGCGGTACTGCGTCGATCAGAAACCGAGTTGCCTCAAGAGCCGATACAAGTAAACCAATTATTATTTGATCCCGTTAGCCACAGAGTCGCCATTGCAGATCAGCCCATCACCATGGGGCCCACCGAGTTCAGATTGTTAAGTTTCTTCCTTACACACCAAGAACGGGTTTATTCCCGGGATCAAATTCTGGATCACGTTTGGGGCGGCAATGTCTATATGGACGAACGCACGGTAGATGTACATATTCGCCGCCTACGAAAAGCAATTTCACTTGAAGGCCACGATCGCTTCATTCAGACTGTGCGTGGCGCGGGTTACCGCTTCTCTACCAAGGTTGTTGACGAATAGGAACCAACCCTTTGCAACGAGGACTTCAAACAGAAATACAGCGTATATCTCTGCTGACATTATTTCTGTTATTTTTTGGATTTCTAAACGGTCACCTATTACTGACACTTCTTGTCGGTGGTGGCCTCTACATGCTTTGGACTTTTTCCCATATCGCCAAACTCTATGATTGGCTAGACCAGGGATGTGTTGGCTTACCCCCGGAAGCTGCTGGCGTATGGGGTGACATGGCTGATTACCTCTACCGCATGCAACAACGCAATGAGCGTGCGAAACAGAGTCGAAAAAACCTATCTGAGCGTGTGCGCAATATTACCTCGGCCCTATCAGATGGGATTCTGACCCTAAACTCCGATCGAGAACTTGAATGGTGGAACCCCGCCTCCAAAAAACTTTTGGGACTAAAGAAAGGTGATCGCGGTCAGTCCATCATCAACCTGGTTCGCGACCCCCGCTTTGTCGCATTTATTCAAAACGAATCGCTAGCACAACCACAGGAACTAACTTCACCGGAAGACCCCACTAAAACCTTACTATTTAGTGCTGCGGAGTTTGGTGAAGGTGATGTGATTTTAGTCGTGCAAGACATTACTCGGCTTCGTAATTTGGAGCAGATGCGCCAGGATTTTGTAGCCAACATATCTCACGAGCTACGAACCCCATTAACAGTGCTATCTGGTTATACCGAAACCCTGCAAGACAGTGCCGATGATTTACCAAAAGGCTGGAAAAAAGCCTTGGATCAGATGCAACAACAAACAGCACGGATGAACGCTCTGGCAAATGACCTGGTCATGTTGTCACAATTGGAATCCACTCAAACACCTCCACCCAAAACAGCTGTAGACCTCTGTAGTCTGCTACAACAAATTGCTGAGGATGCCCGTATTGTTGTTGATGAAAACAATACCAATGAAAATACAGACAACGATGACAATAGCTTAATTCAGTTAGAATGCGCAGAAGGCATAACAATTGACGGCGAAACCAAAGAGCTTTATAGCGCGTTTTCTAACCTGGTGTTTAATGCCATCAAACACAACCCTGTCGGCACGCAAATACAGATAAAAAGCTATACCAAAAATAACGCGAATATCGTTGAAGTCTCTGACAATGGTAACGGCATCGACCCCAAACATATTTCTCGTCTAACTGAACGCTTTTATAGAGTCGATCAAAGCCGCGCCTCAACCACCGGTGGAACGGGTCTAGGGCTCGCCATTGTTAAGCACGTTTTAATGCGTTACAGCGCCTCGCTGAAAATTTTCAGCACCCTCAGCAAGGGTAGTACCTTTATTTGCCGCTTTCCAAAAGCTCAATCTCCCAAAAGCTAATGTGGTTCCCAAAACAAGTGGCTGCACTTTGAACATTCGAGTATTACAAAGCATTGATGAATGCCCCCCATCCCACTGGGATGATCTCTTCGATACTGACTACCCTTTTCTGCAACACCGCTTTCTTTCACTACTGGAATCATCCGGAAGTGTTTGCAGCGAAACTGGCTGGGAACCCAAACATATTCTACTTGAGCAGAATGGCCACCCTGTTGCAGCCATACCGTTATATCTAAAACAGCATTCCTGGGGTGAATATGTATTTGATCACTCGTGGGCAGATGCTTTTCACAAGCATGGTTTAAGCTATTACCCCAAACTCGTCACGGCTATCCCTTTTACCCCGGCAACAGGCCCAAGACTTGGTATACAACCCAATATTGATAAATCTACCCTATTTCCCCAGCTTTTGGAGGCCCTGCAATCATTGGCCAAACAATGGGGTGCTTCCAGTTGGCACCTGTTATTTCCTGATGAATCACTTACTGATGCCTTACAACAACAAAATCTAATGCAACGTACCGGTGTTCAATATCACTGGATCAATGAAAATTATGACAATTTCGACGGTTTTATAAGCACATTCACGTCAAGAAAGCGCAAAAATATACTAAAAGAGCGCCGCGGTGCCAACCAACAGCTACAGATTAAATGTCTGGTCGGAGAAGAGATTACTTCTGATTGGTGGGAATTCTTCCATATTATGTATCAACGGACGTACATAAAACGCAATGGCTCTGGAGGTTATCTTACCGAGAACTTTTTCCAAAACCTTGGGAAGGCTATGAATGGCCAACTGATGATGTGTGTAGCCGAAGAAAATGAATCTAAAAAAGCTGCCGCTGCACTGTTCTTTTTTGACAAAGACACACTTTATGGCCGCTATTGGGGTTGCTTACAAGAGTACGACTTTCTCCATTTTGAGCTCTGCTATTATCAAGGTATAGAATTTGCTATTGAACATGGACTATCCCGCTTTGATGCAGGAGCACAAGGTGAGCATAAAATAAAAAGAGGGTTTGAACCGATAGAGACTTATTCATTACACTGGATAGATCACCCCGGTTTTTCCGGTGCAATACAAAACTTTTTAGACCAGGAAACAGCTCACATCAAAGAATATATTTGCCAATCATGCGAATTACTACCATATAAAAGTACTAATAAATAATTTATGCTGCTGCGCTGCCAGTTATTAACAAAGGCTCAACTTATGAATATGTATACATGGCTACCCAAACTTAAATTAGTCGTCATCGGTATCATTGTACCCCTGATGTTTTCAGTGTCCACTCAAGCTGCAAGTAAAATGGAAATCGACCTGTATGTAGAAGATGCTATGAAGCAGTTTCAAAAACATACAACTGCCGGGGCAAAATTGGCTGAAGAAGCCAAAGGTATTTTAATCTTTCCCAAAATTTACAAAGCAGGCGTCATTTTTGGTGGCGAATATGGAGAGGGAGTCTTGAAGGCCGGCGATACTACTTTGAATTATTACGGCGTTGCCGCTGGATCAATAGGCGCTCAATTGGGTGCGCAAATACGATCACAAGTTATTTTGTTTATGACTGACGAAGCATTGAACGAATTTCGCAATAGTGACGGTTGGGAAATTGGTGTCGATGGCAGTGTAGCCCTAGCGACCATTGGCACCGGCGGCGAAATTGATACTCATACTGCACAACAATCTATTATTGGGTTTGTTTTCTCTAATAAAGGACTGATGTTTAATTTGAATCTGGAGGGTTCAAAAGTTTTTCGCATTAATCGTTAGCAACCATATCTTTTTATCTATAGGTTGAGAGAAATCTACGGCCAGATAACTGACAATAGTCTATTGCTGTTTTTTAAATGGCTAAGTATCACTATCAATGATTTTATTGATGCCTCTTCTAACTAGAGACATGATGGTATCACTTCCAAGATCAAGGCCTTTTTCAGAGATAACTCCTTTAATTTTTTCCCACCGGTCTGTATCTCGAAGTTTTTCTGCATACTCATGCCCCTTCCAGGTAAGTCCTGTTAGTTCTTTTTCTCCATAATCATCATTATTTGTACTGATAAATCCTGCATCGACTAGTACTTGTAGATGATAGGAAATTTTTTTGTTGTCGTACTCATGTAGCTTCTCCGGATAAAGATATCCGCTTTCTGAAAAATTCAAGAATGAATCCATATCTTTAGAATTTTCTATTTCTATTAATATATCTCTAATCAAATCCCAATTACGTTTCATGCTATTTTCCCGAAAAATATTTTATAAAGCTTTTTATTTTTTATTGCTCAAAACTGATTTCTTTAATTTTTCTACTTGCTGTAATTCTTCTTCCGTCAATGGCCCATAAAACCGAGGATAACGCCAACCATACCCCCAACGAAAGGTTGTAGGGAAAAATGGACTACCCCCAACCCTAACCCCAGCCAACATAAGAAGTGCAATTTCAGGCTCACCAACTCCAACAACACACACTTTTAATGCTTTATCTGACGCCAGCCTTTCGTCGTAACTGCCGCCTTTCCAATATTCATAATCATGGCCTGTGCAGCATTTTAGCCACAATTTATTTTGCTCAAATGTCCCATTGGGAAATGAGCTACAACCATCACTTGTAAATGGCTGCAATTGTTCCGCCGCAGCTACGCCAACAAAAAATGACAGAAAAACTATGATTAGATAATTGTTTATTTTCAAATTGGCCGTATTTTTCGTTTTAATTTTTTGCCACTTTTAAACTTCAACATTAATTTCTTTCCCACACCAATAAGTGATTGTTCGCAGGCATTTCGTTGTATTCTATTAGTGTTAATCCAATCTTTTTGGCCAAAGTATTTATCGCTTCAAAGTCCCGAATACCTTGATGGGGTGCTTTGCTCTTTAACCACTCTTCAAAGCGGGCATTACTATCACTGGTGAATTTACCGTTGTAATTAAAGGGGCCGTAAATTGCCAACACTGCATTGGGCTCCATAATTAAATCCAACCCAGCAAACAGGTTTACTACCGAAGACCAAGCCATAATATGACAGGTGTTAGCCGTAAAGACTGCATCTACGGGATCGAAAGACCAGGGTGGATGGTCGGCATCAAGAATAAGGGGAGGGCGTATATTTTCAGCAGGGCTATCATTAAGCCATGCCTTAATACCAGGGTGATTATGTTCAAGGTCCGCCGTCTGCCATACTAAATGTGGTAGTTCCGGTGCACAATGAATTGCGTGTTGGCCGGTACCACTACCAACCTCTAATACCTGTTTACGATCAGAAAACACTCTTAGTAATATTTCTAGAATGGGCTGTTTATTATTTTCACAGGCTTGAGAAAAAGGCTTTTGTGACGACATTGTATACTCCTACTCAGCAGCCTCACGGGTAAACACCCATTCCCGCGCCGAGGACATAGCAGGGTTATAGCTATAGCCCGCCACATCAAACTGTTTAAGTTGCTCGGGGTCTTCAATATTATTTTCAATAATATAGCGGCTCATTAAACCCCTAGCCTTTTTTGCATAGAAACTGATGATTTTATATTTATCATTCTTCCAATCTTTAAATACCGGAGTAATCACTTCAGCATTCAGGCTGCGAGGGTTCACTGATTTAAAATATTCATTGGACGCTAGGTTAATTAGAACCTGACTGTTTTTTGCTTTCAGTTCTTGATTTAAGCCATCAGTGATTTTGTCACCCCAGAATTCATAGATATCTTTGCCGCGACTATTGGCAAGTTTCGTTCCCATTTCAAGGCGATAGGGTTGCATCAAATCTAGAGGACGCAGCAAGCCATAAAGGCCGGATAAAATACGTAGATGATTTTGCGTCCACTGCAATTGTTCTTCCGACAGACTTTCCGCATCCAGCCCGGTATAAACATCACCCTTAAATGCTAACAAAGACTGCTTGGCATTTTGTGGGGTAAATTCTGGCTGCCAATTGAGATAACGGCCAAAGTTAAGATCACCCAATTTGGCACTAATACTCATTAAGTTGGAGACTTCTGGTGGCGTTAGCTGTCTAAGCTGTGTAATAAGCTCAGAGGAATCGCTGAGGTAAGCCGGAAAGCTATGGGTTTGAGTTGTTGCTGGAGTATCGTAATCCAATGTTTTTGCTGGAGAAATTACCACTAACATGGTTGCACCTTTTATTCCTACTCTATATTTCTACAAAGTTCCTACTACTTTTATAGCAATCAATGAATTTACATTTAAATCATTTACACCAATACGCCGTTCATTATACTCATTTCAACATTATCAGCTTGATAAGGATTTTCCATGAAACAGGTGCTTAAATTATCTGTTGCCATCATTGCACTGTGCTCCGTACTGACAGGCTGCTCAGTAAATCCAGTCACCGGTGCAACTGAGTTTTCATTAGTCTCTGCCGAACAAGAAGTTGCTATTGGTACTAACAACTATGGTCCCAGCCAGCAGTCTCAGGGTGGGCGCTACTATATTGACCCCGACCTTCAGGTTTATATCAGTGACATCGGAAAAAAACTGGCAGCCGTCAGCCAGCGCCCTAACTTGCCCTATGAGTTTGTGGTGCTAAACAACTCCACCCCCAATGCCTGGGCACTGCCTGGTGGAAAAATTGCTGTTAACCGGGGCCTATTGCTTCATCTCGGTGACGAAGCGGAGCTTGCTGCTATCCTGGGCCATGAAATTGTCCATGCTGCTGCTCGACACAGTGCGGCACAAATGACACGGGGAACGTTTATTGGACTGGGTGCTGCAGCTGCTGGTGCATTAGGAAGTAGCTATGGTCTTGGTGCTATGGGCTCACAGGCTGCCCAAATGGGCGCTGCTGCCTGGATGGCAAAATATGGCCGCAGGGATGAATTAGATGCGGATGCTTATGGTATGGAATATCTTGCACAGACGGGCTATGACCCCTACGGTGGCGTTCGAGTACAAGAAGCTTTTGTTAAACTGAGTGAAGGGCGCCCGCAGAGCTTTTTAAGTGGACTGTTTGCCAGCCACCCGCCTTCACAAGAACGCGTAGATGCGAACCGCATCAAAGCCGCGACAATGCCTAAAGGTGCGAAACATCGGGATCGATATCAACGTAAAATTGCACAACTAAGAAGAGATAAATCGGCCTATGATGCCGAAGTAGAAGCCATAAAAGCACTCAATGCTAAAAACCCCAAAAGCGCGTTGGCTCAATTGGATAAAGCCATAAGAATTCAACCTAATGAAAGTTCATTTTGGGAACTCCGCGGCCACGCATGGGAAATGAGCAAAAACCCCACCAATGCTGAAAAAGCTTTCACTACCGCCATTGGCAAGAACCCTGACTTATTTAGCCCCTACCTTTATCGCGGTATCTCACGCTATGAGCAAGGTAAAAAAGCCAGTGCAAAAACAGATTTAGAAAGGAGCTATAAATTATTACCTACACCACCAGCAAGTTATTTTCTTGGTGAAATCGCTCTCGAAAGCGGTGATAAACAACGTGCTATTCAGTATTTCCAAACAGCGGCACAAGGTAATAATGAGATAGCTAAAAGAGCTGCTACGCGCCTAGCCGTTCTTGAATTGGCTACAGCGCCGCACAAATATATTTTGAGTAACATTTCCCTTGGTAACGATGGCTATATGAGAATAACAGTGAAAAATAACAGCCCTGTTACCGTGAAAAATGTGGAGCTACAACTTTCAGAAATGACCAATTCTTTCCTTGTAGAAAACAGCTCCTCTCTTAAAGGACCTACTCAACTAAAACCTGGTCAGCAAGTGAAGCTTAAAACCCGAATTGGCCCTTTCAACGAAACCGCTGAAATTGCCAAATACCGGATCAAAGTATCCAGGGTTCACGTTCCAGAACAAACCTAAAGGCTTCTCCAGACAAATTACATCTGCAATTTGTCTGTGAGAAATTGCATACAAGCCCGTACCCTCGCATTACCCCTGTAATCTGGATGGGTGAGCAACCAAATATCTGAAGAAAATGCCCCCTCTTTGCACTCCGTTTTTTGACTCTTTATCTGTCCTACCAATTGCAAACCTTGAGCTACATCAGCGGGCAGCAGCGCCATTCCAACACCTTGTCTTGCCAGGGCAGCCATTGCCATAAACGTATTTGTCCGAGCAATAATATTTAATTTCTCCGCTTGCTTTTCAAGCCATTGCATCGGCTTAATACGCAGCAAGCTTCGATCGGGCCCTATTAACGGATAGTTAGCCAGCTGACGTACACCAAATGACCCCAAAGGTTTTTTAAAAAATTGAGCGCCGCCATACAAGTTCCAAGGCATTGTAAAAAGCTTTCTGCCGATAAGGTGTTCCGGTGGAGATGACGTTGAGCGTATGGCTATATCGGCCTCTAAACGAGAAAGGTTAAAGTCATCCCCACTGGCCAACAACTCTATATCTATGCCCGGATATAACGCTATAAACTCTGCAATTAATGGCGGCAAGCTATAGCAGGCGAAACCATCGGGAGCTGTTATTCGTATTGTTCCTTCAAGGGTTTGATCACCCCCAACAATTAAACGATCAACCTCATTAATGGCTGTCGTTATTTGTTCCGTTCGACTAAGCAGTGTTTCTCCTGGCCCGGTCAAAATGTACCTGGCATCCCGACGCTCAAATAGACGAACTCCCAGCTTTTGCTCCAATGCATTAATACGCCGGAACACCGTTGAGTGATTCACGCCCAAACGCTTACAAGCGCCATTCAGTGTTCCCGACTCGGCAATGGCATGGAAATACCGAAGGTCATCCCAATTATGCATTTCCTCTCGCCCTCAAAAAATCCGTTCTGCCTTGATTTGCATAAATGCAAATACAAGTTTCAATTATTGATGATTTTATTTCTAAATTGCAAGGATCATACTTTCCGCTATCAAATTAATCCACTTAGGAGCACATCATGAACAACAACACTAATTACGGCACGGCGCTCTTGCGTATCAGTCTGGGGATTATCTTTATCGCTCACAGCCTTTACTTAAAATTGATCGTCTTTACTCTACCCGGCACCGTAGGTTTTTTTGAAAGCATCGGGTTACCTGCAATCCTGGCTTATATCACCTTCGCTGCAGAAGCCATTGGCGGCGTTGCTCTGGTATTGGGGCTCTACGCTCGCTGGGCGGCACTAAGCCTTATTCCTATAGCCTTGGGAGCAACTTGGGCTCATAGCGGTGCAGGGTGGGTATTTAGCAATGCGGGCGGAGGATGGGAATACCCCTTGTTTCTCGCCATTGCGGCGGCTGTTGTCGCCCTTCAAGGTAATGGCAGCTTCGCCCTACAGCGGCAGTAGGCATTGCCAGACAATATGGGAGCCTAACAAATTGCTTGGTAATATTAGGTAATAGTTTGGTGCCCTTGCCGACGCCACCATTTGTTTATTTCGACCACTTTTGATTTAGTCATACAAACACTAAAGGCAGAAACATGAGCTATTTAAACACCGTGAACCGCGTAAATCATGGCGCTATTAAACAATTATTTACCGAAGCCCGAACCTACAGTAATTGGCAAGATAAGGGGATTGCTGCAGATACCCTGCGCGAACTCTATGACCTAACTATTATGGGCCCGACCAGCATGAACACACTTCCTGCTAGGTTTGTATTTCTGACCACACCTTGTGCCAAACAAAAGCTATTGCCAGCACTAGCAGAGGGTAACCATGTAAAAACACTGGCAGCCCCAGTCACTGTTATTGTGGCCCATGACCCCAAGTTCTATACCCATTTACCTGAACTTTTCCCCCATATGCCTGAAGCTGATCAGATGTTTGCTAACGATGAACCGCTCTCCTCCATCACCGCATTTCGCAATGGTACTCTTCAAGGGGCCTGGCTAATTATGGCTGCCCGTTCTTTGGGGCTAGATTGTGGTCCAATGTCCGGTTTCGACAACAACAAAACCGATGAAATATTTTTTTCCGACAGCGGTTGGCAATCAAATTTTCTTGTTAATATCGGTTACGGTGCCAAAGAAAAACTGCATGACCGAGGCAGACGCCTCAGCTTTGATCAAGCCTGCACTCTGATTTAGTGTTAACGGACCTTTTCTAGAGGATATTTAGTGGGGTAATGGACACTAGTCCTCTGGTTTTTCATCATCCGACCTTATCTCTCCAGTAAACTGAGGTTGTCGACGTTCCCGCATGGCATTTAGGCCTTCCACAAGGTCTGATGACTTACGGCAGTTGTAAACAATCGTTTGGGCTTGCTGCTCACAAAGAGTACCAGCCACCATCTGATCACAGATCTGTTTCATTCCCGTTATCGCTAACGGTGCAAGATTACTTAAATTGTCTGCCATCTCTTCAGCTGTCTGATTAAGTTCATCTCGCTCAACTAAGTGGGTCAGATAGCCCTCAGATAGTAATGTTTCAGCATCTAGCGTTTCTGCTGCCATAAGCAATCTTTTGGTTGTGTTTATCCCTACACGCTGGATATAACGCTGGATCCCATTGAGCGGATAACAGAGGCCAAACCGGGCTGCAGGTATCAATACGGTCATATCCTTGACTCCAATTCTAAAATCGCAACACAAGGCTATTTCTGCACCACCACCAAAGGCGCTACCATTCATCGCACAGAGGGTTGGTATCTTCATATTGGCGAGTTTGTCCGTAAGCTCCTGAAAGTGCTCACTAATGACGCTGTCTCCAGCAAGCTCCACTAAAGAAACACCCGCGCAAAAAGTTTTCGGACCATTGCCCGTTATCACCAGCACTCTGGGCTCTGGGCTAGTTTCCACATATTCAAGGTGGGAAAGGAACAATTCGATATCTTCAGCAGAAAGCGAATTGTGTTTTTTCGGATTATCTAATGTGATCCAGGCAATTTGGCCTTTTAGAGCCAAGTGAATCGCCCCGTTAAAATCGGTCATAAGTAAGCCTTAGAAAAGAGATATCTGGAAATCTATTGCTTCATTGGTCTTGCAGAGTATCTTTGTGGTTTTCAATCGTAACGTTTTTTGATGCCGGCTATTGCGTCATCATATTTAGAACGTATTTCTTCAGGGCCCGTAATGTTAACCCCGAGGTCTTTTAACAAACCATCAGCAATACTATAAATCCAACCATGGATGGTCACATCCTGCCCTCGCTGCCAAGCATCTTTAATAATATTCGTCTTACAAACATTAACGACCTGTTCGGCAACATTAAGCTCACAGACCTGATTGACCAAATCTGTACTGTCCTTACCCTCTGTAAGGTAGGTTTTATGGATATATTGAACGTCCTGAATATTCAGCAACCAATTATCAATAAGCCCTAGTCTCTTCCGATCAACTGACGCTTTAACACCGCCACAACCATAGTGACCACAAACAATCACATGTTTTACCTTGAGATATTCCACTGCGTATTGCATGACTGACAAACAATTAAGGTCGGTATGTACTACCATGTTTGCCACATTTCGATGGACAAACAACTCTCCTGGCATCAACCCAACAATTTCATTGGCGGGCACCCGACTATCGGAACAACCAATCCATAAATACTCGGGGGCCTGCTGCTTTGATAGCTGTTCAAAAAAGGTGGGGTCTTTCTGTTTTACGGCCTGAGCCCAAGCAACATTTTTTTCGAACAATTCTTTCACAATCGCAACTCCCAAATGGCCATCAATCAAGTATCTACCAGTAACCTGATCAGAAGGTTCAGTTTAAGGGCTAGAGGGGTATAAAAAAAGGGACATAAAAAAACCGGAAATTTAATCCGGTTTTTTTATGTATAAATTATAGGGCCGTACTTTCGTCCAAAATATTTTCTCCCAAGCGAAGCACTTAGAAAGCACCGCCAAAGATTAATCCTGTTTTGTATGACGAATATCTCTGCCCTGTACTAGGTAAACTACTTGTTCGCAGATGTTTTTAGCATGATCACCGACGCGCTCTAATGACTTAAGCGCCCATAAAATATTCATAGAGCGAGAAATACTTCGAGGGTCCTCCATCATATAAGTAATCATTTCCCTCAGGGCCGTTTTGTAATCCCTATCTACTTCCCGGTCTTCATGCATAGTGGCTATAGCCGCCTCAGCATCGAACCGAGAGAAGGCATCAAGAGAATCATCCAGCATTTTCCGCACACAGTTGCCAATATGGCGCACTTCCATATAGCCACGAGGGGCATTACCTTCTTCAGATAATTTAATGGCCATTTTGGCAATCTTCTGAGCCTCATCACCAATACGCTCAAGATCACGAATGGTCTTCGTCACCGCGATTACCAAACGCAAATCGGTAGCCGCTGGTTGACGACGAGCAATCAATGTAATGCAGGTTTCATCAATTTCCATTTCCATTTCATCGATTCTTGATTCAACTTCAATCACACGCTCGGCTAAACCACTGTCTGCATCTTCGAGTGCCCGAATCGCATCACTAACCTGCTTTTCTACCAAGCCACCCATTTCAAGCATGCTGGTTTTAATCTCTTCAAGGTCTTCATTAAATTGCCTTGAGATATGTTGATCCAGATTTAAGTTATCCATTGAGTCTTTCCTCTTATAATTCCGCTAGCTGCCAAACACTCGCTTAACCAAAACGACCCGTAATATAGGCTTCTGTAAGTTGATGTTCCGGTGCAGTAAACACTTTCTCCGTCTCATTTACTTCAACAAGGCGACCTAAGTGGAAATACGCCGTACGGTGTGAAACCCTCGCAGCCTGTTGCATGGAGTGCGTCACAATGGCAATGGTATAGTTTTGGGACAACTCAGCGATCAATTCTTCAATTTTAGCCGTAGCAATAGGGTCCAATGCCGAACACGGCTCATCCATCAAGATAACTTCTGGGCTGATGGCAATAGCTCGGGCAATGCACAGCCGCTGTTGCTGACCACCAGAGAGCCCGGTACCAGGCTGATCCAGGCGATCTTTTGCTTCCGCCCATAACCCAGCACGCGTCAGACTGATTTCAACAATTTCATCCAGTTCAGCCCTACGACTAGCCAAACCATGCAACCGCGGGCCGTAGGCCACATTGTCGTAAATGGTTTTGGGGAAAGGGTTAGGCTTTTGGAAGACCATACCCACACGGGCACGCAGAGCAACAGGGTCCATTTGGGCCGAATAAATATCCTCACCATCCAATGTCAACTGACCCGTCACCCGGCAGCTTTCAACAGTATCATTCATCCGATTGATACTGCGCAAAAAGGTGGATTTACCACAACCTGAAGGACCAATCATGGCAATAACTTCATTTTGCCCAACATCTACATTGACGTTAAAAATAGCCTGTTTGTCGCCATAGAAAACATCCACATTACGCATGGACATTTTTGAGCCTTCCAGAAGAGGTGTTCCGATTGTATCTTCGGGATAAGCAGTTTCTTCCATCTTTTCTTTTTTTGATTGCACTAAACCTGTAGGCATTTTTGCTGATATATTTGTAACCATCTTGTTCACCATTATCCCCTTTTCAGTTCCGACTACCAGCGACGCTCAAGACGCTTTCGTAGAATCACTGCCAAGGTATTCATAAATATCAGAAAAGCCAACAGCACCATAATGGCTGCTGAGGTTTTCTCCATGAAGGCCCTTTCTGGACTATCGGCCCAGAGGAAAATCTGTACGGGTAACACGGTGGAGGGATCAGTAAAGCCACCAGGAATATCCACAATAAAAGCCACCATGCCTATCATCAGCAAAGGAGCTGTTTCGCCCAAAGCCTGGGCCATACCAATAATGGCACCGGTTAACATGCCAGGCATGGCCAAAGGCAAAACATGATGAAGAACTACTTGCATTGGGGAGGCCCCCACACCAATTGCTGCGTCTCGAATGGAAGGAGGAACTGCTTTAATCGCTGCTCGGCTTGAAATAATAATGGTTGGCAACGTCATTAATGTCAGCACTAAACCACCTACCACAGGAACTGAGCGTGGCACATGGAAGAAATTAATAAAGATAGCCAAGCCCAGCAGGCCAAAAATAATGGAGGGTACTGCCGCCAGATTATTAATATTCACCTCAATCAAATCAGTCCAGCGATTTTGTGGAGCAAATTCTTCGAGATAAACCGCTGCAGCAACACCAATGGGGAAGGAAAGGGCTATAGTAATAATTAAAGTAAATAATGACCCCATAGCCGCACCACGAATACCGGCCAGCTCTGGCTCGCGCGAATCACCTTGAGTGAAGAAATTGCGATTTAAGCGCATTTTTACATCATCAGACTGTGCCAATTGATCCACCCAGCCCTGACGCTGTTCACTCATTCGCCCAACAAAAGCCCCAGCATCGCTATCAATACTTTTGTAATAGGTATCAATATCATCATCGGCTACTAACCACAGAGTTTCTGTCTGATTCAATAATTTAGGATTAGCCACTAATCTGTCACGTAAGGTATAACCAGCGCCATGACTGATCAGACCATATAAATCACGTTTGGCCTTACGACCAGAAACATCGACAAAACGACTTTTTAATGCCGTTTTTACTACCCCGTGAAAATCTGCCAGTACGATTTGCTGGGAATCATTAACATCTGTAATTCCNAGTGTGCTCGCATCATAGGTTACTTCTAGCTGTATATAGGTTTGACCAAAAGCCTTGTAACCCTTACTGATAATGTCAGTAAACAGAAGCACGACACACAGCAAGCCAAAGGCAATCGCTGCAGCACCATAAAACTTAAAATGTTTTTCTGCACGATAGCGCTTCGCTAAACTGCTCTGGATTCGTTCTGCGTGAG
>JGI24724J26744_10001442_pt1 | contig 16288 bp, 11 predicted proteins | sample Cruoilmetagenom7_FD_26744 | JGI IMG/M metagenome (IMG submission 26744) | reverse complement strand
AGTAGATATAGCTATCATTGAAGTTGGGATGGGGGGGAGATTGGATGCAACAAACGTAGTCGAACCAATCGTTTCAATTATCTCGCCAATTTCGCACGATCATATGAATATTTTAGGGGATACTATAGCAAAAATTGCCAGGGAGAAAGCTGGAATTATCAAGAAATCAGTCCCTGTGATTATTTCCCCGCAAAAAATATCAGCAAAAGAAGAAATTAATAAAATTGCGAATAGAAAAGGGTCTTTTATTATCGATGTTTCTGAAAATTACACGTTTGAACAAATAAATTATTCTTTAGAGAAACAATCGTTCGTAATCAAAGAAAAANTAATTCATCCATCGGATACNTGCAANCTGATCTACGAAATTCCGTTATTGGGTGATCATCAAATCAATAACGCTATCACTGCGTTTGCCTGTATTTTGAGATTAAGGAAATTGGGCTATGAAATAAACGAAAACGCGTTAAAAAATGGGTTTTCCAAGGTCGAATGGCCGGGTAGGTTTGAAATTGTACGCAGGAAACCACTTATCATTGTTGATGGGGCTCATAACAGAGACTCATTTAGGAAGCTCAGGAATACAATAAAGAAATACCTCGTAGGAAAAAAGGTGATACTAATTTTTGGGGCTTCAGAAGATAAAGAAGTTAAATTAATGCTAAAGATCATAAAACCCTATATCAAACATTTTATTTTTACAAAATCGGAACACCCACGGGCAATGGGATTAGGTGAATTAGAAAAATTTGCGTCAAGTTTAGATTTGGATAATTATTCAATACTTGATATTGGCAGTATCGTTCCACTTATACTTAGAAAGAGTGATCAAAAAATAACTTATATTGCATCCGGAAGTATCTTTATTGCTGGAGCAATTAAACAGTTGCTTACAAGACTGGAGAGTTAGAGATATATGCGCATGAAGAGTATATATTCAAACGACAATGACTATAGAGCCGGAATGTTTAATAAAAATGATGGGTTTGAGCACGTTAAAAATATTCAGTCAGAAGCTAATGGAGTCATTAAAACCGTAGGTATTGAACTAGAGGAAATCATTATTTTCCCTAAAATGATTTCACCAATTTTTATAACTAGCGATAGAGATTTATCAGCAATTATTAAGGCACAAGAAAACAATCAAACACTGGTTGGATTAATTAACAAAATGAATAAAGATATGCGGGAATCTCACAAATATCACACAACCGGAATAGAAATTGCTGTTGGGAGCCTATTGGAGATGCCTAACGGTACTCATTCTGCTTTGGTTCAGGGAAGAAGGAGGGTGAAGATCCTCGACACTTCTATAGAGAACGGAGTAATTCTCACGGAAGCAGAACCCATTCTTGAAACTATTAAGAAAATAAGTAATGAAGATCATGCATTGATAAATACAGCAAAAGCTCTTTTTGAAAATGTTGTCCAACTCGATCGTTCAATTCCCGAAGAAGCACATATGCTCATAAATTCAATTACATCACCAGGGTTGTTGGCAGATATGATCAGTGCTGCGGTAGCCCTGTCTTACACAAAGCGGGTGGAAATTCTTGAAATGCATGATGCAATTGAGAGATTGGCGTTTGTTTATAAATTATTGAAAAATGAATTGGACATTTTACATATTGAAGAAGAAATACGTATAAATGTTCAAAAGGAAGTTGACAAAAGTCAGAGAGATTTTTATCTTAGAGAACAGGTCAAGGCAATCAATATTGAATTAGGGGAGGGCAACATATGGGAAGAAGAAATTAAAGGATATAAGAAAAGAATAGAGGATGAGAATCTACACGAAGAAGTAAAGGAAGCTTTAAAAGATCAGATTAAGCGATTATTGCTAGGCCCCTCCCTATCCCCTGAATCAAGTATTGTTAGGAATTATATCGAATGGCTATTGACCGTACCCTGGAATGAAAAAACAACTGACAATCTGAATATTGAACATATCGAGGAAATATTAAACAAAAACCATTATGGGCTTGAAAAGCCGAAAGAAAGATTATTAGAGTTTATCGCTGTTGAAAAATTAAGATCGGAGCACACCAAACAACCGATCATGTGTTTTATTGGTCCCCCAGGGACCGGAAAAACCTCATTTGGTNTATCTATAGCTGAAGCACTTGGCCGTGTGTTTGTTCGACTTTCTTTGGGCGGAATAAGAGATGAGGCTGAAATTCGAGGCCATAGAAGAACCTATATAGGCGCTATGCCAGGGCGAATTATCCAAACAATGAAACGGGCAAAAACGATCAATCCTGTATTTATGCTAGATGAAATTGACAAAATGGGTAATGATTATCGTGGTGACCCCGCAGCCGCATTATTGGAAATTTTAGATTCAGAACAAAACAATGCTTTTTCTGATCATTACCTGGAAATTTCTTATGATCTATCTAGTGTATTTTTTATTACAACCGCAAATACGACAGATAATATCCCTCCGGCGCTTTTAGATAGAATGGAAATCGTTGAATTTCCTGGATATGTAATGGAAGAGAAAGTTGAAATTGCACTGAAACACCTCATTTCAAAACAAATATTAGAAAATAGTTTATCCAAAAGGGATATTGAATTTAATCGTAAAACACTAGAGGATATCATACAGAACTATACATATGAATCTGGAGTAAGAAATTTAGAACGCCAGATTGGCAAATTGTGCCGCAAAGTATCGAAACAAAAAATTGAAAATATCAAGAAAATTTCCAGAAAACTAACGCCTAATGCTGTTGAGAGTTATTTGGGACCGCCGAAATATTTTCCGTTTATTGCTGAAAACGTTGATGAGATTGGTGTAGCAACTGCTGTAGCATGGACTGAAAATGGCGGTGAAATTATGCCTGTTGAAGTATCAGTTGTTCAAGGGAAGGGAAATCTCAATATAACGGGGCAGATTGGTGACGTTATGCAAGAATCCGCACAGGCCGCATTAACTTTCATAAAATCAAGAGTGAAAATATTAAATATCAAAATAGAAACTTTTGAAAAAGTGGATATTCATATCCATGTTCCGGAGGGGGCCGTTCAGAAAGATGGTCCGAGCGGTGGGATTACACTGTGTTTAGCAATAATCTCAGCGCTAACTAAAAGAAAAACTTTCCACGATATTGGCCTTACAGGCGAAATTACTCTAAGGGGGAATATTCTTCCGGTCGGCGGCCTGCGCGAGAAGATTCTGGCTGCACATCGATCAGGCTTAAAGAAAATAATTATTCCAAAGAAAAATATTAAGGATTTGGTTAAGATTAATGAGAAAGTAAAGAAGGAACTTGAGGTGATCCCGGTTAATCACATGGATGATGTTATCAAGATTGCACTACAGGTGTAGTGTGTGAATCATCTGTAGCTTGTTCTGATATATTCTCCATCGTTGTTTGATTTTCTTTTAATGTCATCATCCCATTCCGTACCTGAGTAAGGATTCTTGATAATTCAATTTCTAAATGATCTAATGAGTCAACAGCATATTGATCAGCTTCTTTTTTTATTAATTCAGTCTCAGCACGAGCTCTCTTAATAATATCTTCTGCAATGATTTTTGCTTCTTGGACAATTACATCTTTTGATACTAATTTCTCACTTTGCTCTCTTGCCAANGAGACGGTTCTATTTGCTTCTTCATGAGATTGCGCAATAATTCGCTCTTTTTGATTAATAATTGANTGAGCTTTCTTAATCTCATCTGGTATGGCTAACCGCATCTGATCAATTAAATCAAGCAGTTTTTCCTCATCGATGACAACCTTTTTAGTCAAAGGGAGTGAACTACTTTCATTAAAAAGTTCCTCCAGGCGATCCACTAAATGTAAAATGTCCATATTAATCTCTTATATATATTTTACTTGTGTTTTTGTTCAATCTCTAAGTGAAGTATGCTGATCCATCCTTTTCGAATCATCGATCGATTTCATTCTTTCCACTAGTTTTATTTCAACATGTGGAGGTACCATAGTGGAAACATCTCCGCCTAAAGCCGCGATTTCCCTTACTGTTGTGGAGGAAAGAAAAGTATGCATTTCGCTCGTAATCAATGCAACATTTTCTATTTCTTTATCTAATCGTTTGTTGGCAAGTGCCATGCGAAACTCATGTTCAAAGTCAGAAAAAACCCGCAATCCACGAACGATAACCTTCGCGCCTTGTGTTTTACAGAATTCAACAGTTAGGTTGTTATAACCGATAACATGAATGTTCTTTTCATTTAGGAAGCATTGAGCAACTAAATTTAGACGGGTGCTCGGGGAAAAAAGAAGATTCTTTAGGGGCCGATCATAGACAGCAATGATTAATTCATCGAATAATTTTGAAGCCCGCATAGCGATATCTATATGACCGTAATGAATGGGATCAAACGTACCAGGAAAAATAGCTTTAACCATAATAAAACTTCCCTTTATTATTCTTGAACTTTTTTCTTAAATTTCCGGCCAACGATTAGATAATTCTTCCCGTAATAGTTGATGTGCAGGATGTTCAAGTTTGGAGTCATGATTAATTATATACTGTACTTGTTTTCTGCTTGCTTCTATAAGCTTAATNTCAAATATATTCGCAAATTTAAAACCAGCNTATCCGGATTGGCGTGTGCCCAGAAATTCCCCAGGGCCGCGAAAATTCAAATCTAATTCAGCTAATTTGAATCCATCATTAAATTGGGTCATNGCAATGAGCCGTTCATTTTCTATTGCNTCATCATTTGCTGGNATTAGAATGCATAAGGAATCCTCCTTATTCCTCCCAACACGCCCTCTTATTTGATGAAGCTGCGCAAGTCCAAAATAATTTGCGCTTTCTATCAGTACAATAGTGGCACCTGGGATATCTACTCCAACTTCAATTACTGTTGTTGATATAAGTACATTATATTGATGATCTCTAAATTTCCTCATAATGCGGTCTTTTTCTGATTGCTTTAATCTTCCATGTATCANACCAATCTTAAAATCAGGAAAAATACTTTTTTGAATTCGATGGTATTCCTTTACAGCTGATTTGTATATTTCCTCTTCTTCCTCGGAATCGATCATTGGATAGACAATAAAAGCCTGAAAACCATTTATAATCTGTTTTTTTATTAATTCATATGCCTTTTTTCTTTCAGCTTGACTAAATAACAACGTTTTTACAGGCTTTCTACCAGGGGGCATTTCATCTATGGTGGTTACATCAAGGTCCCCATAAACTGTGAGGGCTAATGACCGGGGAATAGGAGTGGCTGTCATAACAAGTAGGTGTAAACTATCCCCCTTTGATTTTAGGGTCTTCCGCTGATTTACACCAAATCTATGCTGCTCATCAATAATTGCAAGTTGTAGATCGCAGAATTCAACTCGATCTTCAAGTAATGCGTGAGTCCCGATTACGCATTTTATTTTTCCAATCTTTAGTTCCCGCAGGATTTCTTCTTTTCTCTTTTGAGGAGTTTGACCAATTAACATTGCAATTTCATTACTTGAAATAGAACCAGATTCAATCAGCAAATCTGACAATGTATTGAAATGTTGCTCAACAAGAATGCTTGTAGGTGCTAAAAAAGCAGCTTGTGATCCATTACCAATAACACTTTCAATCGCGAATTTGGCAACAACTGTTTTCCCTGAACCCACATCTCCTTGAAGCAGTCGATGCATTGGTCTTCCTGCAATGAGATCGTTTTCAATATCCTTAATCGCATTCACTTGTGCTGAGGTTAAAACATAAGGGAGATGTTTGATGCGATTGTTTATCAATTCTTTAGGAAGAGAAAATTTTCGAGCGAGATTTGCCTGCAGCTTTTCTTTTTGAAGAAGAACACCTAATTGTAAAAAGAATATTTCTTCAAAGGCAAATCTATTTTGTGAAGATTTTAGGAAAGTATCGGATTCCGGGAAATGAATTTGTGATATTGCTTTGGAAACCGTTGGGAAATTCTCGTTTTCAATTATATGGTCCGGGAAAAATTCTTTTATTTTAGCTGACCAAAATTCCAAGTTTTTCTTAATGATGTTCCTGATTTGCCGCTGGGTGATTCCGGACGTAGCTGGATAAATGGGAACTATTCTGTTAGTGTGAATTTGCTCTCTATCTAAATGTTCCCATTCGGGATTGTTCATTACGAAACGCCCAAGATACATATCAACCTTGCCTGAAACAACAATTGACATCCCGTCAATCAATTGTGATGCGATATATGGTTGGTTAAACCACGTTAATCTTAAAGATCCAGTACTATCAGTTATTGATGTTTCTGAGATTCTTAAATTCCCTCTTTTTGACTTTCGTGTATGAGTTTTTCCCGTGATTATTCCCGCAACTGTTAATTCTTCGCCATATTCAATGCTGCTTATTGTTTTTAATTTGCTGAAATCTTGATAGCGCCGTGGATAATATCGAAGCAAATCATATATATTCCTAATTCCTAATTTTTCAAAACACTTATAGTTTTTATCACCAATACCCTTAATTGAACGGATATCGGCGTAAATTGCAGGATCTTGCATTCTGAGAAAAGCATCAGACTCATGATTAGCAGTACTTAAACCTGTTAAAACTTCCTGTAGGTTACTTTTATTATCATCTTTGGGATCTTCCGAAAGCCAATCTAATATAAAGCCGATAGATTTTTCCCGATCTTTATATGAGAGAGTTACATATGATTCAAAGTAATTATTAAGAGATGTAATAATATCCCTGTGTATATTATTTTGTTCCCCTTGTTTTTCAATATAACCAATAAATTTACCTAACCCACCTGAAACTGCTGAATTTTGATATCCTTTATCTTTTTCTAAAGATAGAACTTGTTTAATTTTTTTATAGAAATCAAGCATATTGGATATTGTACTTGATTCATTTTTATAGATAGAAGTTTTGACCTATACGTGCGGAAATAATTGATATATTATTCAATAGAGAGAATAAATTGATAATGTGGCTGTCCACCGGAATGAATTTCCAGTTCATGGTCAGGATACTCACTCTCGATTTGTTGGGCGAACTTTTCAACCATCTCACTTTCCACATTATTCCCATAGAAAATAGTGATATGTTCTCTGTCTTCAATTTTAGCAATCTTTAAAAGTTCTGAGCATGCCTTATATATCGAGCGTGAAGAATGGACCAATTTCCCATTTAGCAAGGAAATCACTTCCCCTTTCTTGACATTTACTCCATTGATCTCAATCGATCGCGTTGCAGTTGTAATCTCACCTGTTTCTACTTCAGTTATAGCTTCATTCATTTCATTAACAATATCGTCGAAATCTCCATTAGGATCCAATCTAAGGCAGGAAACCATGCCTTGAGGAATACTTGAAGAAGGAATTACAGCAACATTCTTGTCGGAAAGTTCCTTTGCTGCCTCAGATGCCATAATAATATTCTTATTATTCGGTAAGATTATGATCTTATCTGTTGATAAATCTTTAAAGGCTTCGTATATATCATTTGTGCTGGGATTCATCGATTGTCCACCGCTGATTACTCTCGCAGAGCCTAGACTTTGGAAAATTTTAGATATTCCGTTTCCTGGAGAAATTGTTATTACAGCAATTTGATCTTTCTCAATCTCATTGGAAAAACCATTCTCACTTCCGGATTGTCCCATTTGCTCAAGAAGATTCTCTATATATACTTTCTTGACAATTCCAAAATGCCCTACCATTTCAATTGGTTCATATTTTTTATCGGTTGCAACATGGATGTGCATCCTGTAAATATCATCCCCTTCACCAACTTGTATAGAGGTCCCGATGTCTGTCAAGCGGTCATAAAATTCCTTTAATTCAAAATCGTTATTGGGTTTGAAATCGACCACAATCTCAAAATCCTGGCCAGGTTCAATTACATCATGCATCTCATTATTACTGATCTGATCTAAATTGACTACCGCGTTTTCTGGAGCAACCTCTCCAATATCAACTGATTGATTTGTTGCATACCGGTACATGCCTTCTAGAATTATCATTAAACCTTTGCCGCCAGAATCAACAACACCAGCTTGTTTAAGGATCGGTAGTAAATTGGGAGTGTTTTTCACTGACTGCTCTGCCGCAGCCACTACACCCTTCAGGATATCAAGAAGGTTCTCATTGTTCTCGGAAAAGTCTTCTGAAGCCGAGGCAATATCTTTCGATACTGTTAAAATAGTGCCCTCCACAGGCCTGACGACGCCTTTATAAGCAGTATTTCGGCTTTCTGCAAATGCCTGGTTAAGAAGAGTTGCATCCATTTCTTTTTTATGATCCAATACACGAGCAAAACCACGTATAAGTTGGGATAAAATGACACCAGAATTACCTCTTGCGCCCATTAACGCCCCCTGTGCCACATGTTGGATGACCTTACCGATATTTTCTTCATTCGAATCAGCAATTTCCTGATAGGCAGACTGCATTGTGAGAAGCATATTGGTACCTGTATCGCCATCAGGAACGGGAAATACGTTCAATGAGTTAATTACAGCTTGGTGGCATTTAAGCCAGGATAAAGAAGCTTTTAATAAGTTTTTAAGATCTTTACCATTAATAGTAGTAATATTTGCATGCTCTATTTGATCAGCAGAATCTTTTATCTGCGATGTTTTTGCCATTAATAATTACCTCAATAATAAAAAAATAAATAATTAATCCGTATCGCTGACCCTCAATCCTCTTACGTGAACATTTACTTCGTTTACGGGTACACCGATAAATTTTTCTACGTTGAACTTAACACTGTTTGCGGCACTTTTCGCGACTGAGGAAATCCTCGTTCCATATTCAACAATAACGAATAAATCTATAACCAAAACACCTTTCTCGTAATTTATCACAACACCTGATTGTTGATCTTTTGAAAAAAAACGTGAGATTCCCCTCGAAAAACTCTCATTTGCTAATCCAACAACTCCATAAGACTCTAGTGCTGATTGATATGCTATTGTTGCAATAGCATGATGACTAATTGATATATTTCCATATTTTGATTTTTTCTTATTCATAATTGCATCACCTTTTTAAATAAACAGTTTTGCTTGTCTTTAGTTACGTGTTATGGTAAACTAGTTTCTTGTTCTTATCAAGGTAAATATTGTAGTTGGAAAGGATTGTCAAATGGCAAAGTGNGAGAAGTGCGGNAAAACAACTACATTTGGTCATAATCGAAGTTTCTCTATGCGAGCAACAAATAGAAAATTTAAACCCAATCTTCAAAAAGTCTCGGTTTATGAGAATGGGAAAAAAGTNAGCAANGTACTATGCGCCAAATGTATTAAAAGTCTTTCTAAAATTAGGTAAAGNAAATTACAGGAAGAAAACGGTGTCTTACACCGTTTTTTTATTTAAGTGTTTTTAAGTATACTAACAGCCTCCTTCATACCCTTTGGATTATTAAAAATGAAAGATCCAGCCACGAAGATATTAGCTCCAGAATTTTTCGCATCCTTAGCAGTATCTTCATTTAATCCGCCATCAACTTCGATTGGAATTGATAGATTCCTGTCATTCAATTCATATGATANTTTTTTAATTTTTACGAGTGTTTCTGGTAAAAACACTTGNCCGCCAAAACCGGGATTTACAGACATTACTAATACATAATCAACCATNTGTAAGACGGAAAATATTGACCCTATGGGAGTGCCTGGATTTAAAACGATACCAGCGCGTTTACCNTTCGACGAAATCTCTTGAATGGTTCGATGAATATTGGGATTATTTTCAATATGAACACTAATATAATCCGCACCAGAATCTGAAAAATCTTTAATATACTTATCAGGATTACTAATCATCAGATGCACATCCAATGGTAGATCGGTTATTTTTTTACATATCGAAACAACGTGTGGGCCAAATGATATATTGGGTACGAAATGACCATCCATGATATCGAGATGGATCCAATCAACTCCCGCCTCTTCAGCTTTTTTAATTTCGCTTTCTAAATTGCCAAGATCAGAATTTAATATGGATGCAGAAATAATAGGTTTCATAGAAATCACCTGTTTATTGAATAATAGACAAACAACCAAAATGGAATTAAACCACCAACCATAATAACTGCGAGTAGACTAAGTATTACTGTTGGCCAATCCAATTTTGTAGTTTTTGCAAGTGGATACTTTACGCTTAATTCCTTTTGATGATCAGACTCGATAGGAATTTCTTTATTAACAGAGCCAATTTTACTTATCTTACTGGATATTGAATTTAATTCATTGAATATTTCACCTCCGTTTGCAAAGCGTTTGCTTGGTTCTTTTTCAAGCGCTTTGGTAATTATCTTTTCTAAATAATCGGGAATCGCGGGATTAATTATTTGAGGAGGAATAAAGTCCTCAGTCTGATGCTTTTCTAATANAATAAGTGCCTCGTCATCCTCAAATGGAAGATTCCCAGTGAACACTTCGTATAAAATGACACCGAGTGAATAGACATCTGAAGCTGGCGATGGAGGTTTACCACTCGCTTGTTCAGGCGAGATGTAAAAAGGCGACCCCCAAATTTCACTGTGTTTTTCAGTTCTTGAGATTGTTTCTAAAGCACGAGATATCCCGAAATCAGTGATTTTTAGAGTACCCTCATCAGAAACAAGCATATTTTGAGGTTTTATATCGCAGTGGATAATACCCTGCGAATGGGCATAAGCTATTCCGCTGCTTGCTTGTTTTATTAGAAGAAACCCATTGTATATGGAGGAGATTTTCTTATTGACAATTAAATCTTTTAGATGGCCCCCATTAACCAGTTCCATTACGATGAATAGGCGTTTGCTGTCTAATCCAAAATCATAGGCTGTAACAATATTTGGGTGGGTAAGCTTGGCAGAAGCTTTTGCTTCAGCTCTGAATCGATTTCGAAAGAGCTGGTTATCTGAAAGGTTTTTTTTTAGAACCTTCAATGCAACATAGCGCTCTAATACCAAATCCTTAGCTCGATAAACAACGGACATCCCACCATTTGCAATTGTGTTGAGAATTTGATACCGTTTATTAATAATTGGGAACGCGGATGTCATTTCATCCATAAAATTAATTATAACATTACGCTTTTTTGAATATAATCTTATTATGAAAATATCGAGACATGTATTCATTGCAGCATTAATTATCGGTTTGATATTTGTATTTCTCTTTTTGATTTATCAAGTATTCTTAACCCAATCACATATAATTCTGAAAGATACCAGCACAATTGTGATAACTCCTATTTTAGGAAGTTGGAATTCCACAAAATCAAGTAATGAACTGCTTGTTGCTACTCAAACTCCAAATCCACCAGGTGTTTTTTCTGTTGGTATGCATATACATATCTACAAGACAGAGGGAGATGGTTTACGGATAAGATCTTTTGCGGGATTTGATGGGATTCCTATGTATTTAGGATCAGAAGGGGAGGAGTTTGAAATTGTCGAAGGCCCTAATATAAATGACAGCAAAATATGGTGGAAGATTGTATCAATTAGCAATCCTCAAAAAATCGGGTGGGCTGTTCAGGATTATTTAATGCAATAATAGATTTACAAAATTGGAAGAAGGCAGCATGAAAATTAATAAATTGCTAAAAATGAGAGAGAAATTATTTAAAAATTTATCCAAGGTAATACTCGGTAAACCCGATGTAATTGATTTTGTAATAATGACAATGATTTGTAAGGGGCATATTCTTATTGATGATATTCCTGGCACTGGCAAAACTATGCTCGCGAAAAGTTTAGCCCTTTCAATCTATTCGGAATTTAGCCGCATACAGTTTACACCTGATATGCTCCCCAGTGATGTAACCGGTGTCTCATTTTATAACCAGGTAACTCAAAAACTTGAGTTCAGAAAAGGTCCCATATTTGCGAATATTGTTCTTGCTGATGAAATCAACCGCGCCACACCAAAAACACAGTCTGCGTTATTAGAAGGGATGGAAGAAAAGCAAATTACTGTTGATGGATTTACCCATGAATTACCCGGTGTTTTTTTAGTCATTGCTACACAAAACCCAATTGATTATGAAGGTACTTTTCGGCTTCCTGAAGCACAATTAGATAGATTCTTAATTAAGATTCATATTGGATATCCAGATAATAATACTGAAAAAGAGATCATGAAATCCCAAAATTTTGACCACCCGATAAACTCAATCACTCAAGTAATCACAGAGGAAGAGGTTTTGTTCATGCAGGAGGAAATTAAAAAAGTTCACGTTTCCGAAGAGATAATGCAATATATCATAAGGATTATTGATGCTACAAGAGAAAACGATAACATTTATCTGGGTGCTTCACCGCGCGGGTCCCTAGCGCTATACAGGTTAGGGCAATGCCGCGCAGCTTTTAACAGCAGGGATTACGTAATACCAGATGATATTAAACAAGTAAGTTTCCCGGTTATTGCGCATAGANTTATTTTTAAACCGTCTATTCAGATGCAAGATTTCGAATATGCGGATTTTATTAAGGAAATGGTTGATCATGTTAAAGTCCCCGGGGGATAAGTATGATATTTAATAAGAGGTTTTATTATTCTCTTTCTATTGAGATAATCCTCTTTCTTGCGTGGATCTTTTCGAGGGATCAATTAATTCTTGGTTTATGGACATCTNTTCTCGTTATTCTTTCACTTTCCTATTTTTCCGCTTTGATATCCTTGAAAGATTTAGAACTAATACGAACTTCAAGAATTAAACGTCAACAAGTAGGCGGTGTCTTTGAAGAAAGATTCGAAATNAAAAACNATTCAAAATTCAGGAAACTATGGATCGAAATCACAGATGATTCCTTGATAGGTAATACGATTAATTCAAGAATTGTTGTTAATATTAAACCAAATATATTTCGCAAATATAACTCATCTATTCTCTTAAAAAAAAGAGGCGTTTATTCCCTTGGGCCAACAATCCTAAATTCGGGTGATCCGTTAGGACTATTCAAATCAGGAATAACGATTCCATCAAAAAAAAGCATTGTTGTATACCCACATTTAATTGATATCCAGAAATTTTCGGTCAATCCCAGCATAGAAGAAGGGGGTGAGCATCTTCAAATTCAGACGGCACAAACAACTCCCCAAGCATCAGGAATAAGGGAATACCAACCTGGCGAACCTTTAAATCGGGTACATTGGCCCTATACGATGAAACATGGAAAATTAATGGTAAAAGAATTTGACGAAGAGACTCAATCCAACGCATGGATCCTGCTTGATGTTCAAAAAAATAAGCACTACAGAGAAAAAAATATTACTTATTCTTTTAATAACCGATTTCTCTCCATAAGGCGCAGGGCAGCTCGTTTTCAATTAGCATGTGATAGTTTCGAGTACGCGGTTTCGATCGCAGCAGCGTTGGCTAATTACTATATAAGACAAAATATTGCTGTTGGTTTGACATCTGTAGGCCGGGATTTTGTGAACGTACAGCCGGATAAAGGAAATCGTCAATTAAATAAAATTTTAGAAAAACTGGCAGTTATAAATGATGATGGGGATTTATCGATCACATCCATTTTTGAAAAACAAAAATCAAACATCCGTAATGGGTCATCGGTAATCATGATAACAGCTGTAGATTTAGGTGAAATTGAGTCTCCAATGCACATCGCGAAACTTAAACGGATTAAACTTTTACCAATACGGATTAATCCCGATTCATTCATACATGAAGAAAAGGTAGTATCAATACGGCATACTGCCCCTGGTAATAATAAATACCTCGAGATCAATTACGGTGATGACATTGGGAAGAAATTATCAAATTTTAGGTCAATCTATACAACTACATAACTTTTTTAATCACTTCGCCTATAGTATCAACACCAATAAAATCAATATTATCCCTAATCTCATCAGGTAAATCATCTAAATCCCCAACATTATCACTTGGAAGAAAAACATTTTTTAAACCTGCCCGATGAGCCGCAAGCATTTTTTCCTTGATTCCCCCAACTGGCAGAATCTTTCCCCTTAATGATATTTCACCAGTCATACCAATTTCAGAGTGGATAGGTTTATCAGATAGAAGTGATGCGAGGGCAGAAACAATAGTAATTCCCGCGGATGGACCATCTTTAGGCTGCGCACCAGCAGGTATATGCAGGTGAATATCAATATCTTTGAATCTTTCCTTAGGAATATTAAATTCAGCCGCATGGGATTTTAGATAAGAAAGAGCGGCTTCTGCTGATTCTTTCATCACTTCACCGACTGACCCCGTGATCTTAAACACATTGCTGCCTGGCATTGATGTTGCTTCAATAAATAATATCTGTCCGCCAACAGGTGTCCAGGCTAAACCAGTAGCTACACCTGGGATAGACGTTCTTTTAACAATTTCTTCAAATGGTTTATATTTTGGACGCCCCAGCAGTTCATTTATATATTTTTTGGATATAACCCGGATCCGTTTTTTTGATTTCTCACGTAATGTAACAACTTTTCGGCATATTGAACCAATATTTCTTTCTAAATTTCTGACTCCAGATTCACGTGTGAAAGACCGAATAATTTCAACAATCGATTCATCTTTAAATTTGAGCTCTTTTTCTCTTAAACCATTTTCTTTTAATTGCCTTGGAACTAAAAATCCCTGGGCAATATGTGTTTTTTCTCTTTCCGTGTATCCAGAAATTTGAATTACTTCCATCCTGTCAAGAAGAGGAGTCGGTATTGAATCAAGGGTGTTCGCGGTTGTTATGAACATGATTTGAGAAAGATCGTAGGCAACTTCCAGATAATTATCTCTAAATTCAGAATTTTGTTCTGGATCCAGTACTTCCAATAATGCGGAGGATGGATCCCCGCGGTAATCATTACCCAACTTATCAATCTCATCAAGCATAAAAACTGGATTATTTGAATCCACACGCCTTAACGACTGGAGTATGCGTCCTGGCATAGCGCCAATATACGTGCGCCTATGCCCTCTGACTTCTGCCTCGTCCCTGATGCCGCCTAATGAGGTGCGTATGAATTTACGATTTAAAGCTTTCGCGATGGACTGCCCTAAAGATGTTTTCCCGACACCTGGAGGGCCTACAAAACAGAGAATAACTCCTTCCCTGACTTTTCGAATATCATCTGTAGGCTCAGTAAATTCTCCCGCCCGTTCTAATTTTAATTTTCGAACAGCTAAGAATTCAATGATTCTATCCTTTACCTCACCTAACCCATAATGGTCTTTGTCGAGGACTGAGCGCGCATTATTAATATCTAAATTATCTTCTGCTGTGGATGTCCAGGGAAGCGAAACCAGCCAGTCTAAATATGTGCGAATAACTCCATATTCCGCTGCCGCCGTTGGCAGCCTCGCCAAACGATCTAATTCTCTTTTTGCCTGCTTAAAAGGTTCTGGCGGCATACCTGATTTTTCTACTCGGTCTTTAAACTCGCTTATCTCAGCGGATTGAGCATCTTCCTCGCCCAGTTCTTTTTGGATTGCTTTTAATTGCTCTTTAAGAAAATACTCTCGCTGAACTTTATCAATTTCTTCGCGTGCCTCATTTTGTATTTTCTTACCAAGATCCAAAACTTCTGTTTCTTTTGCTAGTAACGAAACCAAGAGATGTAATTTATCAATTACTGAATCAAGCTCCAGTAAATTTTGAGCGGTTTCAATTTCCATTTTTTGAAGATTGGCAATGTTGTAGACAGTTTGAAGGGGATCCTGTAAACCGTCTATCGTTGCCACCAATTCTCTTGGAATTGAAGGTATTAATTCTGATATATGAATAAATTGGTCTCTAACATTGCGTGTTAGTGCTTCAACCTCTAATCCAGTTTCCTGTTTCTCCTTTTGGGTGAGGACTTCTGCTGTGATATATGGTTCGTCACTTATAAATTTTTTAATTTTAAACCGCGAGACTCCTTGGACTAATAGACGGATCGTCCCATCTGGAGCCCGAAACAATCTGTGTATGATCGCTGCGGTCCCATACTGGTAAAGATCAGCTGAATTTGGCCTTTCAAGATCGGTTTTTCGCGATGTCACCAAGCCAATCCACCTATGGCTTGTAGCGGACTCATCAACTAATTTAATCGATCGGGGCTGCCCAATAGTCAAAGGGACCGCCGTTTTCGGAAAAACAACCAGTCCGCGCAGGGGCAGGATAGGTAACACATTTGGAATTTCTGTATCTTTTAATTTTGAATCATTGGAAGAACTCTTATCATCCGACAGTGCATCTTGCTTATCGTTTTCCTCAAGTTCAAAATCAATCACCATCTGGGCAAACTCCTGTTCTCCCATGATCATCCATTGCATAATTTCCTGAATATCTATATCCCATTTTTTTGCAGGCATATATTTTTCCTTATTCCTCGGATATTTCCACGTGAACT
>JGI24724J26744_10001438_pt1 | contig 16312 bp, 21 predicted proteins | sample Cruoilmetagenom7_FD_26744 | JGI IMG/M metagenome (IMG submission 26744) | reverse complement strand
CGGTGAGCATGCGCTTTCAGATGTCGGCAAGTGCATCGGCACTGTCACCCAATAATCGGACTTTCTCCCACTGAGACGCCCCCGGCCACAGCGCCGGGGGTTTTCTTTTGTGCCGGGATCACCCAAATGCAGACTATGACCGTTCAAGACCGCGCAGTTGATATCGCAGAAGACTTCTCATTTCTCGATGATTGGGAAGATCGCTATGCCCATTTGATCGATATGGGGAAAGCCAATCCACCTTTGGCAGAAGGCGAGCGGACCGAAACGACGCGGGTTCGTGGGTGTACGTCTCAAGTATGGATTGTGATCGAAGACAAGCCCGAAGGCCGCCTGCACATCCGGGCAGAGTCTGACGCCCTGATCGTATCCGGGCTGATCGCACTGTTGATCCGCCTGTTGGACGAGGGCACGCGTGAAGAAATCCTGGCCTTTGATACGGTCGGCTTCCTTGATCAAATTGGCGTTTCAGGAACCTTGAGCGCGCAACGGTCAAATGGCCTGGCCTCAATGCTTGAACGGATCATGCAGACCGCCGCGTCGCCCGCTCCGGCCGGCGGGTAGCCTGATCATAGGCATCAGCCAGCCGCCTTATCGCATCTGCNCAATAGTTCTGCGTTTGGGCGGGCTTCATAGANAAGACATTCGACATTGCATGGCGGGTGACNCCATCAAGGATCAGACGTTCCAGAACNCGCATGGTTTTATGCCCAAGCTCTGTCGCGATCTGATCCAAGCGATGCTCGGCCCGNGCCGCGTAAGAGATCCGCTCAAGGCCGCTAGCTCCCCGCCTGCCGCCCTGAATGGCCGTACCGGATGCGATGCCCTGCCAGTTCATTCCGGCCGCGCGGCCACTGCACATTGCACGCTCCATATCCTCAGAAAAGTCCCGGGCCGCCTGTAATAATCGCTCACGCTCCCGGGGATCACTGCGCCCTTCCAAGATGCGAAAAAGCAAGGGAAGTCGCCGAACGGTTTCACCGCCTTTGGGAGCCATTATCGCTTTCGGTGATGCCCGGCACACCGCCACCGGCTCNGCCGCGCCGGTCCACACCAGGCGGCCATCCTCATATGTCCCCAANGGGGCGAGATGTTTCGAAAGACGCAACCGATCAATTGTTTTCGTTTCGAGCGTGCCAATCGCCCGGCCTCGGCGATCGGATGTACGCCAGACCGCCCATTCATCAGGCCGCGTCTTCGCCGCACATCCCCCCTTTTGCAGGGCACGTAATAGGCGTGCGTTCATATGAACTCACCGTTCAATGGGGCAAGCACAACCAGCCCCTGTTCCAGCGTCTCCATCCATGTATCGAATTCTGGATCATCCCGGCGATCTTCCACAAGTCGGCACCCATGCGCGACCGTCGATCTGTCCCGTCCAAACGCATCCGCCACCCTGGCAAGGCTCATCCCGAAACCAACGTGGGCCAGATACATCGCGACTTGGCGTGCCCGCGCAACGTCATGTGCACCGCGGGCTGATCCGAGAATTGTACTCGTCGTTATCCCCAACGCATAGCCAGCGAGACCGGCCGCTAAGTGCGCCCCTTGCCGGTCATTCCTTCGCCTATGTGCCACCATCCAAAGCATCCTTCCGCCTCTGCTCCGGCGAAGGGTAACATCAATGGGAAGGGTGTAGGATAATTTTCCTATAAAAATTTGCCAAGCCCAATAAACTCAGGCGGCCAAGACGTGCTCACTGTTGGATTTACTGTAGGATAGAGCATCTTCGTCNGGTTCGGTCGCCGATTGCAAAGCCACCGTATCNTGACACAAAACCAAACAGTTTCCACCGCTCGTCGCCAGCGGTAAACGCAGCCAAGTATGGACATCATTGGCACGTTTGATCACACCACCAACCGGCGCGCGCTTATCCAGAACCGCGGTCAGCCCCAATTGCCACATATCAGCGGCCTGATCATTAAACTCATCGAGGCGACGTCCGCGCATTTCGCGGCCAAAGACGGACCGGACCTGTGAACCTGCAATCCGAAACCGCACACCGCCATCGCCCTCAATCTCGACAATCGAAATCGCCGAAAGGTGGCTACGCAATACGCCGGGATCAATATTCTCACGCGTCGGCATCGCGCCATCCCGGCACATAGAGCGCCAATAAGATACGATTGCAGACTGTGCCTTGGTCAGACCAGAGAAACCATTTGACTCGATCATTTGCCACCCCCGTGGTGATTCGTTGAGATCACTATTGGCGCAGTTCGATTCGCTGTTCAAGAGTCAAGGCAATAAAAAATTAACCAAGGTTACCAAATATTTTCATTTCGTTTTCGAAACATAGCATTTCGTTTCGATTTCGAATTATATACTTGTATAGATAGCTACAAATACTTTCAACCCTGTCAATATCTCGCAGCTAGCAGGGCAACACCATGCCGGATCGGCTGTCGCCAGACCAACTTCAAGTCACTTGGAAATAGACGCTTACCCTGCCCCGCAACCTAGACAGCGATCAGAACGACCAACATCACGAGCGCCAGCAAGACCGCCGACCACATGGCCATACGGCTGGTCAACCGGCCGCGCGCCAGTGCCCCACGCGGGCTGAATGTCGCCTCGAGGCGGTCATACGTATTCGCCGCGATGCCCAGCGCCGTCGCCGTCATAACCGGCCCAACCTTGCTCCACACCGCGCCGAGCCATTTCGCAAAGCCATATCCCGGTTTGCGGTAGAGCCAATCGGTGTCGAGAATGGTTCCCGGCCGTTCTGGCGGGTACAAGCCAAACCGTTTGAGCATCATAAAGGCCAGCACGGCGAGCATCAGCAATTGCAGCTGCGTAATGATGTGTTCGAGCGTGAACGGCTGATAGGCCAAAGCCGCGTCGGGATAAGGCAACATGCCGTACAGCCATGTATATCCGAACCCGCCAACAAGCGGCAAACCAATGGCAATACAGATGAATGAGGCAAGCCCCATGGCCAGCAACATATTGAACGGGGCTTCCTTCACGCGCTTGCCGCTATCGTGGCCAAAGAAGGTAAAGTACGGAATCTTGATCCCTGAATGCTCAAGCACACCCGCCGAGGCAAACAGCAACATCAGCCAGACGACCGTGTAACCCTCTTTTGCCACCGCACTCATGGTAAGAGACTTCGCAACAAAACCGGAAAAGAGCGGGAAGGCCGAAATCGACATCGCCCCGATAATACAAAACACGGTCGTCCAAGGCATTGACTTGTAAAGCCCGCCAAGCTCGCTCGCTTTGGTCGTGCCGACACGGTATAGAACCGCCCCCATACTCATGAAGAGCAGGCCTTTATAGATGATGTGCGCGAAGGCATGCGCGGCGGCACCATTCAGCGCCAACTCGTTGCCGACCCCAGCTGCGCCGACACCAATCGCACAAATCATAAAGCCGAGCTGGTTGTTCAGGGAGTAGGATAGAACTTTACGCAGATCGTTTTCAATGACCGCGAAGAAGACCGGGAATACGGTCATCACCGCACCAATCCAGATCAGCATATCAAAGCCCGGGAACATCCGCGCGAAGGCGTAAACAGCAAGCTTGGTCGTAAATGCCGACAGCACAACCGCGCCAACAACTGTCGCCTTTGGATAAGCATCCTGCAACCAATTATGCATGAATGGGAAGGCCGCCTTGATTGCGAAGGCCGCGAAAATCAGTTTGGCGCCCGGCTGTTCGAAGGACGTAAACGCGCTCAATGACAGGCCGCCTGTCGACTGATAAACCAGTGTCAGACCATAGAGCAGCAACACGCCGGACAGGATTTGCACCACCAGATAACGCATCGCGGCCTGATAGGCGGCTTTGGTTCCGGCCCGCAAAATCATGAAGACAGAGCTGACCGCGGTAATCTCCCAGAACACAAAGAGCGTCATCAGATCGCCAGACAGGGTCGCGGCGATGGCCGCCCCGGCATAGGCCAGGGACATCCCATCCTGTAACCGATCATCGGTATGCAGGGCATATATCGCGTTCAGGAAAGACGCGATCAGGAAGGCCACCGCGAAGATGAATGACAGGCTATCAACCCGGTAGAGAACCAGGTCCAGCCCCATCACCGAGGCCGAGGCCAAATCGGTTCCGCGGGCCGCCAGCGCCAGAAAGATCAAGGCGACAATGGGCGTTCCAAGCATCAGGATCTGACGGGCCCGCTGTGGCCGGATCAGGCATCCAATGAAGCCAACAATGATCAGATAGATGCCGGGATTAATCTGTCCTAGGATCGGGCTCATTGCTCGTCCTCCACATCTTGTGGAGTCGTATCGGCCTCGCCGTAATAATCCTCGCTACGGCGCAGCAATTTGCCGAGCGGCCAGCCGGCCAACACCGCCAGCGAAAAGGCCCCAAAGCCCCAAAGGCCGTAAAACCCGGTAATATTCGCAATCTCAATATATTCATGGCGGTTTAGCGCCAGATCGACGACGATCAGCGCAACCGAGATGACAATCGCCGCAACGAACAGGATCAGCGGCGTGCGAGGCGCATCGACCCAGCCAAACAATACGCGCGACATCGGATGCATATCACCGGACGTCATTGGTACATTGGGCTCGTCAACCTCTGGCTTAACAAAGCGACCGCTTGTATCGCGCTCAATCGGGGGCGTGGTTGTCATGGCTGGCCTCCAGCAATGCTGACACTGGCCGCTGGAACGGCCGTGGCGGGGCTCAAAAACTCGGACATTGGGCCGATGGCAAAGAACAGGACAAAGCACAGCGCGGCGGTAAAGCACGGCGCCGCCACGGTGAGCGCTGGCGCGCCGCCCGGCCGTTTGAACGCAGCCGGTTCCGGTGATCCCGGCGGCGACATCAGAGCCAGAATTGGGATTGGCAGCAAATAGGCGATGTTCAGCAATGACGACACAATCAACACGATTGGGACATATCCATACCCGCCATCAACCGCGCCCTGTATCAGCTGATACTTCGCCCAACCGCCCGCCAGTGGCGGCACGCCAATGATTGAAAGCGAGGCAACGAAGAATGCGATAAAGACAAGCGGCATACGTTTGCCGAGGCCGCGCATCTCAGAAATGTTCTGCACACCGGTCGCGACATAGATCGCCCCCGCGCACATAAATAGGGTGATCTTGCCCACCGCATGTGCCGCGATTTGCAAGCCGCCCCCCATGAAGCCCGCTTGCGTCGCCAGCATTGCGCCGCAGGTGATATAGGCCAGCTGCGCCACCGTCGAATAGGCCAGCCGCGCCTTCAAATTATCCTTGGTCATCGCCACCAGCGAGGCCACAATAATTGTGAAACAGGCCACCGCCAAGATAAATTCCTGCGAAGGTGTCGCGCTTAATATGTCAGCCCCGAAAATGTAGATCGCCACCTTCAGGACAGTGAAGACGCCTGCCTTCACAACTGCCACCGCATGCAGCAGCGCCGACACGGGCGTCGGGGCGACCATCGCATTTGGTAACCAGAAATGGAACGGCATCAGGGCCGCCTTGCCGATGCCAAACATGAACAGGAGAAGCAGGATGCTCGCCACAATAGGCGTCAATCCCTCGGCCTGTTGCAGCAATCCACCCGGCACAAAGTCCAGGCTGCCCGCCAATGCCGCTGTCCAGATAATCGCGACCAAGAACATCCCGATCGACGTCCCCAGCAATGTCATCAAATAGATACGCGCACCGCGCTGCGCCTTCGCATCGCCCTTATGGGCAACCAGTGGATAGGTCGAAAGCGTCAGAATCTCATAGAACACAAACAGCGTGAACAGGTTTCCAGCCAGCGCCACGCCCATCGCGCCAAACAAAGCGATGGCAAAGCAGATATAGAACCGGGTCTGATTTCGCTCGCGATTGCCGCGCATATAGCCGATGGAATAGAAGCTGTTGACGATCCACAGGCCACTCGCAACCAGAGCAAACATCGCGCCCAGCGGCTCCACCTTCAGCGCAAAGACAAGGCCCGGAATCGACTCACCCAAGATCAGTTCTGGCGCTTGGCCATTTGCCGTCTTGATGGCAATCAAGACCGCCACGGCGAACAAAGCACCCGCGCCGATCAAGGTTACACCCTCGCGCAAATCCGGGACGCGCCCGACCAGATATATCCCAGCCGCCGTCAGCAGCGGCAGCACCAAAGCCGCGATCAAAAGCATTTCTCCGCTCATCGGGCACCTCCGATAAACAGGGCCGAGGCCGCGTCGCCCGCAAGGTTCGCAACAAACCCGCCCTGTACGCCAACCCAGATATTGCCGAGCGCCAAGATCCATAGTGGCACCAGGATCAGCATCGGCGCTTCCTTATGTTTCTTGTTCGGGTTCAGTGGGGCCTTGAAGAAGGCTGCCTCCAAAATCCGGCCCATATAGATAACCGCCAGCAGGCTGCTAAACATAACAATGCCAACCGCCCAGCCCCAGCCGCCGTCAAACAGCGCCATTACCAGCGCATATTTCGACTGGAACCCAGCGGTGAGTGGCACACCGATCAATGACAGTGCGGCGATTGCAAACGCCGTCATCGTCCACGGCGCGGTGCGCGCAAGGCCGCGAAAATCATTCAGGCTGGTGCCCTTATAGGTCAACACAACCCCGGCAATCGCCATAAACAAAGCGCCCTTGATCAGGGCGTGATTGACCAGATGGAACAGCCCGGCCGCGACGCCAGCGGAGGTGGCGATTGAAATGCCAAGCAGCATATAACCGACCTGGGCAACCGATGAATAGGCCAATGTTCGGCGAACATCGGTCTGGAACGCGGCCTGAAACGAACAAGCGACCATGGCGGCAATCCCCATCGGCATCAGAATCCAGATCAGGCTCGACCCTTCAAACGTGAACTCAAGCCCAAAGACGGTAAACAAGAAGCGCACCAAAGCGTAGACGGCGACCTTGGTCGCTGTCGCCGCCAGAAATGTCGTTACAAAGCTTGGGCTATAGGCGTAGGCGTTCGGCAGCCATTGGTGCAGCGGGAACATCGCCGCCTTCAGGCCAAGACCGACAAAAATAAAGGCGTACCCGGCCAGCACCGCTTTGTTCTCACCAAGATCCTCAAGCCGCACAGCCAGATCGACCATGTTCAGCGTACCCGTCGCGGCATAAAGGAAACCAACACCGACGACGAAAAATGATGCGCCAATCGTTCCCATAAGCAGGTAGTTTATCGCCGCAGGCAAAGCCCGGCGATCACGGCTCGCGCCAAGTGCCACCAGAACGTAAGTGGCAATCGATGAAATCTCCAAGAACACAAACAGGTTGAACGCATCGCCCGTAGCGGCAACTCCGCACAGCCCCATGAAACAAATCAAATAGGCCGCCATGAACATGGCATGTTTCGCCTGCGTAATTTCGGCCTGAATGCTCGGCCACCCAAAGATTGACGCGAGGAATCCAATCGCTGTGACAAGCAGCAGCACCATCGCGTTTAGCGCATCGATGCGAAACTCAATCCCGGCTGGCGGTGCCCAACCCCCCATATGATAGGAGATACCGCCCCGCCCTCGACCGACTGAACCTGCGCAAGTAGGACAATCGCCATCAACAGCGAAAATCCGGTCGCCAAAATCGTCGCGAGCCAAGCGAGGCGCCCACTCGGCATAACCGCCGCCAAAGGTGCCACAAACATTGGAACCAGAACCAGCAGAGCCGGTGCATGCGCCGCTAGATTCGCGGGCACGAGTGAAGCCAAAAGATCAATCATCACGCGCCAACCCCGCTCACCGCGGACGCTTCGTCCACCTCATCGGCGGCCTCGGCCAGCGCAACATTCAAATCCATGGCACGAATTTCATCATTCTCGACCGTGCCATAGGCTTCGCGAATACGCACGATGATCGCCAGACCCACCGCAAGCGTCGCAACCCCGACAACAATCGCTGTCAGCATCAGAACATGCGGCAATGGGTTAGAATAGACATATTCCAAGCCTTCACTCGCATGATGGCTCGCTTCACTCACCCCATGTGCGGCATCGGCGGCTACTTCATGAGCGGCCTCGGCGGGTGCGCCGTGCGCCGCGTCCGCGGCTGGCCCATGACCACCGCCTGCATCCGCGCCGCGAAGGATCGGTGCCGTCCCGCCATCAATCCGGCTCAGCGACGTATACAAAAGAATGATCGAGGTCTGAAACAGGCCCAGACCGACCAGTTGTTTGATCAAATTTGTTGACACGAACGCGATATAGAGGCCGATCATCATCAGTCCGATAATCGCCCAGTAATTGCCGCGCTCTAGAATGAATTCCAGCATCGTCTACCAGTCCTCGTCACGAATTTCACTGACCCGCCCAGCGAAGGCAAAAAAGATCGCAACCATCGATCCAGCCACCGCGAAAAGAACGCCCAGTTCGACCAGTAGAATGCCCAGATGCTGACCAGCATGGCCGCCTGGCTCTTCTTGCACCAGATAGTCATAATCGAGGAAATTACCCCCCTGAACCATGGCCCAAATACCCACACCGGAATAGAGCAGGAAGCCCAACCCGGCGACACCGCGCGCAAAGCCCGGAGAAATCGCCCGCATGGTCGGCGCGATACCGAAAATCAGCGAATACAGGATGACACTCACAGCCAGAATTACCCCGGCCTGAAAACCACCGCCGGGCCCAAAATCACCGTGGAACTGAACATAAAAGCCATAAAGCGCGATCACNGGGATCAGCGCCTTTGCAACAACCCGCAAGATCACATGGTGGTCGCTATTCATCGCGCCCTCCAATCCGGCGATTATCAACCGCTTTCTTGTCTTCGCGGCGCACCGATGAGCCAAGTGACCGCTCACCAAAGCCGAGCAGCAAAACCACCGCAAGTCCTGCGCTGAAGACAACACCCGTCTCGCCCAACGTATCGAAGCCCCGATAGCTAGCCAGCACGGCGGTCACCACGTTTGGCACGCCAATTTCGTTCTTGGTCCGCTCCAGATACTCGACGCCAACATAAGTATTGGCAGGCGACATCGCGTCCCCGAANCCNGGCAAGTCAATCGACGCATAGATCAAAATNGCGCCGGTCGCGATCACCACAATCGCCGGGACAATCTTCGCCGTACCCTTGACCACTTTGGCGGTTCGGGAGGTCAAAACCATTGCCCCCAGAAATAAGGCGGTCGAGATCCCTGCTCCCACCGACGCCTCGGTGAAGGCAACATCAACCGCATCCAGCGCCACAAACCAGGTCGCCGAAACCAGCGAGTAGACGCCCGACAGCATAACAATCGCAAACAGGCTTCGCAGGCGCGCAATCGCGATCGCAGTGATAAACAAGATCGCCAGAAGCGTAATATTCAATAATGCGACGGCGAGATCCGCGCCCTCATATCCGGTCATGATGCNCCCTCGTCATCGCTGTGCCCCTGGCGGCCAATCAANGGCTCTTGCCCGGCGGTATGGGCAGCATTGGCCAAGGCGTGGCTCGCCGCTGGACCGGTCAGGAACAAAAANAGCCAAACCGCCAGNAATTTGAACGCCACAAACAAGTCAGGCGACAGCAGGATCATCCCGATAATGGCCAGTGTTGCAGCCGCCGTATCGGTCACACTGGCGGCGTGTAACCGGGTATAAAAATCAGGAAAGCGCAGCACGCCGACCGTGCCGATGACCGCCAAAACAGCTCCAACCAAGCATAGAGCAGCGCCAAGCGCTGGCTTCAGGTCCAGTAAAAATGCATAAAATTCGGTCACTTACGCCCCTCCGCTGAACGCCGCGTAAGCGAGACCTGAAAGGAGCGATACCGGAAGAATTTCAATATCGCGATGGTCGCAACAAAGTTGATCAAGGCATAGAGAACCGAAATATCCAGAAAATCCGGACGCCCCAGCAAAAAGCCCATCACACCCAAAAGCAGCACGATCTTGGTGCCGAGCGAATTCACCGCCAGCACCCGGTCATACAAGGTTGGGCCGCTGAGTGCGCGGATCATCATCAAGCTGATGGCAACCACCAGTGCGAGAGCAGCAAGTCCAATCATTTGCGAGACCGTCCATCAGATGCGAGGCGGGACCGTCGGTCCATTTCAAGAAAGGCTTCCGGCTGCGCCTGATCTTCATACAAAGCGTGCACGAGAATCTTGTCGCCTTCGACCGCGACACTGACCGTGCCGGGCGTAAGTGTGATGGAATTTGCAAACACGGTTTTGGCAAGATCGCTCTCGCATTCGGTCTTCACCTTCACCAGCGCCGGGTTGATGTCGAGCTCCGCCCGCAAGCAGGCTTTGATCACGATCCAGTTGGCTTTGAAAATTTCAATAACCAGCCAAACCCAATACCCCATCAGGATCAGCAAGCGGCCATAGGGTGAGCCCTCACGGTCTAGAATATCGAATCGGTAGGCCAGGATCGCGCACAGGGTCACCGACACGCCGCCCAATGACAGGATCAGCGGCGTATAGTGACCGGACAAGCCGAGCCACAACGCGCCCAGTGCAAAAATCAACCCCAGAAAATAGCCCACGCGCTCAGCTACTCCAATCACAACCCAGTAATAGACTCGTTAGGAATTAGAGGCGTTATCAAATTTTGGCCAGACAAAACCGGCCCATGAGGTGCGAAAAGTGTCTTATTTGCCGAAGACGAGCTTCGCGGTGCGGCGCGGGGTCGAAAATGTCACGTCATCATTCGCGGCTTCGTCATCAAAATCAGCGCCGGCAGAACGCGCTGGCGAATAGGCTGACGATAGCGACCAATTCCAATAGCGAAGTGTCGTTTGCGCCTTGGCAACACTTAACAAGTCAAATGTATCTTCGATCCGCTTATAGGCCGGATGCGGGGTGCCATCATCTTGCTTGGCCTGACGCCCTAATCCCTGCCACAGCCTCAATAGGGAATCGCGTTTCAAGCCCGTCGCCTTGCACAGGACCGACAAGCCTTCGCCGCCAGGGTCGGTGAATATTTTCGCGATGGTTATCGGCTTTATGCCCGCCAAATAACCGATCTCAGCGGATGCTGACGGCTCTAACCCCGCTGTTGCCGAGTCGCCGATCGCCTGTTCCAAGCTCTCAAATGGGCTCTTTTCAATCGCGGCACGATTGCGTTGGCGGCGCTCAATCAGTTGCAGCGTTTTGCGAACGACCGGGTCTTGCCAATCCTCATCTGCGGCGAGGGTGAAAATGTCCGAACACAGTTTGATCATGTCATTACGGTCAGCCGCAAACCGTTGCAAAATCGCTCGCCTTCCCTGGCTATCGGCCCACCAGAACATCGCCATGGCTTGCGCCGGGCGCAGCTCCGGGCGTTCCAGGATCAGGCCACAGCTTTGCGGATTTTTGCGCGACATCGCGACAATCAGGTCGAGGGAGTATTCAGAAAGCTCAGCCCCGCGATTCTTCAGCAACCGGTCGATCACCGGCTGCTCCTTATGCTCCACAAGTTGATCGCCAACCGCCGGGGGAACCGACTTTCGGCCAGCGATAACAACCCTATGCTGCGCTGACACGCGATTGATCAACTGGCCAAGATCAGAGGCATCAAAAGCTTCGTTCTGCGCAAGCAATGGCTCGGCAACATCGAAACTGCACTGGGCGAGATAGCGCAAGACACGCCGCGGCGCCTCCCGCATTTGTGCAAGGCGTTCGGCACATAATTTACGTTCTGAATCGGTCGCGTGAAACAACATGTCGAGCAGAATATCGCCGCCCAAGGCCCGGTCCTGCGGCGCAACACCGGACGCCGGCATCGCCACGTAATCCACCAATCGCCGCAACAGCGCCTTGCGCGCCCGCCCAGTAGGTTTCGCCTCGTCGAACGAAATTGGGTCCGTCATATCCATAGCCGCCACTATTGTTCAATACGGGCTTAAGGTCGGACGAACTGGTTAATATTCTGATGAAATCGCACGAATGCGACCTATGGCAGCGTCTTTTTCGGGTGCACCACGAATAGTAATGCACTCGCCGCGAGCATGGCGATGGCGAGTGCAAACAATTGCCCGCCATCCGTCGCGGTCTCTCCGGTTGCCAGTGATATAGGCACTTCGCGTCCCAAAACGCCCGGCATCACGTGCGCGGCCACCGCGCCTGCGAGCACCAAAAACGACAATAGCGCGCCAAACCTTCGCGAGGCCGGAACCAGCAAGCATAAAGCAGCAAACAGCTCCAAAATGGCAACAATCACACGGCCCGTCGGCTCCGCCAGTGCGATGCCGGTATTTGCCCTAATCGTTGCGAAAACAATGTTCTGCCCAGGCGCATCAAGCAGTTTCACATGGCCAGATGGCGGATTGGGAAGCGGATGCACCGTCGACTGAACGAACATGAAAATCAGAAACAGGGCCAATGCCCAGCCTGCCAAGTCTCGAAATTGATGCATCTCGTCCCTCCTAAGAGCCAGACTTGTTTAGCATGGAGACTAGTCGTAACCAAGGCGATTGACAGTATGTGACGGTTTTTTGCTTTTGCCTGCCGTTTTCTGAGCCTACAGTCGCCAAAAAGGGGCGAGCCTGCGCATGACCGATGACCCGCAAAAAGCGGACGCGATTGAAAATGCAGAAATGCATAATGAAGCCCGCTCTCCGGTAAGTGGTATGGGATCGGCGATGAGTGCCGGGGCCAATCTGTTACATACGGCACAATCATTGATGGCGAAAAAGACACGACGCGGCGTCAATGCTGAACTGCCCGCCTACCTGTCCGTGCAATCAACTTGGTTCATCGCTTTTGGCCTGCAAATGGTGCTGTTTCCATACTTGATCACCAACCGTTTGCAGCTTGGCGGGACTGAGCTGGGCCTTGCCAATCTGGCCCTATCCGGGCCCTCTGTTGTGTTCTTGCTGCTCGGCGGCGTTGTCGCCGAACGGGCCGCCGGCAAGCCGCTATTAATGGTGCTGCACCTGCTCGCGGCCCTGCCCTCTTTCTTGCTTGCTTTTGTAATCGCCAATGAGAATATCCAGCTCGAATTCTGGCATATGATCGCCTATGGGGTCGCGCTCGGCACGGTCGGTGCGTTCATGATGCCCGCCCGCGATTCAATTTTGAACGAAGTGGTCGAACGGCGCGGCCGCTTCGGCTCACGCGTGACGCTTCAACAAGGGGTGGCGTTCGCGACACTGGCTCAATTTGCCGCTCAAATCACCGGGCTGACGCTTGGCGGATATGCCGACAAGGCGACAAACATGCCGAGCTGGCTAGGCGGCTTCGGCATCGGCCCGATTGCCAGTTGGCAATTGCTGGCCCTGCAAGGTGGGATCGTTGCAATGGGCGCTGTCCTCGCCTTCTTTCTCGCAAAGGGCCGCAAGGTGAATACCGGCCGCACCGGCATTGGCGCAGCATTTGGCGATATCGCCGAGGGCTTCAAAGTGGTTGCGGGCGATCCGAAACTATGGGGCATGACGGTCCTGATGTTTGCCGTCGGCATCTTTGTGATCGGGGCATTTCTGGTTGTCCTGCCGATCATCAACCGCGATGTGTATGGCCTGTCCGGTGATGGCATCCGCGATATGTTTGTCACGTTTTGGCTCGGTGCGTTCGTCTCATCGGTGGCGCTTTCAATGTTCAAGGCGATCAAACGACAGGGCCGCTTACTGCTAACGGCGCAATTGCTCGGCTCGCTCGCCATTCTGCCAATGATGACCCACATTCCGCATTGGGGGTTTTTGGTGATCGTCTTCGTCTGGGGGCTTTCAGCAGGGGTTTCCATCGCGATGAGCCGCGCCATCGTGCAGGACGCCGCGCCCAAGGATCAGCTCGCCCGCGTTCTATCCATCTACCAGCTTGGCTTCATGGCGGGCGCACCATTTGGCGCGGCGATCATGGGCGGTCTGGTGGATGCGTTCGGCCCATATAAGATCGCGCTCGTCCCGGCGCTGGGCATGGCGCTCACCATCTTCTGGGTGATGTTGGGAACACCGATCTGGAACCTCAAGAACCAAGACCATACCGATTAGTCGGCTGGCGACATCTCTTGGCTCGGCGCGTCCGGCACTATTTCTGTGTTTGATGACAGGCTGATCAGCGCACCCGCCGTCAGCGCGACCGCGGTGATCATCCCGGCAACAATGCCAATTTGGCGGCGTGAAAACCTGAACATCAACTCACCCTTTCCAAGGCTGCTAGCTTACTCGTCCTCAACCAGTCCGGTAACCAGACCGACCGACAGGATTTCGGGCAGGACAACCGGCTCGCTTTCCCCAGCAGGATACCACAAATACATCGGCACACCGGCACGGCCACGCTTTTGCAGTTCAGCAGCGATCACCGGGTCGGGCCGTGTATAGTCGGCGACAAGAAACGCAACATTTCCGCGTGTGAAGGCATCGCTGACGGCAGCCTTTTGCAGCGTGCTGCGCTTATTGGCCTGACAATTCACACACCAGGTCGCGGTGAAGTCGACAAATACCGGTCGGCCCTCGGCGGTTAGCGCCTCAACACGTTGCGGCGACCAAGCCTCCGCCGGATACTCAGCCGCATCAGCTGAGCGACCGATCTGTGCGCCGCCGCCTGAGCGCGCCTGCAGCATAGGCCCGATCAGGCCACCCGCGACCGCGGCAATCGCAACAATCTTCACGGCAATATTCAAATAGGGCTCATCGCCTTTCACCGCGAAGCCAAACAGGCCGATGACAAGCCCGGCCCATGCCAGGCTCACGCCAATTTCTGCGCCCGATCCAGCCGATATGGCTGACATCAATCCAAAGATCGGAAGGATCGCGCCAATCCCGAGCAGGCTGGCCAATATCGCGCGGGCACCGGCACCATGCTTGTTAAACGCCCACAAGCCGAACGCGATGGCGGCGGCCCCGGCAACCGTCATGGCCACCATCATGGTGCCGGCCAGGTCACCCAGCGTCCACAAAAAGTAAGCTGATGTCAGGAACATCGGAAAAGCGAAAACCTGTTTCAGCGTTTCCATCCATTCACCCGGCTTCGGCATCTTGCGCTGCAAGCTCGGCACAAAACTGAGCAGCAGGAAAGGCAAAGCCAGACCAAGCCCCATTGCCAATAGAACCGCGAAAATTTGGGGGGCAGGCTGTCCCATTATGCCGCCCAAAGCAGCCCCCAGGAACGGGCCCGTGCAGGGCGCGCCAACAATGACAGCAAGTACGCCAGTGAAGAACGCACCGGCCGCGCCCTGTTTGCGGGTCAGGCCATCGCCAAGATTCTGNACCGATCCNCCCAGCTCAAACACGCCGAGCAGCCACANGCCGATAATGAAAATCAAAAGAACCAGCCCGGTCATCACCAGCGGGTCCTGCATCCAGAANCCCCAAGTCGCAATCCCGGTTGCCGCCCGCACCGCAACAATCGCAGCAGCCAAACCGGCAAANCTCAACAACACGCCCAGCGTATACCAAAGGCCATGCGCGCGCGCCTCGCCCGCATTGCCGCTGGCGGCGGCTGACACGACGCCCATNGCCTTGATCGACAGGACCGGCAGCACACAAGGCATCAANTTCAAGATAAGCCCGCCAATCAGGCCCAGCAGCATGAACATTATCAGGCTCGCGCCCGGCGCTTTTCGGGTGCCATCAAGAACCGGCCCCGGTCGTCGCGGAAATATCAAACGCTGCATCACCGACCCGCACAATTCCGGACAAGGCTTCGGGTGCCGGCGCATCGGCGTCGGCTGGGGTGAGCTGTAATTGCAGCCCCTGCGGCCCAATCGATGCGGGTTGGTCGGCAGCGTGTTGGATGTCATGACTGCGCGGGAAGAACCGCACGTCGCCAAAAACACCTTCAACTTGCTCACCGGCGACCGATAGCAGCCATTGGCCGTCCTGTTCGGTAATATGCGCAGTGCCGTCAAACAAGGTTGCATTATCGGCCAAAGCCGACGTGATCAGTGCCGCGCCGCGCTGATCTGGCACCTGCGTCACACCGGCCGAAAGTAACAGCCGAAGCTCAACACTTTCAGGGATACATATATCCTCGCAGATCAGATAATTTGCCGTGCCGCTAAATCTGTAATCGCCAAGCGCATTCTCGGGAATTGTCACCGGGAATGGCAAGGTAACCTGCTCTGAATAGCCATAATCCATAATCTCGCCCGGCAAGATTGGCAGCAATTCTGGTACCGGCCAGCTGATCTCGCCAATTGCATCGGTGCCGAACGGAAAATCGTCTGACCATTGAATGGAAGGCGGAATTCCAGCATCGCCCGCATTTTCCCAATAAATGTGCCAATTGGGGTCCATCTCAAAGGACAGGCCAAACCACACCGTTTCACCGGGAACCGCGACGGCCCGGTCGGTGACAAGCTCTACTCTGGCATGGCCGCCATCGACCGGCTGGGCTTGCACCGCGCCAATAAGCGTCAGAAGCGACACGGCAAAAAGCGCAAGCAATCTTGTCATCGGCATATTCGGAACTCCAAACTCTCCGACACTCCATATTGGAAGCCGATCAATATGGGAAACCACCTCGCGGGGTTGTGACCGCTATGTCGCACAAAA
>JGI24724J26744_10001433_pt1 | contig 16331 bp, 16 predicted proteins | sample Cruoilmetagenom7_FD_26744 | JGI IMG/M metagenome (IMG submission 26744) | reverse complement strand
CCTAACCTTGTTTTTATCAAACGTGGGTTAATGACCTTCGGCCCTGCAAGAGAAATAACTCTATCAACATTTAAATAACCAGTCGTAAACAATTTGCCTATTGCGATTACATCTTGGTAACCGATTGTCCAAGCAATATTTTTTGAGCTTACTGGGCGAATAAAGTGCATGTGTGTACCTGACAAACCTGCCGGGTGCGGCCCAGAAAACTCAGTCACCTCAACATCCTCAGGAACGGCTACATCCGTATCAACTGCTTTACTTACATAAACCTTACCTTCAGTGAGGCGAGATATAACACTTAGGCCGTCTTTAAACGCATCCGAATCCGCGCTAATAACAACGATGGGATCTGCCGCTAATGGATTTGTATCCATAACTGACACATGTATCGCAGCGGGCTTAGTTGCTGGCGCAGGGACTTTACTAAAGGGACGAGTTTTAAATGCCGTCCACAAACCTGATTCAGTTAAATTCTTTACAACATCTGCTGCATCAAGGCTAGCCAACGTGTCAGCGGAATACTTTGAAAATTCGATCTGCTCATCGCCGTCCAACTCAATAACAACCGTGCGTAATACACGTTTCGCGCCTCGGTTAATGCTTTTGACAACCCCACAACCAGGCGAAGTAAAGTTCACTCCCTCAGTTTTCTTGTCAGTAAATAAAATCTGCCCCAGCTTTACACGGTCACCTTCTTTAACCATCATGGTCGGCTTCATGTCTATATAGTCTCTACCGAAAACGGCAACGCTGGAAACCTGATTACCCTCTGAAATAACTTGACTTGGCGCACCAGCAATTGGTAAATCCAAGCCTTCTTTGATCTTAAAGTAGTTCATTGATTAGATTTCTTATTGATTAAGTTTGTTTGTTTAAGCAGACCGCGTTTTTAATGTTAAGTAAACACTAAAACTCGTTAATCCTGCTGTCCAATAATTCTAGAAAAAATTACATATAAAACTTTTCGAATTCTATCCCATCGCACCGCAACATTCAATCTCGTTCATTAATTCCTTATACCAATTCCCTTAGAAAGTAGCCTTAAACTGATCCCTAACAGAAAGATGATGAATGTAGCAATTACCATGAAACCATATAGCAGCGGAATATCAGATTCCCCTAAAATACTAAACCGAAATACATCGATCATATAAAGTACTGGGTTCAACAATGATACGTTTTGCCAAAACTCCGGTAATAAATCGATGGAATAAAAAACACCTCCTAGATAAATTAATGGTGTCAAAACAAACGTTGGCACAATTGAAATATCATCAAAACTTTTTGCATAGGCCGCATTAATAAACCCAGCCGCTGAAAACAAAACTCCAGTTAACAAAAACACAACAACCATCATGGTGGGGTGAGCGATCTGCAAATCGGTAAAAAACAATGAAACGACCGTCACCAAAACCCCAACAATAAGCCCTCTTAAAACCCCACCAGAAATATAGCCCGTCAAAATTATCCAACCCGGCATTGGTGCAACTAACATTTCTTCAATATTATGCTGAAACTTTGAACTATAGAATGAAGACACTACATTTGAGTACGCATTACTGATAACTGCCATTAAAATAAGACCAGGGACAATAAAGTCCATGTAGTCATAGCCTTTCATTTGTCCAATTCTTGAGCCTATTAAAGTGCCAAAAATAAGAAAATAAAGAGTTGTGGTGATAACTGAAGGCAACAAAGTCTGCACCCAAATACGTAGAAAACGCTTAACTTCTTTATAAGTAATTGTCTGTAGCGCAACTAGATATTCTTTTTTAAACATCCGCAACCTCCTTTTTTACCAGCAGTTTGAGAAACAGCTGCTCCAACCTATTAGATTCATTACGTATACCTGAGACTTTAATTCCTAAACGACTCAACTCATCAAACAAGGCATGTATACCTGACTCTTTACGCACACTGACCTGCCATGTCGTTTCATCAATGCTTTCAATTCGGCTACCGGTTATCGCTGGAATCTCTTTTACAGAACGCTCAAGGCTCAACACAAAAATTTCTTCATCTGCTTTTTCCAGCAAACCTTTCATGTCCATATTCTCGATCACATCGCCTTTGTTAATAATGGCAATGTGTTTACACAGGCTCTCTGCTTCTTCTAAATAGTGCGTTGTTAGAATGATAGTGGTCCCAGCAGCATTTATTTTCTTAAAAAAGCGCCACATCGACCGTCGAATTTCAATATCAACACCTGCGGTCGGCTCATCAAGTATCAACAATTTAGGTTCATGCACTAAAGCACGGGCGATCATCAAGCGCCGTTTCATACCACCTGATAACTCTCTGGACGCCTCATTTCGTTTATCCCAGAGCTCAAGTTGCTTTAAACATATCTCAGCCCTTTCCAAGGCTTTTTTTCGTGGAATTCCGTAGTAACCCGCTTGAGAAACCACGATATCAAAGACGTTTTCAAACTGATTAAAATTAAATTCTTGTGGCACCAAACCAATGCATCGCTTAACTTCTTCAGGCTCAGTATCCAAATCGTAACCATAGACTTTAACCGAACCAGAGGTTTTATTAACCAACGACGCCACAATACCTATTGTTGTTGACTTACCCGCTCCATTTGCACCTAATAACGCAAAAAAATCCCCCTCCCTCACTTCAAGATCAATTCCTTTAACAGCAAGAAATCCATTATCGTAACGCTTGTATAGCTGGTTTATTTCAAGTGCATTCATATTTTAAAATTATTTATTCGGAAAGTTCATGTTGCAGACTAAGCCTACATAATTAGCCGTGTAGTTTAACGTATAATATCTCCAACCTTTCAATCCCCAACAACTATTATTTAATATTATGTCTGACAAGCCCAATACGAATGCTCTGTATTACCATCAACACCCACGGCCAGGTAAAATTGAAGTTACGCCCACTAAAGCGCTAAGCAATCAAACCGATCTTGCGTTGGCCTATAGCCCTGGCGTAGCAGAACCTTGTTTGGAAATTGCCAAAGACCCATCTACTGCAGCACTCTATACTGCACGCAGCAACCTAGTAGCCGTCATCACCAACGGAACAGCCGTACTCGGTTTAGGTGACATTGGTCCTCTCGCGTCAAAACCCGTTATGGAAGGCAAAGGCGTGCTATTCAAAAAGTTTGGCGGCGTGGACGTTTTTGATATCGAAATTGATGAAAAAGATCCTGATAAATTTGTTGATATCGTTGCTAGCTTAGCACCAACATTCGGTGGCATTAACCTCGAAGACATCAAGGCCCCGGAGTGCTTCTTCATTGAAAAAAAGCTTCGTGAAAAAATTGACATTCCTGTTTTTCACGATGATCAACACGGCACTGCCATTATCACAGCAGCAGCCATTCTTAATGGGTTAAAAGTTGCTAAAAAAGACATTTCAAAAGTTCGACTCGTCGCATCCGGCGCCGGCGCCGCAGGCATTGCTTGCCTAGACATGCTTGTAGAAATGGGACTTAAACGAGAAAACATCCTTGTTAGCGACAGTAAGGGCATTATTCACGACAATAGAACAGAAGGAATGGATGATCGTAAACAGCGCTACGCAACTAAAACCGATATCCGAACTCTTGCGGAAGCCACTGTTGGTGCCGACATATTTCTAGGTGTTTCACGCGCAGGCATGATGACTAAAGACATGGTCAAGCATATGGCTGAGTCACCCATTATTTTTGCACTCGCCAACCCAACACCAGAAATACTGCCCGAAGAAATCAAGGAGGTAAGAGACGACGCCATTATTGCAACAGGCCGCTCCGACTATCCAAACCAAGTTAATAACGTGTTATGTTTTCCTTATATTTTCAGGGGCGCTCTAGACGTTGGCGCAACAACCATTAACGAAGAAATGAAACTCGCGTGTATTCGTGCGCTATCAGAACTCGCGCAAAAAACAGTGAATGACGACAGCGACAGTTATGTTGGGAAAACACCTGTTTTTGGCCCCGAATACTTAATACCTCGCCCATTTGATCCCAACCTTATTATTGAAATACCATTAGCCGTTGCAAAAGCAGCAATGGATAGCGGTGTTGCTACCAAACCTATTGATGACTTCGACCTCTATNGGGCATCTCTGGAACGTTACGTTTACCGCTCTGGCATGGTCATGAAGCCTATCTTCGAACAAGCCAAGCTAACCCCTAAACGCGTAGCTTACGCCGAGGGAGAAAACGAAAAAGTACTCCGCGCGGTGCAAGAAGTGGTTAACTCTCAACTAGCCAAACCCATTCTTATTGGTCGAAAAAAGGTTATTCTTGAACGAATCGATCGCTTAGGCTTAAACGTTTCAATGTTAGATGAAGTTGACATTATCGAGCCAGACAATAACCCCTATTTCCGAGAATGTGTACAAGAATATCATCAGGCAAAAGGTCGCAAAGGTGTTTCACTAACATTAGCGCAGAACTACGTACGCACAAAAACAACCGTTCTAGCATCATTACTNGTNAANNTTGGTAAAGCAGACTCTATGATTTGTGGCATGGTTGGAAACTATCACCGACACCTTGGTCACATCACTGATATCCTAGATAAGGAAAGCGGTGTAAAACAAGTTGCAGCGCTGAACGCCATCTCATTACAAAAAGGCGTGTTTTTCTTTTGTGACACTATGGTTAACAGCAACCCTAGTACTGATGAGCTTGTCGCTATGACCTTACAGTCTGCGAAGTATGTTAAACGCTTTGGCATCACCCCTAAAGCCGCATTACTCTCGCATTCAAATTTTGGTAGCGCTAATGATGAAGATGCTGGAAAAATGGCTAGGGCCGTTAGCATTCTCCATCAAAACCACCCTCAACTTGAAGTCGAAGGCGAAATCCAAGCAGATGCCGCACTACTTGAAAATTTAAGGAAAGAGGTCATTAATGACTCTAAATTGAGCGGCGAAGCTAATTTATTTATTTTCCCCAATTTAGACTCAGCCAACATTTCATTTAACATGCTTCGAATCCTGAGTGACGGCGTGACCATTGGCCCTATTTTACTCGGCTTAGAAAAGCCCGTACACGTTTTGAAACCATCGGCATCTGTAAGGCGAATACTCAATATGACGGCCTTATGCTCTGCTGAACAAGGCGAAATAGACTAAATAATTAATACATACNCCCTATAATGTGACCNACTTCACATTATAGGGTTNGTCTTGTTAACTATAATTATCACGTAAATNACTCTATAATACTGATATGAATGTCGGATCCATCATCCAAAACGCCGCTTTAGGTATTAATAACGGCCTAAATCAAGCAAACAGCGCAAGTCAAAAACTCGCTAGCAGTGCGCAGTTGAGCGGTGAGAAATCTGGCCAAGAAACCACCAAAGAGCTTATCGCATTACAACAAGCGGAACAGCAAGTCCAGATCTCAGCCCGAGTAGCACAAACGGCCGGCGATGTTATCGGTAGCATTATCGACATTAGAGCTTAGGCCACACTCTTCAAAAATCCTTAAAGCCCTCAACCTAACTTAGATGAACTTTCATATGCTATGGTCTTTTTGCGCCTGTTTATTGTAGAATGCCCGCTTTAACTTCACTTATAGGACAGTATTTTGGAAACAGAAAAGCAAAAGCTTAGCTACACAATGGGCCAACAAATTGGTTCTGGTATTCGTCAAGATAAACTAGACGTTGAAACCGAATCTCTCGTTTTAGGTCTTACACATAGCCTCAATGGCGATCCTAGTCTTTTAAATCCGGCTGAAATGCAAGCTGTCATCGAAGCATTTCAAAAAGAAATGCAAGCAAAGGCTAATGAAGTAAAAGGCGACAACGCAGATAAAGGCATTCAGTTTCTAAAAGATAACCTCGCTGCGGAAGGTGTACAAGCTNTAGAAAGTGGNCTGCAATANATCGTTATCAACCAAGGTGAAGGCGAAAAGCCTAAAGCAACAGATACTGTTGATGTCCATTATGAAGGCACTCTAATTAATGGCACTGTGTTTGACAGCTCTATCAAGCGTGGCGAACCAGCTACATTCCCTGTAAACGGCGTTATCCCAGGCTGGCAAGAAGCTTTACAANTNATGGAAGTAGGTACGAAATGGAAAGTGTTCATTCCTTCTGCATTAGCCTATGGCGAACAAGGTGCTGGCGGCGCAATTGGACCGAATGAAACTTTAATTTTTGAAATGGAGCTTTTAGCCATTAAATAGTATTTAATTTCATGCATAAAAAAGCCGGTCAATGACCGGCTTTTTTATGCNCCTTAAACATTAATGCTAGTCTTCGTAGCGCTTTAACACCAACGTTGCGTTTGTTCCGCCAAAACCAAAGCTGTTTGACATTACCNTGTTCAATGCCACACCTGTTTGCGTCTCTTGAACAATATTTATACCTTCGGCGGCTTCATCTAAATTATCGATATTTGCAGAAGCTGTTATAAAACCATCTTTCATCATCAATAGACAATAAATGGCCTCTTGAACACCTGCCGCACCCAAAGAGTGCCCGGATAAAGACTTAGTCGAGCCAATTGGCGGCGTATTTTCACCAAAAACTGCTTTCACTGCCTTTAATTCTGCCACATCACCTACTGGAGTACTGGTTCCATGTGCATTAATATAATCAACTGGCACATCAACATTTTCTAGAGCCATTTGCATACAACGTGTTGCGCCTTCACCCGATGGAGCCACCATATCGTAACCGTCTGATGTCGCACCATAGCCAATTAACTCTGCATAAATTTTAGCACCACGGGCTAATGCAACATCTAATGCCTCAACAACAACAACGCCACCACCACCTGCGATCACAAACCCATCACGATCTGCATCGTAAGCACGAGACGCGGTTTCAGGCTCATCATTTCTTTTTGTTGAAAGTGCACCCATTGCATCAAACATCATCGTTAACGACCAATGTTCTTCTTCGCCACCACCTGCAAATACACGATCTTGCTTACCCAATTGAATAAGCTCCATTGCATTACCAATGCAATGTGAGCTAGTAGCACAAGCGGAGGTAATTGAATAGTTAACACCCTTAATTTTATACGGTGTTGCAAGCCCAGCAGAAACTGTGCTGCTCATCGTTCTTGGCACCATGTAAGGCCCAACTCGACGAATACCTTTTGTATTCAATAAATTAATGGCTTCATCAACGTTTTTTGTTGACGCTCCACCCGACCCCATAATTAGACCTGTTTTAGGATTTGAAACTTCGTCTTCGGTTAAACCGGCGTCATCAATTGCTTGTTGCATTGAAACGTACGCATACGCAGCCGCATCACCCATAAAGCGTCGCGCCTTACGGTCGATTAATTCATCTAGATTTATTTTTGGCACACCGGCAACATGGCTGCGAAAACCTTTCTCTTTGTACTCCTCCACAAAACTAATGCCTGATTTTCCAGTTTTAAGTGAATCCTCCACGGCATCAACATCACTACCCAGTGAAGAAACAATTCCCATGCCCGTAATAACAACACGTCTCATATTAAATCCTTCTTTAGAAATTTTCAGTTGAGGTAAACAAACCTACACGTAAGTCCTTTGCTTCATAAATCACTTTCCCATCCACTTCCATCACTGCATCGGCAATACCCATTACCAATTTACGCATGATGACGCGTTTCAAGTCGATTTTATAAGTTACTTTTTTAGCAGTCGGCAACACTTGACCCGTGAATTTCAATTCACCTACACCTAAAGCACGTCCTCTTCCTAAGCCGCCTTTCCAACCAAGAAAAAAACCAACCAACTGCCACATCGCGTCTAATCCTAGACAACCCGGCATAACAGGGTCACCTGGAAAATGGCAGTCAAAAAACCATAAATCAGGCGTGATATCCAACTCAGCTATGATCTGACCTTTATCGTTCGTTCCACCATCTTCTGTAATAGATATAACCCTATCAACCATTAACATATTTGGCATAGGCAACTGTGCATTACCAGGGCCAAACAACTCACCTCTGCCACAACTTAATAATTCTTCTCTATTAAATGAATTCTGTCTTTTAATCTCTGTCAAAACAATGCTTCCTTAAAGTTTCTATCGGGCCATGCTGGATTTGTAATGCTATATGATACTTGTTATTAAGCAATTGAGCGAGCACCTTAAACACCTAGAAAATATGCAACTGCCATTAGAATAACGCAATCAAATAAATATAACTTTGAGGCATAAGCGATATTCCATTTGAAAATTTGCTGTCCTGACGCACCATACCGCCCATGTAGCGCAAGATTAATCCCTGAGATAGGACTTGCAGAAACACCAATCGACCAAGCCATTAAAAACATGATAGCCAGTAAAGTTTGATTAGGCTCAATACTAATAATCCAGTGCCCAATAACAGCTATGCTGATAACCGGATGAACACCCAAAATAGCCAACAAAAACATAAATAGCAAAATAATTGAGGCGACTAANCCATCAAAGTGCTGAAAAGGAATAGCAATAGACAATCCATCGAGTGCTGCAGCTAGGCCAGAACCAAAAACACCCGCTATTAGAAAAAGTAATAACTCATTTCTCATTTGCGGGAGCTTATTCACCCCATAATCAATAAGGTCACTCCCTCCTTTTGATACTCCCTCCCTTAAAAGCAAGACAACTATGCTCAATACCAATGAGCATAGTGCTATCAATATAAGCACACTGATAAGCGGAAAAATATAATGGGCAACACCAACAAGCATTACTAAACCAGCCGGCAACCATAACGCCTCAAAGTGCATAGGGTAGCCCACAAACCCTTCGACTGGCTCAGTGTTATCTGCATTAACTTCAAACAATGTAATAAAAAATGCAAGACTAGCCATACTAAAGCCCACCCCCATAACAATCGGCAATGATGCCTCAGGAGTAAAAACCAACGACGCCGCAAATGCAGCAAAAAATGGCGACCAATGCGCAGCTGAAGTGAACGCTCTCGTTAACAACTTTAGTTGATTCATCGATAGCAGTGCTTCTTTGAAGAGTCGGTCCGCAACTAATAACGTAGCTGATAAATTAATGACTGAACCAAAGAAATGAATACCCAAATAGGTCTTAATAAATGCTTTAGTTCCTGTAGGTAAAGATTCTGCATTTTCATTTGCTGGCAAAGCAATTAACTGTAAAAACTGCACCCCAATCAACATAACGATCATCAATTGATTTGCTGAGAGAGCTTTATCGATATGACTTACCTCACCCGTTTGCCAAGCCACCATCCAGCTAATTACTGCAAAGGCTGCAATCGTCAGAATAATTTTTTTTTGCTTATTCCCCAAACTAAAAAATAGAATAATACCAGCAAGCCACGTAACACCACCCTGAACCCAGTCAATACGATCAGGAAGCCATGCGCTAAAAACTGTCAATACAAAACTAAGCATTAACAATGGGCCTGCGGCCTTTTTAAGATAGGACATTTAAGCCAAGGAGCTTTCTACTGCAATACTTAATAATGTGGATATGGTTCGATTATAAGGCGCATCCTTCCCAAGCTTTTCACAACCTTTAATAACGACTCCACAAATTTCTTCAATTTCTAACGGACGGCCTTTTTCGCGGTCAACCAACATGGAAGGTTTTATTGAATCAAATGTTGAAATAAGCTCGAGCATTTCTTCTAGATCAGCACCCGTTAATTCAACACCATTTGCCTTGGCCGCTAATACCGCCTCTTCCATTGCACCTCTTATCAGAGGCTTTAAATCATCGCGAGGCGTGGCATCGCCAGTTTCCAGTTTTAACAATGCGCATAATGGATTCAACCCATTGTTAATAATCAGTTTTCGCCACAGCTCTTTATTAATGTCCGTTGAAATCTCTGCCGGAATATCTGCTGTATTGAAACAATTAGCAATCACCCCAATTTTCTCTTCAACTTCAGCGTCGACTTCTTTGTGATTTGGCCATAAACCCAGAATAACCTGCGCAGGCCCTATTGATTCAACAACACCTGGTTGAATAATATGAGCCCCTATCCGACGAGCAATACCTCCTAAAACCACCCCAGAGGGCAAAGCTGAACTGAGTTGTAGTTCGTTATTCACCCCATTTTGTAGAGATAGAACAAAGGGAGCGTCACTTTGTGGAAACTGCTCCAACCAAGCGTTTAGCTTGTCTGCAAATGCAGCTGTTTGCATACCTTTCAAACAAACAATAATAACGTCAAGATGCTCTGGCTTCGTTGTTTTAAACCATTCATCAAGGCTCAATGCGTTAACCGCTTGGTTAAACTCTAGCTCAGCATGCTTAACTTCTAAGCCTTGCCCTTGCATTGCTTTAAGGTGAGNCCCACGGGCGACCAGTGTCACTTCTTCACCAGACTGAATNAGCCTAGCGGCATAGTAACAACCTATACCGCCGGCACCTATAATTGCAAACTTCACCCGTATTGCTACCTGAAATTATTTATTGTCTTCTGCAAAGAAGTCTAATACCAATTTATTAAAACGCGCATTTTGTTCAATTTGAGTCCAATGGCCACACTTTCCAAACATATGCAGTTGAGAATTAGGGAGTAATTCAAAAAATTTCGTTGATGTTATTGGTGGCACAACAACATCTTCACGCCCATGGACCATTAATGTTTCGTGCTGAATGTTCTTAATATCTTCTGGGTCACTGGCTAGTGCTTCAACCCAACGTTGACGAGGTGCAGGGAACATTTTACTGAATGATTCCTGGAACCCTGGCTGAACACTCGCCTTATAACGAAGCTCGGCTAATTCATCGGTCACTAGACTGCGATCATAAGCAAATAAGTCCATCATCTTGCGCATATTAGCGACAGATGGCTCATAACCCCAAACCTCATCTAATCCTGCCGTTAATTCAAAATCAACACCTGCAGCACCCATTAAAACAAGACGATTAACACGTTCAGGGTGCTTAATAGCCAAGGCTATCGCCAAACCGCCACCGAAAGAATTACCAACCAAGTGAGCTTTTTCAATTTCTAATGCGTCCATTAAATCAATGGCATGTTGAACCCAGTTGTCCATCGAATAGTTATAATCTTCTACTCTTTCAGTAAAACCAAACCCAGCCATATCAGGTGCAATAACTCGATGGTGTTCAGCCAACACAGGAATGACTAATCGCCAATTTGCCCATGCCGTCACGCCTGGCCCAGAGCCATGAATCATGAATACAGGAGAACCCTCGCCTACATCGTGGTAGTTTGTTTTAAACGCACCCGTTTGAATACTGTTTGCAATTTCTGGGTTTGAACTCATGACTATCTCCTAAGTGTTATTTGATAAACCGAACTGATGAGCCAGCATTTTATATGAGGCTATGCGAGGTTTAAAGGAATGAGTCACATTAACAATCATTAATTCATCAACATTGTATAACTCGGCAATTTGTTCCAGACGTGACTGACACTGCTCAGACGTACCTGTCACCATTGTCGCTAAGGTTTCATCGTAATAAGCCTGATCTGATAATGACAATTGTTTTTTCTTATCCATCACCTCATCTGGTGTAAAAAAAGCGTCTCGAGCACCATGGCGAAATGCTTGTACTTTCCAATACGTATGACTACTTGCAATATATTCAGCTTCTTCTTTAGAATCAGCACAAATAGAAGCAACCGCAATAATCGCTTCAGGTTTCTCGAGGCTACCTCCAGTTTGAAATGCATTACGGTAGCGTTGAATGATTTCAGGTGGTCTATCGTGCGTCCCAATAAACAAAGCCAAAACAAAACCGGCACCTAATACACCCGCCATTTCAGCGCTGCCATCACTTGATCCCAACATCCAAACTGGCGGCGCACCTACATCGGCTGGCACCACTGTCGCGTGACTATAAGGATGATCAGCTGGTAAGCTGTTACTTAAATAGCCGATCAAATCCTGTGTTTGACTAGGGTAATACTCAGGAGGGATCGTTTGTCTTGGAGCAGAAATAGCCGCCGAGGAAACAGGGTTACCACCAGGCGCTCGCCCCACACCTAAATCAATACGGCCCGGGTGAAAAGCCTCAAGCATTTTAAATGTTTCAGCCACTTTAAAAGCGCTGTAGTGCGGTAACATAACACCACCGCTACCGACTCGAATTCGTTTTGTTGCATGAGCAACATTGCTCACCATCATTTCCGGACAAGGGCTCGCATATCCTGGCGTATCATGATGCTCAGCAACCCAATAGCGGTGGTAGCCGGCCTCGTCACATGCTTTAGCTAACTCAATGGTTGAAAAAAGTCCGCTAGATTCTGCTTGATTATCGTGCACGGGAGATTGGTCAAGAACACTTAATTTTAGGTTTTTCATCGTATAAAGAGTCAGTTAAAAAGTTGTTAATCTTAAGTTAGGTTGTATTGGTAAGTCGATGACAGTAATCAAAAAACACAAAAAAACCGCACAATAAAAATTGTGCGGCTTATAAAAACAATACTACTACGCCTATTCTAAGCCAAATGACTTCCGCACCGATAGAACGTATGCTTTTGCATCTTCAGCGGCATCGGGTAAATCAGTTAATGCCGCACAGTAGCCTTCTATTGCTTTATCAGCAAGCGGCTGCCATTTGTCGACCCAGCCTTGGATGATTGATGTATTTGATTCGTTACTCATAGCAAACTCAATCAAACTCTTCGTTTGACGCTGATGCCTTTCTGCATCACGCATTTGTGCATCGTTCAATAATGACAATAAGGTATCTGCATTTTCAGCACCGGCTAAACCTAGTTGTTTTTGTACTGTTGCTGAAACGGCAGGCTTTAATACAACATTTAACACAACGGTAGCTTCAGCCCAATCCCAAGTGACTAATGCTTTTTCAGCGAGTTCTCTGAACCCTTGCCATGCAGGATCTTTTTCCCAATGCTCTCGTTCATTTTCACCTAAACCCACGTCAGACCATGTCTTTGCCAACTCGCACGTACGATAAGCACTATGAGTAACCCATCGTAAGTGATCAGCTGATTGATACGTACCTAAATTTGATATCGTACTTGCAGGCGACATTTGGTGCAGGTAAGCAGCGCACATTTGTAACGTATGGTACAAATAACGAGAAGGCGTATATAAACGCGCCAAATCTGTCGCCCATTCCTTACTAATCATTTGATCGTTGCCGCGCTCACTAAACTGATTAAGTAATCCGGTTACGTAAGCTTCTTGACCTTCTTGAAGGATGTTATACGTTCTATAGACTAATTGCTCTGGATCCCTAAATGCATCCCAGTCGTCATGCTTTAACGGACTGTTATTTCGATACGTTAAGTACCAATCATTCATTTTTGCATCTTGCCCTACTTCAAACGGTTTTTCTTTATTGTTTGTATGAAAGTGTAGGTTAGTTGTAACGATCTCATATTCACTCGGCCTTTTTCTTTGCTTAGAAAGGTGTGACCACGTTTTTAACGGTTTTAATGTTTGTGCTGAATCACTCATAATATTTCCTTCTTAAAGTTATAACGTTTTCTCAAAGTAAAAACGGATTTGCTCAGGTGTCACCTCAATTTGACCAGCCATCGAGCCTAAATGAATTTCAATCTCATTCATTTGAAAGTCACGGCCTAACGCTTCTGCCATTGACTCCCTTGTGATAATCAACTCTTGCTCTGCTGAGATGCGAACATAAGCACCCTTATCGACAACAGTAATTTCTTTATCTGGATTATCCCACTCAGCTGCCTCTATTGCTGCTTGGGCAACATCGCCACCATTAAAAACTGGGCCCACTTTATTTTGTTTAAATGCATCTTTTAAGTTCGACATATCAACTCTCTTTTAATTTATTCTCAAGGGTATAAGCCTTGATTATGAATGAGCAGTAAACGGCTCAATACCTTCAATATCCACTAAGACATCTTCGCCTTCAATTTTCAATGGGTATTCTGCAATCTGACAATCAGTAGGGTTTAAGCCTTTACCATTGTTAGTGTCAAACTGCCATAAATGTGCTTTGCACGTCAGCACTTTNCCATCAAANTCACCTTCTACCAATTCAATTTCCTGATGTGGACAAATAGCNTGAAANGCTTTCAAATCACCACCNTCTACACCTAAAACTAAAACAGATGTNCCGTTTGCTGTATCAAAGCAATCCATATCCCCTTCCCAAACATCATCTAATGTACAAACCTTTTCAAATGCCATTACTATATTCTCCTAGCCTTATTGGTCTGCAAAAATGATGTCTAGCGTTTCNGTTGCTCTCCAACCTGCTTCAGACACCTTCATATCACGTGGGAAGCTCTCAGCCGCTTGATGCAATCTTACTCGCATAACTTTATCGGGTTGTGGTGCCACACGACGGCCCACTGAATGATAAGCACATTTTTCAGCTACTTGATCCATCGTATCGTCCGTATCTACCGGAACGAGCTGCATAACGAAGTCGCCTTCGAAGTTTGAATTAATTGGAAATGCTGCCATTTTCTTCTCCTTTCTAATACCCCGCCTCTCAGCGGGGAATCTTTTTTATTGCCCTAAGAGGCCTAAATATCGCTGAACTGGAAGCATATAGCTTCCCAACTTAACTATAAGTTAAGCGACTTCAGCCTGTTTTTTAAACGCTTCCGCCCACGCATAATCATGTGCATCCTTACCCATTTCACCTTCACCCAAGCTCATGTACATCAATGCACCGGGTAAATCAGCGGGCTGTATATCACCCGCCAAAAAGCGATCAATAAGGTTTTTATGTTCTTTATAACGCTCTGGGTCTTGCTCAAAACACCAACGGTCAGCCTCAGATCCAAAATGATATAAACGACCTTCATACTCAAGTGGAAAATCCTTAACGTCCCACCCATCACCTGGTGTACCAACAATAGGTAATTGGCACATATTACAAACATACGGAAGTGTTTCTGGTAGCGTTAAATCTTCACGACCATTGTTTAGATTGTCAGTAATAACATCCCAACATTTACCCCATGTGCTATTCCAACCAGGGTACTTTTCTTCTANCCATTCACGGTCTTCTGGTGATGCACCTGCAGCTGGGTTCCACCAAACCGTTGGGCGCCAATACCAAACACCTAAGTGCATACCATGATGCGTAACGTCTAAATCTTTCGTTAAATCTTCCCAGAACCATGGCGCATCTAACCCTAAATCTGCTAACTGGCGTTCAAATTGGATAATAATCCACTCAACCATGAACTCTTTGAACGACTGGCTTCTATGCTCTAATGGTGTGTAATAATCCATAATCGGCCCCGTTAACACAGAGAACAATTTCCAAGCACGCCAAATTGAAACATCCACCAATTTCTGCGCTTCTTCTTTATGCCCATTTGCAATTAAGATTTTTAGTGAAGGACCGCCTTGTTGCGCATGGCGTGCCTCATCAGTTTGTACGCTAGAGATTAAACTCGCGAACGTGTGATCTCCTGCTTCTGATGCATCGGCAGCAAGACCTAAGAACTGCATATTAGTGAAGCCAGTTTCAAAACCAAACGTCAGCATAATTGAAACGGCAATCGCATCACGACATACATGATATCGTCAAAGAATGAACGAGCTGCAATGGATGCCCAATCGTTTGTATGCATCGCTTTATGCGCCCAATCCCATTGATGGCTACGTTTGATGTTTGCATGTGGGAAAAATAACTGAATTTGCCCGTGACGATTTTCATCCAAAGTGCCAAACGTCGCCATATTACGGTTACCCGGCGCTTTAGAGAAACGTGCCATGCGAGCTTCTGCTAGACTTGCCGCGTATTCATTTACTGCAATGGCGCCGTAATGTGCAATCATTGTAGAAATCCAACCTGGATCAGCACGATCAACATAAGCATCACGTTCTAACGCTGCTTTAACTGAATAAGCTCCTGCGTCTTTTTCACGTTGAATAGCGACATATTCAGGGTATGAAACTTTATATGGCTCATCATAAGTTTCCCACTCTTCGATAGGAATACCACGTGCACCACTCATTTCTTCTGGAAATACTTCATCTTCAGATACGTAACTATAAGTCCAGTTAGTAGCACGTGTTAAGTCATACCATTCTGCTCTGGGTATTTGATACATCCGCTTCTCCTAATTTATTGTTAGTGCTTTACCTCAGCACCTAGTCGTTAAAATTATTAAATTCTATTTATAAGGTGCTAGCATAATACATGCCAAAAGCTAAAGTGCAGTAATGCCTCTACTTGAATGATTTAGTCATTCTCGATTGAGAATAAAATAAGACATATTTCATTATTTGATAAAAACCAATGGGCTACATTCATATTATCAATCTATCGTTCACTTTATATCGGGGCAAAAAAAAGCCCTAGTCAACTTTTGTCGCTAGGGCAATTAAGGATTATCGTAAATCCATTATTTTTAAAAACCAGGCTGGTTAACGACCTAATGATTTGGCTGTCTTACCGCCAATTCCAAATTGTGTATTAGGTACTTCTTGAATTAACACGCGGACG
>JGI24724J26744_10001429_pt1 | contig 16357 bp, 15 predicted proteins | sample Cruoilmetagenom7_FD_26744 | JGI IMG/M metagenome (IMG submission 26744) | reverse complement strand
GGAGGGGCGGGAATTCCCGCCCCTCCTCTCGCGCACAGACTGTTTGTCGCGCACGGGACACAGGCACGGTTCTGTGACCCCAAAGCAGAAGTGGATATTTTGTGTGTGCGCTCTCCGGAGCGACAGGCTGAAATATNAGTTGTTCTTGCATTTGTTTTTTCGTTTCTCCTGAATAAAGTGTGTTTGCACTGTGCCATTCCTCAATTCTCGACGGAGAGAATGTCAATGGGAATCTGTGTTTTTACGAGATAAAAAGAGAAAGAGCATCAGGCTCTGAAGAGTGTGTGATGCTGTGCCACAGACCAAGGTCCTTGCAGGCTTTCTCGGCAAGGTCGTGCCAAGGAACTATTGCAGAGAATCCTCAATGNGAAGAGGCATGGAGAAGGCCTCTGGCCAAGAAGGCAGTTTCTGGCTTTGTGTGGTTATCCGTATCGCACATGAGGCGGCGAGCAGGAGATGGAGGGACTTGTGACCCGGTTTGCGTTTGAACCTCAGACGGTTCCTGAAGTTGTTTTGGTGAAGCCGAAGATACTCGGGGATCATCGAGGCTTTTTTTGCGAGACNTATCGGAAGAACGAGTTTNCACAAGGCGGTATCGCGCAAGACTTTGTTCAGGATAATCACAGTCGTTCCAGTAAGGGAGTTTTGCGTGGCCTGCACTTTCAAATAGCCGGGCAAGCAAAATTGGTGCGGGCGGCGACGGGGGCTATTTTCGATGTAGCTGTCGACGTGCGTCCTTCTTCTCCTTCCTATAAGAAATGGGTGGGAGTCGAACTTACTGATGAGAACATGTGGCAGTTGTATATTCCGCCAGGTTTCGCGCATGGGATCTGTGTGTTGAGTGAGACAGCAGATGTTCTGTACAAAGTNGGTCCGGTGTATTACGCAGATGAAACAGAACGCGGGATACGATGGGATGATCCTGATGTTGGTGTGGAATGGCCGGTTCAGAACCCTGTGCTTTCGGAACGTGACCTGCATGCTCCCATGCTGCAAGAGATTGCGCACAAGTTGCCCTGGTGAGTTTGTGTGCTGCTTTTTCTCGTTCCGTAGGGGGCTTTTGCTGTTTCTCGAAAAAGTTCAGAACCTCTCTGGACTTTTTCGATCGAGGAATCCCTCTTGAAACGCGGATCTTTCGCATGATTTTTCAAAAGGGAAGCCAGGAATGTCGGGCTTCTCCTGCCTCTGGATATTTTTTGGAGCGCCGGCAGTAGGGCCGCTCTGCTTTGTGAGGGGCTCATTTGATATATGGTGAGTGCGATTACAGGGCGTACGCTTGAGGCGTGCGTCTGGGATTGACTGACGTGCACCAGGTGCAAGAAGAAAGGTGTGAACAAGACAATGTCAATAATCATTATTAATGCCATTACCGTCCCAAAAGAGCGGGCAGCGGAACTCGAAAAGCGTTTCGCGTCGCGTGCGGGTGAAGTAGATGAGCAGTCTGGTTTTCTGGGCTTCAAGCTGTTGCGCCCAATGGATGGGCGTGACGTTTACCATGTCATGACAGAGTGGGCATCCCCGGAAGATTTTCAGAAGTGGATGAGTAGCCCTGCCTTCCAGCACGGCCACAAGGCAACAAACGAGCAGGGGCCTGTGGGGACGGGGTCTGAAGTATTGCAGTTTGAGGTTGTGGATTTTGACGCGAGCTGAACTCTGCTTCCCCGCTGCGCATTGCCTAAAGTGTGTATCTCCCCGACAGGGGCAATTGTCTGAGATATTAAGGAAGCGGAGGGGGCATGGGACGGGTTGATGACCCGGATCAATGGCTGAGGATTCTCACAGAGTCAGCTGATCTTGTGGTGAAGGCTCTTGGTGAATTGAACGCTGATTGGGGCGTGACGATCGGTCTCGGTGCCGATGGTTCGGCGACTGCTGCGGCTGATCAAGTGGCTGAGGATGCATCGCTTGGGTTTTTCGCTGATACTGTGCCTGGTGTCACCTTGTGCTCGGAAGAGGCAGGAGTAGTACAGGGCGACGGAGATGTGACGCTGATTGTTGACCCTGTTGACGGCACGAATAATGCAATCCGGGGTTTGCCGTATTGGGCGTATTCTGTGGCTGTATTGCTGGAAGGTCAGCCGGTTGGCGGGTTTGTGCGCAATATCCCGAGTGGGCATGACTTGTTCGGCTGGCGGGGACAGGGCGTGACTTTGAATGGTCGTGTCGTGGATATCTCGTCAACGACCCATTTGCGGGATGCCGTGTTCGGCATGCAGCGTCCTGCTGAACCCGGCGCATTTGAGGTGGGGCGACGCATTATGTCGAGTGCCAAACTCGTGCGCCTCCTGGGTGCTGCTGCGCTCGATATCGCGTATGTTGGAGCTGGAATCGTCGATGGGTATGCCAACGTAAATACGAATAGACTTTTTCCTTTTGGGGAGAAAGTCGTGGATTTTGCTGCCGGAGCGATCATTCTTGAAGCGAACGGGGGAGTTATAACCGACACCTCTGGAGCCCCGCTGTCTTACGATACTGATCTGAAGGCACGGATTCCTGTTGCTGCTGCGTGTTCGGCTTCCCTGCATGAACAACTTTTGGCGAAGTTGTCCGACAGCGCATGAGGTTGTGACCCTCGTTGTAGGCTGAGTGCCAAGAGGAGTGACAGGCAAGTGACGGGTAGAGCTGCTCATTTGTCTGTCAGGCAGGAGGAGTCCGGACAGTGACGAAAATGCAAGGACGGTTTCTTTTTCGTCCTTCTGTGACTTCGCCTTCTGCTTCTCTGCCTGACTGGGCGCGCGTTGAGTATCGAGCACGTGTGTTGCGTGAGATTCCCGGCTTGGATGCCTCTTTTTTGCGTGCACGCTTTGAAGCAGATGTTGCAGCAGAGGACAGTGTGGCGATGGGCCTTGCCGGTCATGTCGAGAGTCGCGAGGCTGCGGTATTAATACCTGTGCATGATGGCCCACGCGGCGTTGAGCTTGTCTTTGTGAAGCGTCCCGATACTGCACCTACGCATCCTGGTGATCTCGCTTTCCCTGGCGGAATGCGGGATGCGCAAGACCGCGATTTAGCTGGGACGGCTTTACGGGAAGCGCGAGAAGAAATCGGTCTGGATCCAAGTTTGGTGGAAATTCTGTGTCCTTTCCCGCGCCGGGCCACTATGACCTCGCGGGTTTTGGTGACGCCTTGGGTTGGCTGGGTGTCTTCTCTTGACGGCCTCGTCCGCCAAGAAGCGGAGATCGCGGGTATTTTACGGGTTCCGTTATCTGATTTGACAGATCCTCTTGCGTATCATGGTGAGGTATGGGAGGTCGAGGGAAAACAGCGTGAGATGTCCTTTTTTTCTCTTGGCGAGCATGTAGCCGGAGATCCTGATGGGGATGTGATCTGGGGGATGACTGCCGCTATTCTCCGGCGTTTTTTGGATCTTGTTTTCGACTTTTCGACTTGAGTGTTTTTTCAAGTAGGGTGCTTTCTACTGTATGTGTGGAGGGCTGTTTCTTTTTCTTGCGATAGGACGTGGAAAAGTGATGCGGATGGGCAGTGTTTATTTTTCGTAGAATTTCGGTAAAGCAGATAGGTGCTGTAGTCAGGTTGTCATTAGCGTGAGCACTGACCCCGTCGATTCCGATGTTCCAAATGATGCAGGAGATTCTTCTGAGAGTTCGGAAGAGAAATTCCGGCGCTGGGTGCTGCCTGAAATTGATGTCTTGTATCGTGTGGCAAAAACGATCACACGGCGTCAACACGACGCGGAAGATCTTGTGCAGGATACGCTGATTCGTGCATATCGGGCAATTGATGCCTTTGATGGACGCTATCCACGTGCCTGGTTGTTTACGATTTTGCGGAACACGCATATCAACAGGAACAGAAAACGCCGTCCTGAGCTTTTGCGTGATCCTGACCGGGAACTTGGGAAACTGGCGGATACTGCAGACGGCAGTTTGAGTGTCGAAGAAAGTGTGGTTGACCTGCAGTTTGATGCCTCTGTAGCCACATTGTTTGATGCGTTACCAGAGCGTTTCCGTCAGGTTTTGCACCTTGTTGATATTGAGGGGTTTANATATCAAGAGACCGCAGNTCTGCTTGGAGTTCCTCTTGGCACTGTGATGAGTCGTGTGCATCGTGCTCGAACAAAAATGCGAAAGGAACTAGTGAAGGGTGGGATTGTTGTTCCCGGAACAGCAAGCGCTACGGCAGCTGAAACGTCTTCGTTACAGACTGGCGAAGCATCCGATGGCCCGTCACACGTTCGCCGGGAGGAATGACGATGTTCCGGAAATCTCGCTTTGTGTTCGACAAGATTGACACTTCTTCTTGTAAAGGAGTCTTGCTGGCTTTGCAGGCCTATCTCGATGGTGAATTGGATGAGGCGATTGCGCGCCAAGTCGCAGTTCATCTTGATGTGTGCGAGATGTGCGGAGAAGAGGCTGATGTGTACGTGGAATTGAAGCGTTCGATGATGCGATATACACCGAGTGTGGACAGGACTGTTGTGGAGCGGTTGGAGTCTTTTGCTGAGCGTGTTGTGGTGACAGAAGGAACAACGGAAGAGGACATCGTCACCTGAGCATTTGCGAAAAAAGGTATTTTTTACTTTTCTTTGTGTTGTCCTTCGGTCTTTTTTCTGAGATGAGGCGCGATGAACGGATGTTCTTGTTTGGCTTGTGTTAGCGTCGGGCGGAATACCGTGCTTGCGCGCGGTGGCCCCTGTACGGTGTTTTGTCTGTGAGCGCAGAGGAGAGCGCGGCGTGGATATTGAGATTGGAATTGGGAAGAGCGGTCGTCGTGCGTACAGTCTTGACGATATAGCGATTGTCCCTAGCCGGCGGACACGGGACCCTGAAGAGGTTGACATATCGTGGGAAATTGACGCGTATAAGTTTGATTTTCCTCTTCTGGCGTCCGCGATGGATGGAGTTGTGTCTCCGCAGACTGCTGTGGAAATTGGCCGTTTGGGAGGATGCGCAGTTCTGAATCTGGAGGGGATTTGGACGCGNTATGAGGACACGGAAGAGGTGTATGCCGAGATTTCGGCTGTCCCGACAGAAAANGCCACTTTACGGTTGCAAGAGCTGTATCAAAGTCCAGTGCGAGGGGACTTGATTGCCAAGCGTGTGCGGGCGATCAAAGAGGCTGGTGTTGTTGCTGCCGGCTCCCTNACTCCTCAACGAGTGCAGAGCTACTCTCAGATTGTGCTGGAATCTGGTCTCGATCTTTTGGTTATTCAGGGGACGGTTGTTTCTGCTGAGCATGTCACGCATGCGGGCGAGCCCTTGAATCTGAAGACTTTCATTCGAGAGTATGACCTTCCCGTTATCGTGGGTGGGTGTGCCTCTTACACAACAGCTCTTCACCTGATGAGGACTGGGGCTGTGGGTGTNCTTGTCGGGGTGGGACCAGGTGCCGCTTGTACGAGCCGAGGAGTGTTGGGTATCGGAGTTCCCCAGGCAACTGCCTTGGCAGATGCCGCGGGAGCGCGGATGCGCCATCTCGACGAGACAGGTCGTTATGTGCATGTGATTGCGGATGGGGGCATGAGTACGGGGGGAGACATTGCCAAAGCTATTGCGTGTGGTGCGGATGCGGTCATGATTGGTTCCCCTTTGGCCGCTGCGAATGAGGCACCAGGGCGCGGATATCACTGGGGTATGGCGACTTTTCATAAGGATCTTCCTCGTGGGGCGCGGGTACAGACTCGCCAGATTGGTTCCTTGCGAGAGATCCTCATGGGTCCCGCAAAAGAAAATGATGGGCGATTGAATCTCTTNGGGGCTTTGCGAACTTCTATGGCGACATGTGGGTATGAGACGTTGAAGGAGTTCCAAAAAGCAGAGGTTATGGTCGCACCCTCGCTTCGGACTGAGGGAAAAGCCTTGCAAAGGGCGCAGGGTATCGGGATGGGCTGATGGCGGGAGAAGAAATTCACTTTGTGCCCCATGCCATACAACAGCCTGAACATGACACGGTTCTTGTGGTGGATTTTGGTGCCCAATATGCACAGCTGATTGCNCGTCGAATTCGAGAGGCGCGTGTCTGTTCTGAAATTGTTCCGGCAGATGTGACTCCCNCTGAAGTGCTTNCGAAGGCCCCGAAGGCAATAATTTTCTCGGGAGGGCCGGCTTCTGTGCATGTCCCTGGCGCGCCGCTTGTGGATNCCGCTCTTCTTGATCTCGGCCTTCCTGTGCTGGGGATTTGCTANGGTCATCAGCTTCTTGCCCAGATGCTTGGTGGGTATGTTACAGAAAGCGGAGGAAGNGAATANGGACGTACTAANCTTGAGGTGGGAGCTGGGACGTCTGCGCTTTTTAGTGGTTTGCCGGTGCAATTTGATGTCTGGATGAGTCATCAGGACTCAGTGACCGTGCTCCCTGAGGGCTTCGTGGCGCTCGCCTCGACTGAGGGCTCTCTTGTGGCCTCTATGGCAGATGTCACGCGGGCTTTGTATTCGGTGCAGTTTCATCCTGAAGTCGTGCATACTGACCGGGGACAAGAAATTCTGCATCGATTTCTTTTTGATATTGCGGACTGTCGACCGAACTGGACTCCTATTTCGATCGTGGAAGAACAGATTTCTGCGGTACGGGTACAGGTGGGGGAAGAAGGAGACGTGCTTTGCGCTTTGTCAGGAGGGGTTGATTCCGCTGTCGCAGCAGCCCTTGTGCACAAGGCAATTGGAGATCGTCTTACGTGCGTCTTTGTGGATCATGGTTTGCTTCGTCAGGGTGAAACGGAGCAGGTTATCGAGACTTTTTCCCGCAATCTCGAAATTGACCTTGTGCATGTGGACGCGCGGGAGAGGTTTCTCGACCTTTTGGCCGGCGTGTCGGACCCGGAAAAGAAACGCCAAATTATCGGCGAGACTTTTATACGGGTTTTTGAAGAAGTTGCCTTGGATTATCGGGGAGCGCAATATCTTGTACAAGGAACTCTGTATCCTGATGTGATTGAATCAGGACCACGAGGAGCGGCCAAGATCAAAAGCCACCATAATGTGGGTGGTTTGCCTGAGTCGATGGANGTCGANCTTGTGGAACCTCTGCGCATGTTGTTCAAGGACGAAGTGCGGCGTATTGGAACTGAGCTGGGTCTTCCTGATGAGATTGTGTGGCGCCAGCCTTTTCCTGGTCCGGGGCTTGCAGTGCGTATTCCNGGTGAGGTGACGCGTGACCGGATTGTGATGGTGCGCGCTGCTGANGTGATTGTGNGTGAGGAGATANACAAGGCGGGTTTGGAACGGGAAGTGTGGCAGAGCTTTGCCGTTCTGGCTGCGACGCGTTCNGTGGGAGTGCAGGGAGATGGACGGAGCTATGGCTACCCTGTGATTGTGCGGGCAGTGGTTTCTGATGATGCCATGACTGCGGACTGGGCCCGTCTTTCTTACGACTTGCTTGACAAAATGTCGACTCGTATTTGTAATGAGGTTCCAGGGGTGAATCGTGTGTTGTATGACATTACGTCGAAACCTCCGGGCACGATTGAATGGGAATGAAGAACCCGGTATTCTTCCTGTATATTCGTTTTTTCCAGGTGTGGACTGTTTTGAGATAACGCCTATTTTCTCCTATTGGGTTTTTTGAGTTTATCGTGGGTATTGTTCCTTTTTGGGAAAGGAGAAGCACTTCTTTTCTCGAAGGTAGAAACTGGTGTGGGGTATCTGAGTATTTATAAATTGTGGAGAGGTTTTATGTTGTTGGAAGAAAATTCGGAGATGTCTGGTGGGGATTCCCCTGTAGAAGCGAAATCGTCTGATGGTTCGTCGCGTCGTTTGCTTTTGCAGAATGTAGTGGGTTTCTCTTTTGGTACGCTCCTCCTCGGCGGAGGTGCGGCGCGTGCCTTGGCTTTTTCGCAAGGGCGTGCAAGTGAAGACGTTGNGAGTGTCGGGGGAGTCGGCCCGCAGGCTTCTCCGCAAGGGCATCGAGCAGTAGCCCCGCAGNCGTCTTCTGCTCCTCTTCTGGGGAAGAAGCCTTATGTGGGCTGTAACTTTTATACGCATACGCCGCTTGAGGCCGGTTATCTTGAGGGATTGCGGGTAAATAGGCCGATGGCATTGCGCTGGATTCTGGAATGGGATCGTATACACCTGCAGCGACCGGGTGGCCCCATCATTCCGTCGCCTCCGAATTGGGAGACGTTTGAGGAGTTTTTCGCTCTTCTCGCAGCCTCGCCCCAGCACCCTGAACCGATCAAGTTGATTATCCAGATGTGGGTGAGAGATCCTATGTGGGCGGGTTTTGGGATTTCTTTCCAGGGGCAACAACCTGGGACCCAATGGGCGAAACGTGCCGTGCAGGAGAATTTTCCTGTGGACATCGAGCAAAGTTACGGAGTGTTTCTTACTTCTTTGCAGAACAAACTCACGCAAATGGGGGTGACCGATGTCGAGTGGGGGGCGTGGAATGAAGCGGATGCCCGCCTCAAAGCCGGCTTGCAGGGCATGAAGCGTGACACTTCCAATCATGCTCAACCCTGGCGCGTTAATCCTCTTGAATGGTCTTGGTGGTCTGGAGGCACAGGAGAAAAGTGGGAGGCTCTGCATACTGCTTTGCCTGGGGCGTCTTTCACGAGCTCAGGAGTGTATGGCGATCATTGGATTGCCTCTACGGCGGCTCTTCCCACAGTTTCCACGATTGACCTGCATCGGTATACCGGTGGAGATCGGTCTGCACATGAGCTTGTGCAACACGTGGAAGAACGACTTGGGCGGTGGGACGCTGCTACTCCTTCCGGCCTAAAACGCCCTTTTGTTTTGGGAGAGTGCGCGTCGAATAGCAAGCATTCCCTTTTGACAGTGAAAGAGTCTGCTCGTCTTTGGCAAGGCCACCGCTTGTTGCAAGAAGCGCACAACGAGAAGAACAGTGCCCTTTATGGTCGTTACAAAGGGATGATGGCGCATGTTGCGCTCCCTGCAGACAATGCTTCCAATCCAAACTGGAGCTGGTGGCAGTATCGTCCTGAGTACGATCAATACTTGTTGCCTGAATAATCCTTCAAGTTTTTGTGGGCAGTCTCGGGACTGCCCACAAAAACTTTTCTGCGGAAGGCCCGGTGGTTTTGTTCTTGGGCCTCAGAAGAATCTTCTTTTTTGTGTGTTACTGAGGTTTTTCTCGCGGTTTTTTGTGTGTTTGAAGTTCTTTGTACGGTATGTGGAACACGTGTTCTCAGTGAGATATGTTGAGGTGCGCGGTGTCGTTGTAGGTAATAAGTCGCCCGCCCTGTCTGCCCAAAATCACTTCTGAGAGCGAAGCGTGGTCCGGCACGACAATGGGAAAGTCCATCAGGGGGGGAAGGGGAATGTCGAGCAGCGCCATGACGAAGAGACGCAGGAAACCACCATGGCTCACAAGGGCGGCAGTCTCCCAGCCTGTTTTTTCTTGCATTTCGCGAAGTTTGTGAAGCGCTTTTTTCGTACGGTCGTACACCATCTTTGTTGACTCCCCCCCGCCTTTTCGTAAATCTTGGCCCGCAGTATAGGTTTCCCACTGCTCGGGATGGGTCTCTGCGATTTCTTTTCTCGTGAGTCCTGACCAGGTCCCCACGTCTATTTCGCGGAAAATGGGATCGGTGATGAGCTGCAAATCTGCGTTGTCTGCTGGTGTGTCTTTGTCTGCCCCATTCTTTCCCAAGATAAATGTGGCGGTCGCTGTCGCTCTTTCGAGATCACTACTGATGATGGTATCGAGCGGAATGTCGTGAAATCTTTGACTGAGGCGGCAAGCTTGTGCTTGTCCTTTTTCATGGAGAGGTATGTCAGCGATNCCCTGCCAGCGTTTCTCTTCGTTCCAGATGGACTGTGCATGCCGGATGAGGTAAAGACGCATGGAAGATCCTTTTTTCTTGGCTTCTGCCCGCATCGCGCAGCCTAGACGGGCAGCTTCGGCGAGAACGAGGGCGTGTGGTCCGGCGCGTTCAGGCTGCGTCCAGGCTGTGTGCGCGATGTGTCCCCTCGGATGAAGTTTTGCCGATCAGCTGGAGTTTGGCAGAAGCCCCATCCTGTCATGCAGTTGAATGTGGACCCCCATGTCCATCTGCTCCTTTGTTTTCCGGCGACAAAGCGGGAAGGTGCGGGCTCAGTAGAGTGTTTTCTGGGAAATGAGAGAAGATAAAGCTGATACAACGAGCTTTCTGTCATTGGTGTGATTGTGGGAATGCCGGATGGAGAGGCCGGGATGAGGTTTGGAGTACTTCTCTGGTGGAAAGAGTATTATTACGTTNCTGATGCCGGTTTTTGAAATTTCGGCTTGATTGTCGTTGCCGCTTGATTGGCTGTTTAGAGGGAGGCGCGTACGACTCGGTGCTCACGCTCGATTTCTCGCAGTACCTGTCGCAGAAAGGCGAGAAGCACATCTTTGATGCTCGTGCGGTCAAGGGCATTGACTTTTAAAATGGGGTGATTGTGGGAGAGTTCGAGAGCGGAACGAATGAGGGGGAAGTCCATTTCGGGGTCGGTCCATTTATTCGCGCAGATGAGCGAAGGTGTTGGGGCCCGGTTGGTGAAATACCGGTAGATTTTCAGGGCGTTTTTATGCATTTCTGGACGGGTGCAGTCCATCAGGAGAATGAATCCGAGCATGCCTCGGCTGCACACATCCCACATAAAGTCGAAGCGGTCTTGTCCGGGGGTACCAAAAAGGTAGAGAACGAGCTCCTCATCAAGAGTGATGCGACCGTAATCGATTCCGACGGTGGTCTGGTTTTTGCTCCCGAAGGAAGTGCCATCGGTGATCTGGGCTTCTGTTGATAATGTTGCTATTTCGGAGATCGTCTGGATAAAAGTTGTTTTGCCCGCGCCGAACGGTCCGGTGACCACGACTTTGACCGGCTCCACCTGCAGCGCTCCGTTTCCCGATCTTTTACCAGAGATCTGCCGAAAAATGTGGCAACGAACAGGTCGAATTTCCTGTTTTCTGCTTGCATGATCGGCAGCTTCCCAGGAAATCGGCAGGTTGGGGAAGAGACTTGACCTTCTGCTTTTGTGATAACCATATTTTTTGGGAAACTTGGAGAGCTTCTTCTGTCCGGAAAGTTCTTGGACGCAGTGTTTCAGAAGGAGTGCTTGCTTTTTCTGTTTTCTGGCCGTTTTGAGAGGCGATGATTCGAGATGACGAATCCCCCTGGTTTCTCGCCCAATACCCCTCCTCTTGCGTCTTTTCGCTCTGGCATTTTTCTGAACCGGCGACATTTGTCGCCGGAGGCGTATCAAAAGATTTGTCTGGTTAATCTTGTTCTGGTGTCTCTGATCATTGTGACGGGAGCTGCTGTTCGTCTTACAGGATCAGGATTGGGGTGTCCTGATTGGCCGACCTGCGAGGGAATGAAAGTTCTGGATCCTTCGAGTTACCATGCTGCGATTGAATCCGGAAACCGTGCTCTTACTGGGCTTGTATCGCTTGGGGTAATAGTGGCGACCTTAGGTGCCTTGGTACGAGTACCGGGTCGGAGGGATCTGTTCTGGCTTTCGATCGGTCTCGTGGGCGGGATTCTTGTGCAGATTGTGGTCGGGGCACTTGTGGTGATTTTGGAACTTGATCCGATTTCTGTGATTGTGCATTTTTTGGCATCCATCCTTCTCGTGTGGTGTGCAGTTGTCCTTCTTTTTCAGTCGCATCGTCTCGATATTCCTCTTGCCGGTACAGAGGCAGATGAAACGGAAGGCAACTCAGACGGGAGAGAAACGCGGTTTACGCATGGTCCTGCGCCTTTGCAGGGGTTTCNTAGTTCTTCTTCACGTCAGGCTGTACTGGTGTGGACACTGGTTCGTTTGATTTTTCTGCTCGCGAGTATCCTTCTCGTCCTCGGCACAATGGTGACAGGGTCAGGGCCGCATGCAGGGGATGAGCTTGCTGACCGGCTTGGCTATGTGTTGCGGGATGTCACGCGGATCCACAGTCTGGCGGCTTGGGTTTTGACAGGGGTGCTCTTGCTTCTGGCCTGGATCGTGAGAAAAGGGAAAGATCCCGTCATAGTGGGCGTGCGTTCTTCTCTTTTTTGGCTCGGAGGAGCAGTGGTTTTTCAGATGGCAGTGGGGTACGCTCAATATGCGATGGAACTTCCCCCTCTTCTCGTAGGAGTGCATGTTGTCGGTGCTACTCTCGTATGGATCGCTACTGTATTTTTGAACCTCCGTGTTCCGCAGCGCTCTGTTGTGACTGATTGACCGAGTGCTTTTGTGGTGGTCGCACGCTTTTTCTCGGAGGAGCTACTCCTGTACGGATTTTTTCCAGTCCGATACTGTTGTTGAGTAAAAGTGATACCACCTGTGGGCGGGAGAATATTCTCGGTAATCGGGGGTTCTCTCTGGAGAGGGTCGCCTCTGTGGGCGTTTTTCTCTTTCCTTACTGAGAGTATGTTGTTAGATGTTGTATATCCCTGTGAGAGCAGAAGGCTGGATCCGAGATGCAGCGGCAGCAAGGCAAACAAGGTGACAAATTATTCGCTCGGAGTTGATTTAGGGACCACTTTCACGGCCGCAGCTCTTGTTCATGAGGGTCTGGATGCTCGGGTTGTGATGCTTGGGAACGCGACTGCGGCGATTCCCTCCGTGGTCTATGTCTCCCCTGATGGNCAGGTTATTGCAGGAGAGGCTGCAGAACGCCGTGCTCTTACCGAGCCAGAGCGGGTGGCACGTGAGTTCAAACGTCGTTTGGGTGATCCGGTACCGCTTGTTGTGGGGGGAAGTCCTTTTGCGGCAGAACGTTTTTTGGCAGCAATGCTGTCTTTTGTGCTTGCGCTTGTGACCGAACGGGAGGGAAGCCCTCCTTCGATGCTGGCAGTCACTCATCCGGCAAACTGGGGAGACTATAAGCTCGACCTTCTCCAACAAGTAGTGCAGCTTGCGAAGTTTGAACATGTAGTGATGCTGACGGAACCGGAAGCCGCAGCCATTCATTATGCCTCGAACGAGAGGATTGACCCGGCTCTGTTGTGGCAGTGTACGACCTGGGGGGAGGCACTTTCGATGCCACTGTGCTGCGGAAAACGGGCGACGATTTTGAGATTCTCGGTACGCCAGGAGGGTTGGACCGTCTCGGCGGCATCGATTTCGACGAAGCTGTGTACCATTATGTGACGAGCCTGATCGAAGAGGATTTCGCCAAGCTTGATGCAGAAAATCCCATGCATTTGTCGGCGGTTGTTCGCCTACGTGGTGAATGTGTCCGGGCAAAAGAGGCACTATCGTCAGAGACTGCCGCGACAATTCCAGTCTTCTTGCCAACTGTGCAGACAGAAGTGCGTATCACGCGAGCTGAGTTTGAGGCGATGATTGGTCCTCCGGTCACCGACTCTTTGGACATGTTGCGGGCGGCTATCGAGAAGTCCGGAGTTTCATTCGACGAGATCGACCGCATCCTACTTGTGGGGGGATCGTCGCGTATTCCTCTCGTTGGAGAACGTATCGTCGCTGAGCTGGGACGTCCTATCGGGCTCGACACGCATCCCAAACACTCTGTCTCTTTGGGAGCGGCCCTGATTGCGGATCGTAAGGGCGCCAAGCGCGTCACGCAGCCGCGCGAAGTACTTGATGACAGTCCCCACCATGTTGAGGATGCTCCACAAAAGAGTCGACACACCGCCTCTTCGGGGCCTCCGGTGCCGTCCTCTGCCCCAAAAATGGTCACACAGCCTGACCATGCAAATCCGACGCTTCCTCCTTATGAAGAAGAAGAAGAAGCCACCGTCGTCGATGACATATTCAAAGTACGCCAGACGCTTGCTTTTAATACTGCAACAGTCACTTGGGGGCCAGAGCGCTACACAAATCCAAATCTTCCTGTGACATCCGCCGCTCCTACTTTCTACCCAGCAGAGGTACCCCCTGCTCCTGACAGGAGAGGCCCAAAAGCGCCGGATGCCACTTTTCCCGGTTTTCCTGGGCAGCAGAAGTCCCCAGGCCCGGAGGGTCTACGAGGGTTCCCTCGTCCTCGCAGCCCACAAATCAGCTCACAAAGCCCCGCTCGTTCGTTCGATTCTTCTTCTGGCTACCCCCCCCCTGAGGGTGTTGGTTTTTCTCCCGCGCAAGAAGAGCAGGAGAAACCCTGGCGAATGCCCGTGTCAACTCCGGAACAGCAAGGATTCGAAGATTCCGAATTTGTTGCGGGAGAAACTCCCCGCAAAACGCCTTTCCGTAAAAAGCCTTGGCTGTATGTTGCTGGTGCCATTTTGCTTGTGTTGATTTTTGGGCAGATTCTCAGCAACAAGGATGACTGTTCCGGGATGAACTGTGCACTCGATGCCGCGACGCAAGAGGTTTTTCCTCTGGTTGAGGGAGCTTTCCCTGTCCGAGTTGTCTTTGCTCACGGGTCTTTGTGGGTAAGTGAATTTGGAAACGATACGGTTCGCCGCCTCGATCCGGAAACCATGGGCCTCTTGCAGGCAATCAAGGTCGGAAGTGGCCCGGTAGGTCTTGCCGTGGCAGATGACGGAGTATGGGTCGCGAATTATGCTGACAATACCGTCCAGAAAATTAACAAGGACAGCAATGAGGCAGGTGAGCCTGTCGCCCTTGGTGTCAAGGGCCCGAATGAGCTGGTGGTCGCAGGAGAGAACCTTTGGATTGTCGTCCAAGGCGAAAAAGAAAAAAAGAAAGGATCTGTCGTTCGGTACCAACCTGGGACAAAAGACCTAAAGGTTTTTCCTGTTGGGCCGTATCAGACGATTTCTATTGACGCAAAAGGCGATGATGTTTGGGTAGGGAGTAGCGACGACTATGCCCTGGTAAATGTGTTGGGAGAGCGGTCGGCTCCGTGGAATTTGCAGGGTACCAATGATACAGGCCGTCCTGATGGAAAGGGAACGCTGCGGGGTATTGCGATCGATAGTGCCGAAGACAAGGTGTGGGCGGTAAATACAGATAATGGACTGCTTTTTGAATTGTTTCGCAGTCAAAACCAGACAGACGGGGACGTGTCGAAGTCCCGAAATTTTCAGTTTTACGATATAGAAGGCAAGCCTTTTGATCTTCTGCTTGCACAGGACCATGTCTGGGTGACTTCCCAAAGGAATGATGGCCAAAGTAGTGAGCTGCTGGCGATTGATCCCCGTGGAAATGAAGCAGTTATTGCACGCACTGCCCTCGACGGCTGTGCAGACCCGCGTGGCCTTGATGCCTCCGCCCACTTTGTCGTCGTGGCATGTGCAGATAAGGATGAGATCATTCGTTTGACCTTCTCTGATGTCACCTTTCCGGAGAACGGGCAAATTTCCTAGGACAACCTTTCAAAATGGGAGGGCTGTAGAGCCGTTCCAGAGACATCTTTTGTTTCGGGGAAGCCTTCTCAAACGCCTGAAACGACCCCCGCGTTCGAGATTCCCTGATCCCGCGAAATGAGCCGGCCCGAGAACTTCTCCAGGCCGGACAACGCAGCCGGAACTCCCCAATACCCGCGTACTCCACTGCAACCCGAAGTACCGTTTTTCCTCGTGCGTGCGGTGAGAGTTTTAATTGGCGAGGGTTTTGCGGTTGTCGAGCAGTTCTCGCCAGCGGCGCATCGTGTCCTCGGGGCTGTCGAGCCATTCCCAGCGGGCGGCAAGCTCGGTGGTTTCGCTGGTTTGGCCGGGCAGCCAGGCGCGGGCGATGTCGGCCCAGTTTTGTTCAGAGTTGAGCGCCATGACGAGGCAATCGATCTCCTCGATGCAGCGTGCGAGGGTTTGGTTGTCGTTTTTGATGGCAGCATGCCAGGCGCGGGCAAGGTGCGCGAGAGTGTGCTTCTGCGGTTGCCGGTTTGGTAGGCAAGGTCTTGGGCTTTTTGCAGGGCAGTATGGAATTCTTCGTCGGGGACGGTGCCTGCTGTGGCAATGGCGAGGGCTACAAGGGCGTCTTGTTGATCGATCAGGTTGCCGGTTTGTTGGGTGAGGCGGATCGCTTCTTGGGCGTGGGTTTTCGCGGCGTCAGGGTCAGTCCAGGCTTCGCTCCACGCGAGAATTGCGAGGGCTTCTCCTTCTGCAACGACAGAGCTGATATTGCGAGCACGCTGGAGTGTTTTTTTCTGTGCTGCAATGGCTTTGTCGACTTGTGCGCACTTTGTATGGGTCCATCCGATATTAAGGAAGTACCTTCTGGCGATGTCGGGGAGTTCGTCGGGAGTGGGAAGCATGTCAAGGCCGGTGCGGAACTTATTTTGTGCGAGACTGGAGACTGCATTCCAGAATCGGACTTGCACGCTGAGGGAGCCCTCTTGTGTCGCGATGGTCGCGAATTCGTTTTGGGCGATGTCCCATCCTGCGGTGAGGCGAAGAATGGAGGCATTGTGGAGGCTGAGAAGGTCGCGTGCATTTTGCGGGAGGAGAGGGTTGCGTGCGGCTTTGGCGAGGCATGCCTGGGCGTTTTCGAGGGTGCCGTTGCGGTGGAGCCAGAGGCCGTGTGCGCCGCGGGCGAAAGTGGCTGCGGGAGTGTTCCCGGTGATTGCGTCTTCGG
>JGI24724J26744_10001426_pt1 | contig 16392 bp, 14 predicted proteins | sample Cruoilmetagenom7_FD_26744 | JGI IMG/M metagenome (IMG submission 26744) | reverse complement strand
AAGTCTTTGAACTCTTGATAGAATTTTCTCATGGTTTTTAATTAAAATAATAGCGTTTGTCCTTCATCATCAGAAATAGGATCTTCTCCATTACCTGAATCTTTCGAATTAGGTTTTTCTTCTGAAGGTGTTGGTTCTTTTTCTGAAGAAATTGTTTCCTCATCTACAACATCAATCTCTTCAGTTGGTATAACTTCAGGTGCTTCATACGGAAGTGATTCTAAGGTGTTTATTTCTAGCACCTTATCCTTTGTAAGTTGATTTCCTAATGCAGATATTCCTTTAATTGAAATGAATTCCTCTAAATTAATCTCAATATTCTCCTGACGATCTTTTCCTCTTTTCTTAGCAAAAACAAGCTCTGCCATAGGTCGATAGTCCGTAAAAATCTTTTCTAAATATGATTTAGGATGATCAGAAATAATCAATTCTTCTCGGTCTGGATTATCAATTAAAAAACGTTTAATATAAAAAAGTTCTTTATCTCCTTCCCAATATATTGCAGATACAGGTTTTTTAGGATCCCATTTTTCAAGCACAATCATATCATCATCAAAACGCAAAGTGATTTCAGGAATTACCGTTTTCACTATACCTTTCTGATTAATAATCAATAATCTATCCTCACTCGTAAACTCGCCTAGAAGCTCTCCTCTATCATCTACGTTTAATCGTTGTACTGTTTCATCAAACCATATTTTACGGGGCTTCAGTGTAGAAAGACCTTTTTCTTTAAGCTCAATTCGCTTAACAGCATATTTTGTAACAATATTTCCTCTTGAGGCTCTACCTTTTACAAGCATATCAGCAAAATCAAGATCAAATTTTAGTTTTTTAATACTTCCAGATTGTCTCAATAAAATAGTAACCAATTCTGCTTCACCATTTGAGTTTGCTGTAAAATAAAGTGCTCTACTTCCTTTAGTACTTTTAGTTAGGTCGTATTCCTTATCACGAGTTATTGAAGTTACTGCAAATCGTTTCACATAAGTTGCTCCTCTAACACCATCTTTATAAATCAAATTATAGATGGTTCTTTTATCTTTTTTCTTAAATACCGCAACATGAATAATTCCTTTACCTATAAAGGTTTTTGACCCCACTTTTGTGACCATCATTTTTCCTTCAGCAGTAAAAACAATTATATCATCAATATCACTACAATCAGTTACATACTCATCACGACGTAAGCTTGTACCTATAAATCCTTCTTCTCTATTTACATAAAGCTTTGTATTTCTAATTACAACCTTAGTAGCTTCTATATCGTCAAAGATTCGAATCTCAGTTTTACGCTCTCTTCCTTTTCCGTATTCTTTCTTAAGACGTTTAAAATAGTCTATTGCATATTCAATAAGATTTGCTAAATGATGTTTGACTTCAGCAATGCGTTCCTCTAAGGCATCAATTTTTTGTTGTGCTTTATCAATATCGAATTTTGAAATACGTTTAATTTTTATTTCTGTTAAACGAACGATATCATCTTCAATTACAGGGCGTTTCAAGTGTTTAATGTGAGGTTTTAAACCTTCATCAATTGCTTTAATAACACCCTCCCAGGTTATTTCTTCTTCAATATCACGGTAGATTCTATTCTCTATAAAAATACGCTCTAAGGAAGCAAAATGCCATTGTGATTGTAATTCATTTAACTGAATTTCTAATTCACTTTTTAATAACTCAACAGTTCGATCTGTGGAACGTCGAAGCATTTCAGTAACCCCTACAAAAAGCGGTTTATTATCTTCAATTACACAACCTAAAGGTGAAATTGGAGTTTCACATTTAGTAAATGCAAATAATGCATCGATCGTTTTATCTGGAGAAATACCATTTGGCAAATGGACTAATATTTCAACATCAGCTGCAGTATTGTCTTCAATCTTTTTAATTTTAATCTTTCCTTTTTCATTTGCCTTTAAAATAGAGTCTATTAAAGACGAAGTGGTTGTTCCGAAAGGAACTTCAGTAATTACTAATAAATTTTTACCACCATTATTAATTCTAGCACGAGTTCGTACCTTCCCTCCTCTTAGACCATCATTATAGTTGGTAAAATCTGCGATTCCTCCTGTTGGAAAATCTGGAAATATTTGAAAACGTTTTCCTTGTAAATGTTTTATTGAAGCGTCTATAAGTTCTACAAAATTGTGAGGCAATACTTTGGTTGAAAGCCCTACTGCAATACCTTCTGCTCCTTGTGCCAACAACATTGGAAACATTACTGGTAAGTTAATAGGCTCTTTTCTTCTTCCATCATAAGAGGATTGCCATCCAGTAATTTTAGGGTTAAAAACAACATCCAAAGCAAATTTAGATAATCGTGCTTCAATATAACGAGCAGCAGCGGCTCTATCACCTGTTAATACATTTCCCCAGTTTCCTTGCGTATCGATTAAAATATCTTTTTGGCCAATCTGAACCATAGCATCTGCGATACTTGCATCTCCATGAGGATGGTATTGCATGGTATGTCCTACTATATTTGCTACCTTGTTATAACGGCCATCATCCAAATCCTTAAGAGACTGCATAATACGACGCTGCACAGGCTTAAAACCATCTTCTATTGCAGGTACAGCACGTTCTAATATAACATACGAAGCATAGTCTAAAAACCATTCCTTGTACATTCCTGTAACTTTTGTAGTAGTTTCTCCAGAATGATCCTCGTTATCCATTTGCATTTCTGGATCTAGGTTTAACTCTTCATCATTATGTTCAATTTCCTCACTCATGTATCTATTGTACTATTTTTAATCTTCTACTTTATCTAATTCTACCTTCAAATTATTGATGATAAATTCCTGTCTATTTGGTGTGTTTTTTCCCATGTAAAAAGAAAGCAATTCTTCTATACTCATAGCTTTATCTAGCATCACTGGATCTAATCGAATATCATTTCCGATGAAGTGTTTAAATTCATCTGGAGATATTTCACCCAAACCTTTAAATCGAGTAATTTCAGGTTTAGGTTTTAATTTTTCAATAGCTTCCTTTTTTTCTTCATCTGAATAACAATAAATAGTTTCCTTTTTATTTCGGACTCTAAACAAAGGCGTTTCCAATATAAATATGTGGCCTTCTTTAATTAATTCAGGAAAAAACTGAAGGAAAAAAGTAAGTAACAACAAACGAATATGCATACCATCAACATCAGCATCAGTAGCAATTACAATGTTATTATAGCGTAAATCTTCTAAACCTTCTTCAATATTTAAGGCTGCTTGCAATAAATTAAATTCTTCATTTTCATACACAATTTTTTTACTCATTGAATAACTATTCAAAGGTTTACCGCGAAGTGAAAAAACTGCTTGTGTATTAACATCTCTACTTTTTGTAATACTACCACTTGCCGAATCACCCTCAGTAATAAATAATGTAGATTCCAGACGTCGTTCTTTCTTCATATCGCCTAAATGAACTCGACAGTCCCGTAATTTCTTATTATGTAAATTGGCTTTCTTAGCGCGTTCTCTTGCTAACTTTCTAATACCTGTAAGATCTTTTCGCTCTCTTTCAGCTTGCATGATCTTTCGTTGCATTTTTTCAGCGGTATCAGGATTTTTATGAAGAAAATTATCCAGATAGGTTTTTACAAAGTCATTAATATAACTACGTACTGTAGGCAATTCTCCACCCATATCTGTAGATCCAAGCTTTGTTTTTGTCTGACTTTCAAAAACAGGTTCCATTACTTTTATAGCTATTGCTGAAACAATTGATTTTCTTATATCACTTGCTTCGTAATTTTTTCCATAAAATTCACGAATTGTCTTTACAACACTTTCACGAAAAGCAGCTTGATGTGTTCCACCTTGAGTAGTATGTTGACCATTTACAAACGAATGGTATTCTTCACTGTATTGAGTTCTACTATGTGTTATCGCTATTTCAATATCTTCTCCTTTAAGATGAATGATTGGATAAATCATATCATCTTCTGCTATATTTTCTTCTAATAAATCTTTTAATCCATTTTCTGAAAAATATTTTTCTCCATTAAAATCAATCGTTAAACCTGGATTTAAATACACATAGTTTTTAAGCATCCGAATTACATACTCGTTTCGATACTTAAATTTCTTAAAAATAGTTTCATCTGGAATAAAGCTAACCTTTGTTCCTTTTCTTTTTGAAGATTCTTCAATTCCTGGATCTGCAGTTAATTCACCGGTGGAAAATTCAGCATATTTAGATTTGTTATCTCTAACAGATTCAACTTTAAAATAACTGGATAAAGCATTTACAGCTTTAGTACCAACTCCATTTAATCCTACAGCCTTTTTAAAAGCACGGGAATCGTACTTACCTCCAGTATTCATTTTTGAAACTACATCGACAACTTTTCCTAAAGGAATACCACGACCGTAATCTCGAACTTTAACTTCTTTATCCTTTATTCGAATTTCAATGGTTTTCCCTGCTCCCATGACAAACTCATCTATACTGTTGTCTATCACCTCTTTAAGCAAGATGTAAATACCATCATCTGGTGAAGATCCATCTCCTAGTTTTCCGATATACATCCCAGGACGCATACGAATATGTTCTTTCCAATCGAGAGACCGTATATTATCCTCTGTATATTGATCTTGTTTCGCCATGAATATTTTTGCTGTAGACTTGCTAATATAGGACTTCACAGTAGATTTTGAAACCTTAAAAAAGGAAAGTAATTAACAATAAAAAAGACCTAATTGTTGAAAAATAAATTACAGTTATGGTAGATTCGGATTTTTATACAAAGTTATAAAAACACCTAATTGAGAATAACTTTTGATTTCCACCCAATTAGTTCGAAGCTCTACAATATCTTCATCACTTGTTCTATTTTCAATATTCGAAAAAAGAACATATTTATTTTTATTTAAACTTAAAGACTCAAACCTTATTTCTTCTTTTAATTCATCTTTTAAAGTAGATAACCATCTTGTGTTAATCGTAGTATTTGTGCCTATAGAAGATCTTGAAATCTTCTGATTATCAATAAATTCAAGCATTTTTTTCTCTTGTTCAAAATAATTAAGATAAGCTAAACTACAATCCCATCCTTGAGCAATTGTTGCTGGATAAATCCAAAAATGACCTGTAATAAAAGCTATAGTAATTAATGCAAAATACATTTTTATTAATCTAATACTTTTTACTAATGAATACATTAAATTAATAACAAGAATATTGGCAAGTATAAAGCATATTAGTAAGTAACGAGGTCCCATAGGATTACTAAAAGGTACAAACCCTAAAAAGAATACAACACAAAACACGATAAGTGAAATTAAAAGCCTTGAGCTTTGTTTTTCTATTTGAAAATATTTCTTATTTAAAAATTGATACACTAAAAACACTAATGGAATCCAAACAAATAATCTTCCATATTCTAAAAGGTTCTTAACAATCGCTGCTGAATTTTTTGCCATTCTTGCAAGTTCAGTAACTTTTCTATGCTCACTATAACCTTCGTTCTTTGAGATTAAAAACCAACCTAATTCTGAATATTGATACAGAATAAAACCCAAAAAAACAGAAAAGCTGATTAAATAACTTTTCAACATTTTCTTATTATAATCCAATAAATGAGCTTTGTAAAGCCAAACATGAATTATAATCAATGCTATAGAACAATAAATCCCTCTTAAATTGGTGAGTAACATTCCTATTAATGCTATTGCATACAACCAATGTTTATTCTTAAATAGTGAGTTGATACCAAGTAAAACGAAAAATAACAACAACATGTCGTTATTTAGTATTGTAGATTGTGCTATTAATGTTGGTTCTAATAATACTAACAATACAAGAAAAATTGAATTCCTTCCTTTAAAACTATTTTTAGCTAATAAAAAGATTTGATAAAAAACTCCGAAATTAACTATCAGCAACAAAAGTCTTGCTACCCAAATAGATTTTCCTAAAACAGTCCAAAACAATGCAATGCTAGCTATCCAAAGTGGTGGATGTCCCGAATTTATATCAGTAGGGACAATTAAACTCGAAAATTGATGTGTATAAATCCAATCTGCTCGACTAGATTTACTTATCGCATCCCAAAAAAAAGGTAAATCATGTAATAGCAAGAACTCAATTAGTAAAAAAGTTATTATAATAAATATTACTAATTTTTCTTGCCTGCTCATACTTTATACATTAAATCTAAAATGCATTACGTCACCATCACTTACAACATACTCTTTACCTTCAACTGAAAGTTTACCCGCTTCTTTTACTTTTGCTTCACTACCTAATTGAACATAATCATCGTATTTAATAACTTCAGCTCTAATAAAACCTTTTTCAAAGTCAGTATGTATTACACCCGCTGCTTGAGGAGCAGTAGCACCAATAGGAATAGTCCAAGCTCTAACTTCTTTAACTCCAGCTGTAAAGTAAGTTTGTAGATTTAATAATTTATAAGCACTTCTAATAAGTTTTGCTGAACCAGGTTCGTCTAAACCAAGATCTTCTAGAAATAATTGGCGCTCTTCATAATCTTCTAATTCATTAATATCTGCTTCTGTACCTACAGCTAATACTAGTACTTCAGCATTTTCATTCGAAACTGCTTCTTTAACTTTTTCAACATATTCATTTCCTGAAACTGCAGAACCTTCATCTACATTACAAACATACATTACAGGTTTGTCTGTAATAAATTGAATTGGANCAACAAATTCTTCTCTTTCACTTTCAGTTAAATCAATAGCACGAACAGAAATACTTGCCTCTAATCCTTCCTTAATTTTTATTAAAACAGCTTCTTCTTTTTGAGCTTCTTTGTTACCAGTTCTTGAAGCTCTTTTCACTTTTTCAAGTTTCTTCTCAGCAGTTTCAAGGTCTTTTAACTGAAGTTCAATATCGATCGTTTCTTTATCCCTAATAGGGTCAATAGTTTCATCAACATGAATAATATTTTCATTATCAAAGCATCGTAAAACATGTAGTATCGCATCAGTTTCTCTAATGTTTCCTAAGAACTGATTTCCTAACCCCTCGCCTTTACTTGCTCCTTTCACTAATCCAGCTATATCAACAATATCGACTGTACAAGGAATTACACGCTCTGGGTTTACCAAAGATTCTAATTTTTCTAATCTTGGATCTGGTACATTAACCACTCCAATATTAGGCTCAATTGTACAAAATGGAAAGTTTGCACTTTGTGCTTTTGCATTTGATAAACAATTAAATAATGTTGATTTTCCAACATTTGGTAAGCCTACAATTCCTGCTTTCATGTGTCTATATTATTTATTTTAACGGTCACATGCTGTTCGCTATTAGTCATTTCGTTAGGAGATAAACTTTTTAGCATGCTCGTTTCATAATAGCTATTTTTCAGTCCGCAAATATACATTTTCAATAAAAACTATAGAACTTTTTAAAAATTATTATTATCAATAATTTTAAAATTAAAAAATATCATAGAAACAGGATATGTCAATATAAATATTATAGGAAATAAAAGAGAAAGTTGTAAAACCTTTAATTTATTCCTTTTAAAAAATTGAAAATATTATTAGGTAATTTTTGAAATAAGTAATAAAAACTTATTCGTTATGCATAAAAGATTGCTTTCCAAGTAGCTCTTCATCAGTCTCTACATGGTCATCATCAGGAATACAACAATCAACTGGACAAACAGCGGCACATTGAGGCTCATCATGAAATCCTTTACATTCAGTACACTTATCTGGCACGATGTAATATAATTCATCACTAATCGGTTCTTGAGTGTCTTCTGCATTAACTTCCTTACCGTTAGGTAATACTAGCGTTCCTTTTAAATCGGTTCCATCTTCATATCTCCAATCATCAGCTCCTTCATAAATTGCTGTATTAGGACATTCTGGCTCACAAGCACCACAATTTATACATTCATCTGTTATTATAATTGCCATCGAATATTCTTTTTCTTAATTGTGCGACAAAAATAATGTTTTCGCTCGAATTATTCTATTTGAATAGGAATGAATATTTTTGCAAAACATTAAATAATACAAAATGGGTTTAGACCAAAGAATTCAAGCTTTTACAACTTTAGGAAAATTTCTATCTCAATTTTCTTCGGAAGAATACACCTTAGATGCTAATATTCCATTCAATGATCAGTTTTTTGAAAGGATGAAAGAAACGATACAGCAAGCTAAATTTCATAATGGTTGGTTTACTGAAAACAATATTCAATTTGCATTTCAAAGTTGGTCTGAAGCATTAACTGAAGATAATTTAAAAGCATGGACAACACAGTATAAATTCAATACTCAACCTACAAAAACAGTAGCAATTATAATGGCTGGAAACATTCCATTGGTTGGGTTTCATGACTTTCTTTCTGTTTTGATTACTGGAAATAATGTACTTGCTAAACTTTCATCGAATGATAAAATTTTGCTTCCTATAATTGCTGAATATTTAAATTCAATTAATTCTTCATTTAAAGAAAAAATTGAATTTACTTCAGAAAAACTTGAAAATTTTGATGCCGTTATTGCAACGGGAAGTAACAATACAGCTCGCTATTTTGATTATTACTTCGGAAAATATCCAAATATCATTAGAAAAAACAGAAACTCTATTGCCATTATTACCGGAAACGAAACTCCTGATCAATTAAAAGCTTTATCGAATGATATTTTTAGGTATTATGGATTAGGATGCAGAAATGTTTCAAAAATTTACTTTCCTGAAAATTACAACTATGATTCTTTTTTTAATGCCATGTTTCATTGGAAAGAAATCATTAATGAAACAAAGTACATGAATAATTACGATTATAATAAGGCCGTGTATTTAATGAGTATTATCAAGTTATTAGACAATGAATATATGCTGCTAAAAGAGGATGAACAGTTCTCTTCTCCTATTTCTGTAGTGTTTTATGAAACCTACTCAGACACTATCCTTTTGAAAGAAAAATTAGCCGCAAATGAAGCTAATATTCAATGCGTCGTTTCGGAAATTGGAATTGAAAATGAAATTGCCTTCGGAAATACTCAAAATCCTCAATTATGGGACTATGCAGATGGTATTGATACTGTTGACTTCTTGTTAAAACTTAAACAATAATTTATCTTTTTTTTAATTCTTATTATTCATAGAATTAGCACCTTTGTATAAGAAATAAAAAAAACTCATGAAAAAACACAATTTTAGCGCTGGCCCCTGTATTCTACCACAATCTGTTCTTCAAAAAGCTTCAGAATCTGTAGTTAATTTTAACGGTTTAAATCTTTCCTTAATAGAAATTTCTCACCGAAGTAAAGATTTTGTTGATGTAATGGAAAATGCTCGTTCTTTAGCTCTAGAACATTTAGGGTTACAAAATAAAGGATATCAAGCATTATTTCTACAAGGTGGTGCAAGTTTAGAGTTTTTAATGGTTGCTAATAATTTACTTGAAAAAAAAGCTGCATATCTAAATACTGGAACATGGTCAAGCAAATCTCTTAAAGAAGCAAAAATGCTTGGAGAAGTAATTGAAGTAGCTTCATCTAAAGATCAAAATTTCAATTATATACCTAAAATTTATAACATTCCAAGTGATTCAGATTATTTTCACTGTACAAGTAACAATACCATCTTTGGTACTCAGATAAACCAATTTCCAAAAACTGATGTTAAATTGGTTTGTGACATGAGTAGTGATATATTTTCTCGTCAAATGGATTTCTCTCAATTCGACTTGATTTATGCTGGTGCTCAAAAAAATATGGGACCTGCTGGAACTACATTAGTGGTTGTGAAAGAGGAAATTCTTGGAAAAGTTTCAAGACAAATACCTTCGATGTTAGATTATCAAGTACATATTGGTAAAGACAGTATGTTTAATACTCCAGCTGTATTTCCTGTGTATGTATCGATGTTAACTTTAGAATGGCTAAAAGAACTTGGTGGTGTTTCAGCAATTGAAAAAAGAAATAATGAAAAAGCAGCATTACTTTATTCTGAAATAGATAGAAACCCTTTATTTAAAGGATTTGTAGCTAATATAGAAGATCGTTCAAAAATGAATGCTACTTTTAATTTAACTGACGACTCATTAACAGAACGTTTTAATGGTCTTTGGACTGCTGCTGGTATAAACGGCTTAAACGGACATAGAAGTGTTGGTGGATATAGAGCGTCTATGTACAATGCATTGCCTTTAGAAAGTGTTGCCGTATTAGTAGATGTAATGAAAGAATTAGAAAAAAAAGCTTAAATAAAAAATATATAAAATGAAAGTATTAGCAAACGACGGAATATCTCAAACAGGTATAAATGATTTAGAAGATGCTGGATTCGAAGTAATAACCACAAAAGTAGCTCAAGAACAACTAATCAATTACATCAATGAAAATGAAATTGATGTTGTATTGGTTCGAAGCGCTACGAAAGTTAGAAAAGATATAATTGATGCTTGTTCAAGTGTAAAAATTATTGGACGTGGAGGTGTTGGAATGGACAATATTGATGTTGAATATGCTCGTGAAAAAGGTATTCATGTTATCAATACTCCTGCGGCTTCTTCAGCTTCAGTTGCTGAATTAGTTTTTGCCCACTTATTTGGAGGCGTACGTTTTTTATATGATTCAAATAGAAATATGCCTTTAGAAGGTGATTCAAAATTTAAAGATTTAAAAAAGAATTATGCTGAAGGAAGAGAATTACGAGGTAAAACAATAGGTGTTATTGGTTTTGGTCGTATTGGACAAGAAGTTGCAAAGATTGCTCTAGGATGCGGAATGAGAGTTATTGCAAGCGATAAATATGTTGGTGAAGCGACTATTAAAGTTGAATTTTATAATGGTCAATTTATTAATGTAGAAATTGAAACTGAAGATTTTGAATATGTTTTAAAGCATAGTGACTTTATAACATTGCATGTTCCTGCCCAAAAAGATTATATTATTGGTAAAAATGAAATAGCTTCTATGAAAGACGGTGCAGCAATTATTAATGCTGCTCGTGGAGGTGTTATAGATGAAGTTGCACTTATAGCGGCACTAGACAGTAAAAAATTATCTTTTGCAGCCTTAGATACTTTTGAAAGTGAACCAAGTCCAGCAATACAAGTATTAATGAATGTAAAAACATCATTAACTCCACATATCGGAGCAGCAACAAAAGAAGCTCAAGATAGAATTGGAACTGAATTAGCAGATCAAATTAAAAGCATTTTAAAAACAGCTTAAGCATTTTAACGTTAAAATAAACCTGTTGTCTAATTAATTACATTGTTTTTAAAGAATTTAACCAATTTCATGTGGTTTGTTTTGTACATTTATGAAATAACATTAAAATATTAAAATATGTCAGGAATATTAGATTTATTAACAAGCGATTTAGGAAAGCAAATTATAGGTGGTGTAAGTAACACTAGCAACCAATCTGAAGATAAAACTGCAGATGTGTTAAAAATGGCAATGCCATTTCTATTAGGTGCCATGAAAAAAAATGCTTCTACCCCTCAAGGCGCAGAAGGTTTATTAGGAGCTTTATCTGGAGGAAAACATGATGGTGGAATTTTAGATAATCTAGGTGGGTTATTTGCAGGTGGAGTTGATAAAAGTGTTACAGATGATGGTGCTGGAATTTTAGGGCATATTTTAGGAAATAGTCAGCCTACTGTTGAAAATGCAATTAGTCAAAAATCTGGTGTAGATGCTGGGTCTGTTGCTCAAATATTAAAAGTTGCAGCCCCAATATTAATGGGTGTTTTAGGAAAACAATCACGTCAAAATAAAGTGCAAGATTCAAATGGATTAGGTGATTTATTAGGTGGTATGTTAGGTGGACAACCAAAAGAAGAACAAAGTTTTATAGAATCTCTTTTAGATGCTGATGGTGATGGAAGTATTATCGATGATGTAGCTGGAATGGTACTAGGAGGTGATAAAAAGAAAAAAAGTGGAATTGGAGGTCTTTTAGGAGGCTTATTTGGAAAATAATAATTCTATACTTTACTAATAATGAAGCCATCCCGTTGATTCGAGATGGCTTATTTTTTGTTAAATGATAATGAGACCATTTAAAATTTAGTAACTTTATAAAAAAAATGAAGCTTTTATTAACCCTTTTAGGTTTATCGCTAGCCCTTTATAGTTGTGAATCTGGGAAATCTACGATAAAGGGAAATTCTGANACTTCTAGTCAAATTGTAAAAAATGATACGATTCATATTGCTAATGATGAATTAGAATATGAAATTTTAATTATTGAACCTGGGTTTAATTCATGGTTAATAACACAACCTCCTAGATCCTATCAAAGTATTTCTTATTTAGAAAATAAAAATCGCCTTTTTGTGTATGAATATAACAGAAGAGTTACTAATTTTGGCTATTCAAAAAGATTCTATACTCAAGAAATAGATTATGACCCTACAATACATTACGGTCTTGAAGTAAATTATTTATTATATAATTATTTCAAATATTTTGAGTATCGATATAAACAGAATTTATAGTGCAAAATTTTAAAGATCAATGGGAAATTAAATCAAATTGGCAACTTATTTTTCCAGTAATAGGGATTTTAGGACTAATATATTCAGCATACAAACTCTCAAATATATTTATAAAAGAATCCTTACTATATAAAGTTTTATTCACAACATTAATTACATTTGTGCTTTTAAAAATAACATTATTTCTTTTTAAGAAATTAGAGAGTAAATGGAATTTAAAATATCGCTGGGAATTGATACGTGTTTTTATTGTATTTGCAATTACTGGCTCAAGCAGTATCGTAATTGGCAAACCTATTATTAAACTATTAGGAATAACAAAAGAAAATTTGAATGTTTCTTTATATTGGGTACTCTATATTTTAATTGGATTTATTTTCTATCAAATTCTATTAGTATTAATTGGTTGGGTTTTTGGACAACATCAATTTTTCTGGGATTTCGAAAAGAAAATGTTACGCAGAATGAAACTTGGATTTTTAATTGGAAGTGAATAATAAAGTTGAACATATCATCCCTAAAGTGTTTGTATTGCTATTAATGGCAGTTTTGCTATTCCCTTCTACTCTTCAATTTCATCACATTTTTGAAACACATGATCATAATAATGATTGTAAAGAAGTTACAACTCATTTGCATGAAAAAGAAGTAGATTGTTCTTTATGTGATTTTAATGTAACACAAACTTATTATCATCCTGATTTTCAAATAAGTTTCGATAAAATCAATGTTTATCAGAAACAAAACTTTGAGTTATATAAATCTAAATATTATCATCAGCAATTATCTTATTCGCTAAGAGGTCCTCCTCAAAATTTCACTTAATACAATACATTTTAAGGAAAGTGTAAATAAGGTAAGTGCTATTTACGCTTACCAAATATTGAGTAAAATTTAATCATGAAATATTTAATCATATTTATTATGCTATTATATAATAGCATAGTATTTAGTCAAGAATGCAATCATAATTTTAGCGGGAATATCTTAGATTTTCACAACGGTGAGTCAATAACAGGTGCAACTGTATTTATTAAAAATTTAAATAAATATACTACTTCTGATGTAAATGGAGAATTTATAATTGACAGCCTATGTAAAGGGGAACTTATTATAGAAATATCTCATATAGGTTGTGAAACAAAAACAGTTACTATTAGTTTAACTGAAAATACCTTTATCAAAATTAATTTAGAGCACCATTTAGAAGAACTTAACGAAGTAATTGTATCTACTAATTCTAAAACTGAAAAAACTAGTATAGAACAGTCTGTTTCTAAATTAGTTATTGAAAGTTATTCAGATAAGTCCTTAGGGGATGCTTTAAATAATTTAAGTGGTGTATCATCATTGAATACTGGGAATACTATTGTAAAACCCATGATTCATGGTTTGCATAGTAGTAGGCTTTTAATTATCAATAATAATGTACGTTTATTTGATCAAGAATGGGGAGATGAACATGCTCCCAATATAGATATTAATTCTGGAGGACGTATAAGTGTTATTAAAGGAGCAAACACCCTTATGTATGGTAGCGATGCTATTGGAGGATTAATTCTTATTAAACCTGAAAATTACGCTGTAAAGGATAGTCTATTTGGTAATACCTCATTATCATTAAACACTAATGGTTGGGGAGGAAATATAAATACCGAACTTGTAAAAACATTCAAAAGTGGATTTTTTGCAAAAGCACAAGCTAGTTATAAAGTATTCGGTGATTTTGAAACTCCTAATTATTATCTAAGTAATACAGGAATTAAGAATTTAAATATTTCAACAAGATTAGGCTATAAAACCTTTGAAAAAGGATTTGAGGCAAATTATAGTTTTGTAGACAATACAATTGGAATTCTTAGTGCTTCTCATATTGGTAATACAAATGATTTAGTAAATATTATTAATAGTGAAGAACCTCCAGCAAGAAATGATTTTACATATAAAATTGATAACCCAAAACAATCGATATCTCATCATCTTGCAAAAATTGAAGCATTTAAACGTTTTAAAGACCTGGGCAAGTTCTCACTTCAATATGATTTTCAGATAAACAGACGTAAAGAGTTTGATTTAAGAAGAGGAGATAATAAAGATGTACCAGTAATTGATCTTAGATTATTTACAACTTCTTTTCAGCCAAATTTAAAAATAGATTCATTTGAAAATTTAAAATTAAATCTAGGAATTCTATTACGTTATCAACAAAATGATGCAATTTCTGGAACTGGTGTAAGTCCAATCATTCCTGATTTTGAAAAATATGATGCAGGTGTTTATTTTATAGGAAATTATAAATTAAGTGCAGACGCTGAAATTAATGCTGGTCTTAGATATGATTTTTCTAGAATTGAAGCGACCAAACGATATAGAGTTACCGATTGGAATGAAACTTACAACTATGATGAAATATTCCCAGAATTTGAAACTGAAGAAATTGAGAATTCAAGAATACTAACACAACCTGAGTTTACTTTTAATAATATTTCAGCAAGTTTAGGTTTTAAAAAGCGGCTTNATAATGACTTAGAGCTGTTATTAAATTATGGTTTAGCGTCTAGAACACCTAATCCATCAGAACTATTTAGTGACGGATTACATCATAGTGCTGCAAGAATCGAAATAGGGAGATTGACTATAAATAAAGAAGTTGCCAATAAATTTGTTGCTTCTTTTGAAAGAAATAATGAAATTTTTGGTTTTACAATTAGCCCATATTATAAGTACATCGGGGATTTTATTCAATTAATACCTGTAGGATCTACGACTACTATTAGAGGTGCATACCCAGTTTGGGAATATGATCAAGTGAATGCCCAAATATTTGGAATTGATATTGATGCTAATGTGAAAATAGATGATCACTTTTATTATAATGGTAATATAGGCTTATTAAGAGGAGATAATTTAACAGATGACATTCCTCTAATTCATATGCCTTCAACAAATTTTTCGAATGCCTTAATCTATAAAAACAAAAAATTAAATCAATTATCAATTGGAATAAAACAAAAAACCGTTTTACAACAAAATAGATATCCAGATTATGATTTTCACACATTTAACCCTACGCTACAAGAAGATGTTTATGTAGACATTAGTTCAACACCANAATCTTACACACTTTTTGATTTTAATAGCTCTGCTAATTTTAAAATTTTTAAAAAAGGAGATTTAAAACTGATGTTTACTATTGAAAACTTGTTTAATACTTCTTATAGAGAGCACNTAAATAGACTACGATACTTTGCTGATGAAGTAGGTAGAAATTATAACTTAAAAATTAAAATAAATTATTAAAAAAAATTATGTCAAATTTTAAATTAAAAACAATGAAAACAATTAAATTATTAGCCATTTTATTTATTTCTAGCTTAACATTATTAAGTTGTTCAAGCGATGATGACAATAATGATAATCACGACCATGAAGAGGAATTAATAACAACAGTAATATATACATTAATAAACAATGCAGATGCTACCGATACAGTTCTTTTAACATTTACAGATATAGATGGTGAAGGTGGTGCTGATGGAGTATATGATGTACAAGGTAGTTTCACAGCCAATGCTATGTATACAGGAGCATTGACTTTATGGAATGCTACTGAAAACCCAGCGGAAAATATAACTTTAGAGGTTGAAGAAGAAGGTGATGAGCATGAATTCTTTTACACAAATACAGCTGGATTAACTATTACAAAAGTTGATACTGACAATAATGGTAATCCTATTGGTATTGCAACTTCAATTGCTACAGGAGATGCTGGAAACGGTACTTTAACAGTAATTCTTAAGCATGAGCCTACGAAGCCAAATGATGGAACTTCAAGTGGAGCTGGCGGAAGTACAGATGTAGAAGTAACTTATTTAATTACTGTTCAATAAACTCACTTCTTAATTTTGAATAAAAAAAGTCCCGAAAGGGACTTTTTT
>JGI24724J26744_10001425_pt1 | contig 16412 bp, 13 predicted proteins | sample Cruoilmetagenom7_FD_26744 | JGI IMG/M metagenome (IMG submission 26744) | reverse complement strand
GCCTTGCCAAAGATGTCGTATTATATCTTACATCCTTGACCAGTTGCTGCCCGGGCACATAATTGGTCATGGGCCCCACAATCCCGATTCTTTGATCACGCTCTACGCATGTAATTAATCGACCCAGCCAGCCAGGAGTCACAACCACGTCATTGTTCATTAAAAGGATGTGATTTCCCCGGCCGACGGATATCCCCTGGTTGTTACCGGCAGCAAAACCAAGATTTTCATCGTTTTTAATAACCTTAACGCCTTGGCAGTAGTGATTAATTGGATCTGTTTTCCTGGTTTTCTTATTTTTGATCTTCTTCTTTCTTCCCTTTACATTTGAGGCCGCTGTCCTTTCTTTACTGGTATTTGGGCCGTACCCAGCTGGCATATTCTCCAAATACTGGACAGTGTTATCAGTAGAACCGTTATCAACGATAATCAACTCAAAGGGTTCTTTGGTGTATTTCAAAATGCTTTCAAGACATTTTTTGGTATACTCAAGCTGGTTGTGGGCCAAAATGATGATCGACGTGAGATCATTTGAAATTGTACCACGTTTTCCGGACTGCTTATCAGTCGATTTTGGAATCCCATAGGGAGCACTTTTTCCGGCACCGGTATCTCTAACTTTTCCATCTGCTTCAATTACAATGTCCGGCGTGATTTTCCCCAACCATTTTTGGTGTAGTCTTTCAATATTACCAGAAACCTGCCTAAAACGTTCCGGCCCACTTTGGGACTCATAATGAACGGCAGAGCTTTTAGGCTCATAAACTAAATACCAGCCTTTTTCCCCTAATTTAAAGCACAGGTCCACATCCTCGTAACCATTCCAATAGCCTTCATCGAAGCCTCCCACATCGTGAAAAACTGATTTTCTCACCAAAAGGCACGCAGCAGTTAATGCTTGATATACAAACCTTTGATTTGCTTCACGGGAATCGGGCTTTTTTCTATAATGTATATGTCTGCCAACCAATGGATCAGGCAGCTTTCGATCATCAATAATCACGACCCCTGCATGTTGGATTGTTCCATCCGGGAATAAAAGCTTACTGCCAACCGCTGCAACATCTGAATCGTCATCTAAAACATTTATAAGAGGCTCAAGCCAGTCTGGATTGACCTTGATGTCATTATTCAGAAACAGGACATATTTACTTTGGGCGGCAAGGGCGCCCTGATTACATGCCTTGGCAAAGCCAAGGTTTTGTTTATTTTCTATTATTTTCACTTCATTATTAATGCCTTGAAGAAATTCCCTTGTTCCTTCGCTGGAACCATTGTCTATAATAATTATTTCATAATTTATTCCTATGGTATTATGTTTGATGGATTCAAGACACTGTTTAGTGAATTCAAACTGATTGAAGACAGGAATAACGATGGAAACAAGCGATTTCTTTTTCTCAGTTTTAGCTAAAGAACCAGGGATTATTTGATTGAAGACAGGAATAACGATGGAAACAAGCGATTTCTTTTTCTCAGCTTTAGCTGAAGAACCAGGGATTATATATTGGCGTATGTGCCCGGTCTTATTAGGCGTCAGTTTTCCATTGGATTCAATCACCAGGTCTTCAGTGACCTTGCCCAACCATTTCCGGTTTAGACGCTCGATATTCACATCATGGTTTCTAAATCGTTCCGGGCCACTTTGGGACTCATAGTGGATAACAACACTTTTCGGATGGTAAACCAGTAGCCCCCCTTTTTCCTGAAATTTAAAACACAAGTCAACGTCCTCAAACCCATTCCAATACTCCTCATCGTATCCTCCGACTGCTTCAAAAACTGAACGTCGCATAAGCATACACGCTGCTGTTAGCGCTTGATATGTGCATAACTGGTTGGCCAGGGCAAAATCTGCGGCCTGCTTGCTGTGAACATGCATTGCCCCCAAAGGGTCAGGAAACCTCTTGTCATGAAGAATGATAACACCTGCATGTTGAATTGTGTTGTCAGGAAACAACATCTTACTTCCAACTGCCACTACGTTGGGATCTCTGTCCAATACGGTCATTAAAGGTTCGATCCAGCCGCCCTGAACTTCAGTATCATTGTTAAGAAACAGTAGATATTCACTAGAGGCTGCACGCGCACCTTGATTACAGGACCGGGCAAAACCAAAATTTTCCGAGTTGCTCAAAACTCGAAGACCGGGATATTGCTTCAAAGCCTCCTCAAGGTAACGCGATGTGCCATCCGTTGATGCGTTGTCTACCACAATAACCTCAAACCCAATTTTTTCGGGTGTGTTTTTATAAAGGGTTTCTAGACATTTTCGCGTAAAATCTACTTTGTTAAAAACTGGTATAATGATGGATACCCGAGGAAATTCTGACTGTTTAATGCTGCAAAGATAATTATCAATTTTTGCTAAGACACCTTTTTTCTCAGCCGCAGAGGGGATATCTATCGTATAGATTGAGCGATAGGCCGGTTCATTATTCTCAAACTCGTAGAAATTCTTTTGAATAAACGTGTTAAGTTTTGATTTTGCTTGGTCATTGAAATTAGCCTGGTCAAATAAGACGGAATAAATCCATGTTGCTAATGATGCATTTTGTTTCTTTTTATATGAAATGCCCAAGTCAATAATATATTTTTCGACCTCTTCTGTTTTTGGCAAACCGTTTCGCTGATGTTCACGCAACCATCTATAGTGAGGTACGAAGGAAAGGATAAGTTCTTCACTCTCAGCAGACATTTCATTGGGAAATGAAATTATGACCCTCCTTTTTGAAACCCTTATCAGCTCATAGATAAATAGCTGTCTGTCTTCTGAAATCACATGTTCAAGCACATCTGCGGCTGTGACAATATCAAAGGAATCATCTGGATAGGGTAAAAAAGCCCCATTCCTGGAAGAAATAAAGCCGTCATATGAATGATACTCGATGTTCGGCACCAAATTTTGGAAATAAGCGTCTTCACTACCCACATCCAGTAGAGAAATAGTCTTCCCCCCCCCAATGTGAGTTTCCTCAGCAATCCCCATAAGTCGCTGGTATCGCTCAAAGCCGATGTCATACAGAATAGGGCGTTTGATCTTCTGATCTTCGCTCCAGTCAGTCATTATGCCGTCTTTCAGTGGGATATCCTCTTTCTCCAGCATTCGGTCAATGAGGATACTAATCCGATGGGACGCTAAGCCGTCCCATTTGTAAGCAAAACGTTCGACAAACGCCTCCGGCGGAGACGTATGTTTCCATGTGTCTTGAACCAAAATTGGCATCTTTTCTCTGAGGGCCTTATCCATTTCAAGCCATTCTGACTGTAGAATTACTGCCCCTGCTTTCTCACACTCAACTATTGATGGGCTTAAAGTCGGGCCAGCGCACATGATCACAGGTTTCTGCAATAGCAAAGTTTCGAGCAATACGGAACCTGAAAATGTGAAAACAAAATCTGAGCCACATACGAAATGAGGAAGCCATTCATGGGCATCTATGATACGAATGTGAGAAGAAAGTTTGGAGGAAATTGCATCATCATAAAGTTGAATCGTATGATTGTATGGCTCAGCCGGGTGCGGCTTAATGATGATATCCAGGTTTGGAAAATTATCAGTTAAAAGTTTAAAAACATTACCAAGAGATTCTACCCAGTCATAAGGTTTGTATCCCAACCCTGTGAACCTATGGTTTTCTCCTGCAAAGAGGATATAGCCACGCTGGTGGTCAATATTCAATTGCTCGCGAATCTTCTGAATAATTTGCTGTTTATCAACGTGGTAGTAGTAATCATACTTTGAGCAACCAGTGATAACAACTTTTTCCGGAGAAACTCCAAGCGCCTTATATTGTTGGTATTCCGGATATGAATAAATTGCAATGCGATCAGCGCCAAAAAGATACCCCTCACCCCAACGGCCGTCAGCCAGAGAAAATGATCCGTGTTCGAGAGTTAAAGTTGGGATATTCTTTTCTCGGCATTTTTTCTCCATGTTTCTTGCACGCATATGCGCGTTATGTTTGAGGTCAGCGGCGTTGAGAAAAAGTTTTTTTCCTGGGAGGCTGATAAATTCCTCAAAGCGGCTGACATCCGTTGTGTACGGCAAATCATTATCCTCCAAAAGCTCGGTGCTGCCCGCATCGCAAACACAGGGTACCACCCTTATGTAACCGGATCTGCGCAGTTCTTCAATTACCGGAACCAGTAAGTAATCGAGATTTGGATGGTCTATTAATACAAAAACAGTTTTCATGATAAAACTCCCGTTTGATTAGCGGACAAATGGGTCGCCCTTTCTTTCAGTTTCTTCTTATATGGCAATCTGGTTCAGTTACATGTTTTTTTAATTTTAATTGATCGCGGTTTTTTTAGTAAAAACCAAGTTATATCGTCTTGGGGGTGTTCTGTGTCTTTGTGATAAACAAAACCATAGTCAACCAGGGCCAAATCTTTATACTTATCCATTAACTCTCCAGCGAAATCTCGCTTAAATAGCCTTTCTCCATATCCACGATAGGTTACTTCGACAGGGACCGGGTTATAATACTCAGCAATGCAAATATAGCGGTTGCTGGTTTGATATAACAGGTCATATACTCGCGGCAATTCACTTGGATTGATATGTATTAAAACGCCTTTTGTAAATACAAAATCTTTGCCTGATTCTGGTTTGAAATCAAGAATAGACATTTGGTGGATATTAATTCCCCCTACTATTTTGAGTTGGCGAACTGCTTTTCTGTTAATCTCAATTGCTGACAGCTCTGCTTTAGGCAATAGCCGTTTTATGGCTACAAGATTTAGGCCAATATTCGATCCAAACTCAATGATGGACGAAACAGCCCCCGTTCGATAAAATATTTTTGAAAAAAATACACAATTAGATTCCACCATTGATTCGCACTTATTTCTTTCAATATACGTGTCTCCAAACTCTCCAGCCCAAAATTCTTCCTGTTCTGTTTTGTATTGCATATATTTTCCTTCAGATGGACAATAACTAACCAACATCTTTCCAGGAAAGCGGCGTTCCCCTCGGAATTTCCCTTCTTGCGCGTCGACCTAATATCATATCCAGGTATCTCGTATGAAGTCCGTTTCCTGGTCGGATAGATCGGACATTTTCTTCAGTGAAGTAACCACCGCCTTTTATATCATTGACTACGAATAGTGACCGCCTAAAGACGCTACTATCTTTTTGCCGTTCCGTGATTTGATATGTAACTTTGCCTAAGGCAACTTCTACCGTTCTAATATCACTTACCATTTGTTTAAATTCATGTGGTTCCATAGAAAAAGAGCTGTCAGGCCCCGGATCGTTTCGAGATAAAGTAAAATGCTTCTCGACGATATGTGCCCCAAGACAGACTGCCGCCACAGCAACTACGCTCCCGAGCGTATGGTCGGATAATCCTACAGGCAAACCAAAAGTCTTTGCCATATGCGGGATAGTACGAAGATTTATCTCCCCCGGCGGTGCCGGATAGGCACTGGTGCATTTGAGCAGTGCTAACTGATCATTGCCCTCTTTTCGTATTGTATTTACAGCCTCCTCAATTTCACCTTTATTGGCCATACCTGTTGAGATTAAGATGGGTTTCCGTGACCGAGCAATCTTTCTTAAAAGCGGCAGATCAACTATTTCAAAGGAAGCCACCTTATAGGCCGGCACATTTATACTTTCCAAAAAGTCAACTGCAGACAAATCAAAAGGGGAAGAGAATAAAGCAATCCCTAACGTTTCTGCTACTTGTTTCAATTTGGAATGCCATTCCCATGGCGTGAAGGCCTGTTTATATAACTTATAAAGTGTTTGTCCCTCCCAAATGGTTCCTTTGATTCTAAAATGTTTATTGTCGCAATCAATTGTTATTGTGTCAGGCGTATATGTTTGAAGTTTTACAGCGTCCGCACCCGCCTCCTTTGCGGCCTCTATTATTTTTACCGCTTTATTAAAACTTTGATCATGGTTTGCTGACATTTCAGCAATAATGTATGATTTTTGTCCAAAACCGATCGATCTATCGTTTATCTTAAATATAGGTGGCATAATTGAAACCTTCTATTTTATAACGCCTTTCCAACGATATCTTTCACAGGTGTATTCCAGCCATATTTAAGCAGATCCATGTACTTATTTTTATCGTCCGTTTTGTGAAATGAACCCTTCTCTTTTTGCCTTTGACCTGTAATGTTGCCGTCGTGAAGTTGATGCCATGTATCCTTAAATAACCGTATCATTGCATAATTTAGTTTATTATACGTAGTCAACAGAGTCTCAATGTCATCATCAAACACATATTCTTTCTGTGTTATGATGTTACCTGTATCGATGCCTTTATCTATGTAGTGTATGCTCACTCCTTTAGGAGTGTTTTCTAGAAAACTCCATAAGTTTGGATCAGACCCTCTATTCCATGGGAGAAAAGATATATGTAGATTGACTATATTTCCTCTCATATAATCGATGACTTCTTTTCTTATTATGTGTCTATATCTATAACTAACGATATATTCTATTTCATTGGTTTTCAGTAAAGCCACATCAATGATGTCATTGAATTCAAAAGGATTTTGACTACATTTTTTAATAATCGTTACTATTGAAGAGTTTTTTGGCCCCAACACAAGAACATTCATAATCTTTAGTTTCCCATAACCTTTAAAACACGTTGTACTCCTGATCCATCAACACATTCTCTTGCGTTCTTTACCATATTGATTCTTAAACTCTTATCATCAACGATGTTTATTACTTCAGAAGCGAGATCCTTAGATGCCATTTCCTCATGCCAACCCAAACATTTGGCTGCCCCAAACTGGTCAAGACCCCATCCGATCTCATTCTGATTTTCAGCCACAATCACAACTAGCATCGGTACTTGACAAAAGCAGAGCTCCCAACATGTGCTCCCGCCCGCACTTACTGCAAGATCCGCCCAAGTCATCGCCTTAACCATCTCTTTCGAGGTCGGGGCGTGTATAAGGGAAACCGGAAGCTTGAAATCCGAAATTACCTGTTCAATGATGGGGATATTGGGGTTGGAAGGACCGAGGACGACTCTTGCTTCCAGTTCGGCGTCGCTTAATTGATTCAAGGCCTCAATTACTTTCAAAGCTACATTGTTCGGATCAGTCCCCCCCAAAGTGACTAATAGGTTGCCGGCTTTTTCTGGCATCTTCTTTTTGCAGCCGTTATATTGTCTAAATTCCTTTCTTAGCGGCACATATTTTGTCCCCAGAAGTTTTATTGTGTCTTCATTGCAGACATAATTAAGTGATTCTGCACTGATATTCGGATTGAGCAAAATGTCTGAATGATAATTCGGCAGGTTGTTATAATCGTCGATAAGCAAAAGCTTATAGCCTGCGTCACGAATGGCATGTTGATAATCCGGGGTGAAATTATAGCCGTCAAGGACGAACCAAGGCTTCATCGTTAATAAATTACGGCTAATAACTGATTCATTTGACTGGAAGGATTTTAGGATATTAAGTGTTAATTTTAAGTCGGAGGGGTGAGGATGTGGATTGGATAAGGGGAAAAAAGCAAATCCTTTGTCTAGAATACGCTGACGCAATGCATCGTTTTGGCAGTGAGATATAAAGGTTACATTTCCGCCGTATTGTTCATGCCAGGCCTGACCGAGAGCGATACAGCGCATAATATGGCCGATGCCCGTCATTTCGCTTGAATCGGCTCTGATGATTAGTGTTCCTGACATTGTTTGACTATTTTCCTTATGGTTTTTAATACAAATCTCTTCCGAGAATGTTGTCAGCCATGATCTTGGCGAACTTCAGATCTTCAGGTGTATCCAGATCCACGGTTCTATATTTTGGAATCTCAAATCCTTTAAGCCTGCTTCCATAAAAGGACTTCACTTTATTGAAGGCTTTTGTCCTTGCCCAGTATATTGTACCGTTACTTGCAACGAGCCGTGGATGAAACTGTGATTGAACTCCCATGAACTCCGGCCATTTCGGCTGAAGGAATCCATCCTGCGTTTCCAAGGCCTGGACCGGCTGCAGGTTGAATTCCGATACACCCATAACAAAATCCGCTACTGGCGGCTCTGATATGAATCGATATGACTCAGTCAGATCATTGGGAGTTATTAAGATGGCGGTAGCGTATATGCAACAGAAATAGTCCGGCTGGATTTTTTCATTATGCAGCTCTTCAAGAACGTGGCTGCACACCTGTACCACAGTGGACCGGTCACAAGCGAACTCGTCTGGACGCTTAAGAACTCTGGCACCAGCTTCTTTTGCGACCTGTTCGATCTCAGCATCTTCAGTCGAGACGATGACTTGATCAAAAAGTCCGCTTTGGATTGCGCTTTCTACAGGATAAGCTAACATAGGTCTACCCAATATCGCCAATATGTTTTTTCTAGGTAGACGTTTGGACCCTCCTCTTGCAGGAATTATTGCAACACGCTGCATAAATTAATCACTCCAGATCTGACCAGGTTAACATATCACCCGCAGAAAGATCTTTTTTGAAATGCATCCCAACTAAACTTTCGAATTGATTTGGTGCGATGCCATATCCGGGACGACGAAATTCAACACCAGCGGTAGAAACTTTTTGTCCTTTGCTTATTGGCCCTTTTAAAAAAGCACTTCTACGTATCTTCTGTCTTTTTTCCTTCTCTTCGCTGTAAAGGATCCGTCTCGGGGCCCCTAAAGCCTTTTCCACGTCTCGAAGACTTCTCACGAATTGCTTCATTTCAGTCGGTTCAAGGGAGAAGATGTGCTCGACACTCTGGATTGTCCGATCCACAGTAATCGTCTTTTCCACTAGATTCGCGCCAAGTGCTACAGCCGCAATGTCAATTTCCCACCCAGGAGTGTGATCGGAATAGGCAATTGGGTACTGGGGGAACATCCTTTTCAAAGTGGGAATGAGTTTTAAGTTGATGCTTTCCAGCCGTGCAGGATATCCGGAAGGACAGTTGTGAATAATGATGTCCTCATTGCCTTCGGCCCGGCAAACTTCTACCGCTTCCTCAATCTCTCCGATTGTAGCGTTTCCGGTATCGAGCTGGACACACACGCCGACTCTGGCCGCCAACCTTATCAAAGGCCAGTGATTGACATCCGCAGAAGCAATTTTGATGGAATGACATCCCAACTCTTCTAAAAAATCAATATCCTCTTCAAAACCAACTGTGGCAAAAAAGGCCAGCTCAAAACTGTCGCTATATCGCTTGACCTCTCTCCACTCATCCGGAGTGAGACAGCGGCGACAGAGTATGTCGTACAGCGATTCGGAGACCGTCTCAGTATTCCCAGACTCCCTATCAATAAGCACCTCGTAGCTGAACTCCATTGTCTTGTCTGCAACAAGTCTGTCGGGATCGAAAATCTGAAACTTTATTGCGTCCGCTTTGGCTTCTGCTGCAAGTTCTACTAAATTCTTGGCCGAATCCAAGCCGTCGTGTGTTGCACCTGCCTCAAAAGTTATGAAACAGGGTGCTCCGTCACCGATTTGTTTTTTTCCAAACCTAACCATCGAGACTCCTTTTTACTGCAAGCTTAAAAACTTCATTTCTACTTTCAACGAGCCTTGACAAAAGGCTAAAGTGTCTTCTTTGGACAATTGCTGATTCCCTATTCATGATATAATATGGTGAATATTTCGGAGATCACTCTTTCAACATCCACATCATTTAGTTTCGGGTATATTGGCAGCGACAGAATTTCGGAATAAGCAGCTTCGGCAGTTGGACACAGTCCATGGGTGCAGCCAAACGTTTGCTGGTAGTATGGGTGCAAATGAATGGGAATATAGTGAACATTAACACCGATGCCACTCTCACGTAGCTTATCGAAAATCTTATCCCTTTTCATTCCATTTCTAGCCCTGACTCGAACCACATACAGGTGGTAGGCGTGGATTGCATCAGCTGTTACGGCAAGCGGCGTTACGGTCTGAGTGCCAGTAAACGCTTCATGGTATTGACCGGCGATCTCTTTGCGACGCCGCAAAAATCCTGTAAGCTTTTTCAACTGGCTCAGGCCAAGGGCACACTGAATATCCGTGATGCGATAGTTAAAGCCGAGATCAATCATCTCATAATACCAAGACCCAGACTTCTCACGATGTCTAACATCAGTAGAAATGCCGTGATTACGAAAGCGTTTTATTTTTTCACCATACGCTCTATTATCTGTCGTAACCATCCCGCCTTCTCCCGTTGCGATGTGCTTGACCGGATGAAAACTGAAAACAGTCATATCGGCCAACGACCCAATCTTTCGGCCTTTGTACTCTGCTCCCAGGGCGTGACAGCCGTCATCAATCAAGGTTAACTTATACCTATCCGCGATTTGCCTGAGACTTTCCCAGTCACAAGGATTTCCGGTATAGTCTACACCGATGATGGCTTTTGTCCGCTGAGAAATCTTTTCTTCAACCTTTTTGGGGTCAATTAGTAACGTCTCAGAATCTACATCAGTGAAAACAGGTGTTCCTCCTTGAAAAACAACACAGTTAGCCGTAGCTGCAAAAGTCATTGGTGGCAGGATAACCTCATCTCCCGAACCAATACCTGAGGCATACATGGCTGCATGCAGCGCTGCCGTTCCGCTGCTCAAAGCCACCGCCTCTTTTGCCCCGACAAAGCCAGCAACAGCTTGTTCAAACTCAGAGACCTTTGGACCTGTTGTTATCCAGTTTGATCGAAGAACCTCTGCGACCGCCTCAATGTCTTCTTCATCAACGTATTGTCTCCCATAAGGGATGAATGAACCTTTGGGACAACTTTTTATCTGTTCTGTGTCTCTGAGACTGCTTTTTATTGACATTGGAAATTAATGAATGAGTTCCTTCAATTCTTCTTTGGACATCCATTCTTCGTTATTATTGCTGGCGTAGGCAAACCCATCGGGCATTTTCTTGGCTGTTTTATAATTTTGGGTTGTCCACCATGAGTGGGTGGGCATCACAACATATAACCCATTGTACTGTATTGTATTTCGCCCATCCTCTTCAGTAATAAGGACTTCATGAAGTTTTTCTCCAGGCCTTATTCCCATAATTTCAGTTTTGCACTCTGGGGCTATGGCCTCAGCTAGATCCAAGATCTTCATGCTCTTGATTTTGGGCACAAAAATTTCTCCGCCCTCCATGTAGTCAAATACGCTGATCACCATGCCTACAGCACGATCCAGCGTGATCCAAAATCGAGTCATCCGGTCATCGGTTATGGTTATTTTTCCTTTTCTTTTCTGTTCCATAAAAAGGGGAATCACACTGCCACGGCTGCCAATAACATTTCCATAACGCACACAGCTAAATCGCGTAACACCTCCTGAATATGAATTGCCCTGAATAAACATCTTGTCAGCGCAAAGTTTTGCAGCGCCATACAAATTAACCGGGTTTACCGCTTTGTCCGAACTTATGGCGACCACCTTTTTGACGGCCATATCAATTGCGGCATCAATAACATTCTGCGCACCATAGATATTGGTTTTAATCGCCTCAAACGGATTATATTCACAGGCGGGAACCTGCTTAAGCGCCGCAGCATGTACAACGACGTCAATCCCGTTCATGGCTCGTCGTAAACGTTCCCTGTCACGAACATCGCCTATAAAATAGCGCAAACTTGGGTCATCAAGGCCGCTCATCCTCATTTCATGCTGCTTAAGCTCATCTCTACTAAAGACAACGAGTCTTTTCGGATGAAAATCACGGAGCATGATCTCAACAAATTTTTTACCAAATGAACCCGTGCCTCCCGTGATAAGGACGTTCAAATTTTTCCATTCCATTTTACCTACCACCTCATTTCCCTTTTTCAGAGTGATGGTCTTATCAGGTTAAATAAAAATATGTTTACTTTGGCCACATCCAGGAACCAGAATCTGGCATCTGCTTGCTTAGGGCTCGCGCAAAAATAACTTCACATTTTGGCATCTCATCTTCAGATCATTTTTGGCAGATTTTCAAGAACAAAAACCTTGAAATAGTCCACTATTACTGCGCCTTCTGCTCTTTAAAATCTACCAAACCTAACCTAAATCTGAGCGCCAAAAATGTGAATTTATTTTTGCGCGAACCCTTAATCCTTCAAGCGATGAAAAAATTTATCAAAGTGTTATACATTTTGCCTTTAATGCATTCCGTTCCGACTTTAATATTAGCAATATGTATGCCACAAGGTGTTTTGTATAACTTATCAGTTATTTTAGTAAGTTAAGCCTGACGAATTACAGGTGTGGAAAAATTGTATCGTGGGAAAAAGTCAATTTTATGACGACTAAAGTCTGTCGAGCCGTTTCCTAACCGCAGAATTCTTGGTATTCGGTGCGTTTTTTCACCTTTTCCGTAGACTAAATGTCCCATCCATTCGTCTTATGGATTAAACCCATAACTTAAAAGGAGGACAGCAGGATGAAAAAAACAACTTTGACTCTGGCAATGGCAGCTCTCATTACCACTTTTGCAGGCGCGGATGTGGCCAGTGCGGGCAGAATCGCAGATAGACAGATTCGACAACAAAAAAGGATTCATCAGGGGATTCGAAGCGGCGAACTGACCCGACGTGAGACGTTTCGTCTGGAAAAGCAACAGCACAAAATTCAGAGGCACAAAAGAAAGGCATGGCGCGACGGAACACTCACCCCGAAAGAACGTGTTCGTCTGGAACGAGGGCAGAATCGTACGAGCAAGCGTATCTACAGGATGAAACATAACAATATCAAAAGACCGGGAAATTAGGCGCACTTTTCCTTAAATTTCCTCAAAACGGGACCGGAGGTCACACGTTGGCCTCCGGCTCGCGGTCCGGCAGATATTGGATCAGATTGAAATGATTATCACAGATCACAATTAAAAAAATTGGACTCCGGTGCAATTAATACAAGAAGTGTGGACATGTGATTGTTCAACAGGTAATAATACAATTTATGGGTCAGATAGATGCCTCAGAACAAACGGCGCAATTGGTGGCAAAGGCCATGTCAGGAAATAGAATAGCCTTAGAGCGACTTGCCGGGATTTTTCATGAAGATGTATTTCGTATGGTCTATTACCGGACCCGTTCCACAATGGACGCGGAAGATATAACACAGGATATATTCATTCAGGCTTTTAAAAATCTTAGCAGACTTAGATCCACGGACCGGTTTAAAAGTTGGCTTTTTAGTATCGCCGTAAACCGGGTCCGAGATTTTTACAGAAAAAAACGATTTCAACAAATATTTAGCCCTCTTACCGATAGTGGGCTGGAGGATCTGCCAAATACCGGTTCTGATGAAAACCCTGAAGCCCTGGACAACATCATGCGGCGGGATTTCTGGAAACAGGTGGAATTGCTACTGGACAAGCTGTCAAAAAAGGAGAGGGAAGTGTTTTTATTGAGATTTATGGACCATCTAAGTATAAAGGAAGTATCTCAGGTTATGAAGAAAAGTGAGAGCACAGTCAAAACTCATCTGTATCGGGCCCTTCAGAAGTTCAGAAAAGAGCCTTCGATAATACAATTTTTGGAGGAGGAAATAGCATGAGTTCCGAAAAAAGCCTTCATCTTGATGAGGACCAACTCCTCCGGGCTGTGGTAGATGAGATCGATCTGCCACAGGCCCTGCGGGAACATCTGTCTTCATGCCCTCAGTGCAGTGCAAATAAGGAAAAAATCGAAAACAATCTCGCACGGCTGGGCCGGAATGCAGAGCGTTTTTCTCCTTCTCCCGGAAAAAAGGTGTTATTGCCTGAAGTAAAACCATACGGGTCAAAGCAATGGTCCTGGCAATGGCGCGGGGCCTTTGGAGTTGCTGTGGCTGCCGTATTTATTCTGTTTGTTCTGGGGATACCTCCTTTATTCAAGCCCGGTCCCGGAGAAAAAAACCGTATGATCACGAAGGAAATGCTGAGAGATGAGGAACTCATGACAGAGGTCGGAAGGCTTGCTGAAAATGCACTACCGTCCGTGTATCTGGATATTACAGGAGAAACTGATCCGGAATTCGACGAAGACTTTATTCAGTTTCTGATACCTGCCACTGAAGCGGCGCCTTTAACACATAATTCAGGAATAAGAGGAGGTAAACCATGCTAAACAAGCGCTTAGGCTGGATGCTTCTGCTCATCATGATTTTGTCACCTTGCATTGCCTTGGGCCAGGACACACCTGGCGGGAAATGGTGGCGCAATCCGAAAGTCTCTAAGCAACTCAGTCTAACGGAGGAAGAGAAAACCAGGTTGGACAAACAGTATGTTAAGAGCCGCCGGAAGTTAATTGACCTGAAACGCAAGGTGGAAAGAGAACAATTTGAACTGGAAAACCTGATTGAAAATGAATCAATGGATGATGATGCCGTGAAGGGGCAGTTTAAAAAATTGGAGAAAGCCCGGACCAACCTTGCTGACGAGCGCTTTAACTTTCTGATTAATACGAGAAAAATCCTGGGCAATGAACGCTTCCAAGATGTTAAAAGGATTTATCAGAACGAGCGTAAGCAGAGAAGTAACCGAAAAAAAGGGCGTTAATAAAGACCAGCCTTTGTGAACGAAATGTCAACTACTTGTCAGGTCTTCATATATGCTTTGCCTAAACATGGAACTGTCAGTATGATTACGGATTTTACTTCCTGAAATGGTGCCATTCATTCCCCCGCCAGACAACTCAACGACTCAACCATTCGACCATTTAGCGATCTCTGCATAATGAATCTCTTCAAACCTTATGAAAACTGCCGCCTCTGCCCCCGTCAGTGTAAAATCAACCGAATGGACGGAAGCGACAAAGCCAGAGCAGGTTTTTGTGGAGAAACAGATCAATTGAGAGTGGGGTACATTGGGCCTCACTTTGGCGAGGAGCCCCCTATCTCCGGGACGAATGGTTCAGGAACCGTGTTTCTCAGTGGTTGCTCCCTCAAATGCTCTTTCTGCCAGAATCACCAGATCTCCCATCAAGGCCTGGGCGCACATGCGGGTCTGAGCGAATTGCTTCGGAAGCTGGAAAATTTGATCACGCATAATCATGTGCATAACATTAATTTTGTGACACCGGACCATTTTTCCCCTCACATTTTCCGCCTGATCTCCCTCCTGCGACAAAAGGGCCTTGATCTTCCCGTGGTTTTCAACACATCCGGCTACCAGTCTATGGAAACGCTGAAGCATGCGGAGGATTACGTTGACATTTATCTCCCTGATTTTAAATATACGGACCCGCACCTTGCCGCCGATCTGTCGAAATGCCGGGACTACCCTCAAGTGGCAATGGATGCCATCACAGAGATGGTCAGACAGAAAGGTTTTCTTGACGTATTCCGGACAGAGGGAGAGATCGCCAAAAAAGGGGTGCTGGTCAGGCACCTGATTATTCCCGGCCATGCGGATAATTCTTTAAATGCCTTGACCAGCCTGTTCCTGGAATTCGGCCGTGGGTTGCCTCTCAGTCTCATGTCCCAGTACCATCCCGTTCGCCATCATGATGATATTGATCTGAACCGGTTTCTTTCCGAAAAAGAATTTAACAACGTCTATTCCCATGCCCTGGATCTCGGTTTTAAAAATCTTTTTATTCAGTTTCCGGAAAAAAATCCCGGGCGCCGGCTATCAGCCTCCCCCTTTTTGCCGGACTTCAGGCAAACGGAACCTTTCAGGTAAAGGAACGGTACACGGTACAAACAGATGGTCATTCTTCTTCAATCAACCTTGAACCACCGAACCTTACACCTTACACCTTATACCTTTCCCTATTGACATTAATATTGCACTTTGTTAACAAATTCACTTTCTTTCGATAAAGAAAAATCATTATTAAGATGGACTCCATCTGATTGAAAGGAGTGCAAATCAATATGGATGCATTAACACCATTTTATGAAGTAAATGAAGCCCTTGTCGCCATGGGCGCAGAAAAACTCAACCTTTGCATGCAATGCGGCATGTGTGCCGGCTCCTGTCCCTGGCGGATAGTTGACGGCCCCTTCAACATCCGCCGTCTGATCAGGATGGCTCAGCTCGGTGTTGAGGGTTATGAGTCTGACGATATCCTGTACGGGTGCACAACCTGCAACAAATGCGTCCTAAAGTGTCCCAGGGGTGTGACAATTATTGACGTGGTCAGGATCATGAGGGCCATGATAGCCGAAACAGGGGCTATCCCCGCTGTTCTGAAAACAGCCACCGGAAGCGTACACAGCAAGGGGAACCCCTGGTCCGAAGACAGAGAAAAAAGAACAGATTGGATGAAAGGCCTTGATGTCCCGGCTTTTGATGACAGCAAGGAATACCTCCTGTTTGTGTGCTGTACTTCTGCCTATGATGCCAGGAGCCGCAACATTGCCAAGGCCATGGTCAAGGTCCTGTCTGCCGCAGNTGTCAGTTTTGGCGTAATTGGTGAGGAGGANAACTGCTGTGCCGAGTCCATGAGAAAGATCGGTGATGAAGAACTCTTCATGAATACGGCCCAGAAAAATATCAACCTCTATAATGAAAA
>JGI24724J26744_10001421_pt1 | contig 16430 bp, 14 predicted proteins | sample Cruoilmetagenom7_FD_26744 | JGI IMG/M metagenome (IMG submission 26744) | reverse complement strand
ACATGGGTATTGTTAACCCTGGCTTACTCACTGTTTATGATGATATCGACAATGATGTTCGTGATCGCATCGAAGATTTACTGTTTAATCGCCATGATGATGCCACAGAAAGATTAATGGACATTGCTGCAGGCATTCAAGGAAAAAAACAAAAACGAGCCGATAATAAATGGCGCGAACTGCACATTGAAAAACGCCTGTCTTATGCATTGGTTCAAGGTATTACAGAGTTTATTGATGAAGACGCAGAAGCAGCTTACAAAGAACTAAACGACCCTTTGGCCGTGATTGAAGGACCATTAATGGATGGTATGAATACCGTTGGTGATTTGTTCGGTGATGGCAAAATGTTCTTACCACAAGTGGTTAAATCTGCTCGTGTGATGAAAAAAGCAGTGGCATGGTTATTGCCCTTGATTGAAGCACAAAAAGGCCACCAAAGAGACAATGGCACAATTATTATGGCTACTGTCAAAGGTGATGTGCATGATATTGGCAAGAACATTGTGGGTGTAGTCTTAGGATGCAACAATTATAACATTATTGACCTAGGTGTTATGGTACCAGCCAGGACCATCTTAGATGCAGCGGTAGAACACAATGCAGATATTATTGGCTTATCTGGACTCATCACACCTTCTTTAGATGAAATGTGTGACGTAGCAGCAGAAATGGAGTCTAGAGGCATGAGTACGCCCTTATTGATTGGTGGTGCAACCACATCTCGCACACACACTGCCTTAAAAATAGAACCGAACTACACCAGTGATACCATTTGGGTTAAAGATGCATCCAGAGCCGTTGGTGTGGCACAGCATTTACTGGGATCTAAAGATTTAAAACAGCCGTTTGTAGATAAAATCAAAAAAGAATACGCAGAAATCAGAGAACGCAGACTGAATAAGCCCAGTAGAAAAGCAACCTTGCCATTAGATGAAGCACGTGCTGATAAATTTCAGATTGATTGGAATAAATCACCACCAATGCAAACTAACTTTACAGGTATCAAAGATTTTCAAGATTATCCATTAGAAAAATTGGTTGATGTGATCGATTGGACTCCATTTTTCCAAACATGGGAATTACACGGCCGCTATCCAGATATATTAACTGATGAAATCGTGGGTGAAAGCGCATCCGAATTATTTAAAGATGCCAAAGTCATGCTGAATAAAATCATCGAAGAAAAATGGCTTACAGCCAAAGCTGTCTTTGGTATTTTTCCCGCTCATTCACTCAATGATGATGATGTGGTTATTTCACATAACAATCAAAACCATACATTACACAATTTACGCCAACAAAAACAGAAGGCTGGTAACAATTTATCCTTAACTGATTTTATTGCGCCAAAAGAAAGCGGTCACAACGACCACATCGGTGCCTTTGCAGTCACAACTGGCATAGGCATAGAAACTAAAATAGCCGAATTTGAAGCAAACCACGATGACTATTCATCAATACTACTCAAAGCCTTAGCCGATAGATTGGCCGAAGCCTTTGCTGAACATTTGCATTTATTAGTTCGAACTGAACATTGGGGTTATGGAAATACTGAAGACCTAAACAATGATGAACTCATTAATGAAAAATACCAAGGCATCCGCCCTGCTCCAGGTTACCCCGCATGCCCAGATCACACACAGAAAGAATTGCTGTTTAAACTATTGGATGTAGAAAACACCATTGGTGTTGAATTAACCGAAGGTTTTGCCATGTACCCTGCCAGTTCGGTCAGCGGATTTTATTATTCTCATCCTATCACAATACTTTGTATTAGGTAAAATTGGCGAAGATCAGTTGCAAGATTATACGAACAGGAAAGATATTGACTTAGAAAAAGCTCGAAAAATCTTGGCTCCAAATTTGTAATGGCTTCGTTTTGAACTACTAAGGAAAACAGAGCAGAGTCATTATAATGATAGATATTTGTCATTGACGATTCTGGCCAAGAATCCAGTTTGTGTATAATTTTATTATTCACCACGATGGACATGAAGAACACGAAAGTTTTCTAAGGTAGACTTGCCCATCATCAGTGCTTCAAGTGAATATATAATATTACCATATTAAAAATCTACCATTTATGATTTAATTTTATAATATTAACCCACATCATTAATATCCTTTAACCACTCACTATTTTTTTAAATCTAAAAGGCACGTTTAAATACTGCGTTATTAAATACCAAAATCACAACCCTAGTATTTTTAATCAATAAATGAGATAATGCGCGGCTTTAAATAATCTGGAAAATTGTCATGAAATTTCTTGAAGAATTAGGTGTAAAAGAACTTAATTTAGGAACTTGTTTTGATCACAATGAATGGTCACAAACTAAAGATGCTGGCGTCATTGAATCTTTCAACCCTGCAACGGGTGAATTAATGGGTTCTGTTTATTCTGCCAATAATGAAGACTACGAAAAAATAGTTGCTAAAGCTCAATCTGTTTTTAAAGATTGGAAGAGCACACCTGCTCCTTTACGTGGCGAAGCAGTTAGAATCGTTGGTAATGCCTTACGTAAGCACAAAGATGCATTAGGNTCTTTGGTAGCAGCTGAGATGGGTAAAATCAAATCAGAAGGTGATGGTGAAGTTCAAGAGATGATCGATATGGCAGACCTTGCTGTTGGTATGTCACGCCAGTTATATGGCAATACAATGCACTCAGAACGTCCTGGTCACCGCATGTATGAACAATGGCACCCTATTGGTGTAGTTGGAATTATTTCAGCCTTTAATTTCCCAGTAGCTGTTTGGGCTTGGAATGCTTTTGTCGCCGCTATTTGTGGAAATGTGAGTATTTGGAAACCTTCTCCAAAAGTGGCTTTATGTTCAATCGCTGTTCAAAATATTTGTAATGAAGCATTAGAAGAAGCTGGGTTACCGCCAATATTTTTAATGTTCAATGATCATTCTAATGACCTTGCTCAAAAGTTTGTTGATGACAAACGCATTAACTTAGTATCTTTCACTGGATCAACGGCCGTTGGTAAGATGGTTGGTGTACAGGTAGCTAAACGCATGGGCAGAAGTTTATTAGAATTAGGCGGTAATAATGCCTTAATCGTAGATAAGTCAGCTGATTTAAGTATTGCGATTCCAGGAATTGTATTTGGTGCTGTTGGAACTGCAGGTCAACGTTGTACTACTACCAGAAGATTGTTTTTACACNAAGACATTGCTGATCAAGTGATTGAAAAATTAGTTAACGGTTATAAGCAAGTTAAAATTGGCAATCCATTAAATACAGACACATTGATGGGTCCTTTGATTGATGAAGGTTCTGTACAAATGTTTCTAGACGCTGTAGCTAAAGCCAAAGCAGCTGGTGGTGAAATTCTTACTGGTGGTACACGTGTTGATGGTCCTGGTCATTTTGTTAACCCTTGCATCATTAAAGCACAAGCTGATTGGGATATTGTTAAACATGAAACTTTTGCTCCTATTTTGTATGTCATGACTTATTCTGATATTGAAGAGGTAATAGAACAACAAAATGATGTGGCACAAGGCTTGTCCTCTGCTCTATTTACTAATGATTTGCGCACACAAGAGAAGTTCCTATCTAGNATGGGTAGTGATTGCGGTATTGCGAATGTTAATATTGGTACTTCAGGTGCCGAAATTGGCGGAGCATTTGGTGGCGAAAAAGAAACTGGTGGCGGCCGTGAAGCTGGATCTGATTCTTGGAAAGCCTACATGCGCAGACAAACCAATACAATCAATTATTCAACTGAACTGCCTTTAGCTCAAGGTATTGTGTTTAATTTAGATTAGTAAATACATTTGGATAGTGAAACAAATAAAAGGAGTTGGTTACAGCTCCTTTTTTGTATAAAAACTTTGGAATTATCATGATAGAATTTATAGGTAGAAAATTTTTACAAAAACTTCCTGCGGAAAATGCGCATGATTTAAGTATTAAATTACTCGACAGCCCTGCTTCCAATTTAGTTTCTTATAAAACCATTCAAAACCCCATTGAATTATTTGGTGTAACATTTACCAACCCGGTTGGTTTAGCTGCTGGTTTTGATAAAAATGCTGATGCTGTTAGTGGTTTATCAAAACTTGGCTTTGGTTTTATTGAAGTCGGAACAGTTACTCCAAAACCTCAAATTGGCAACCCAAAACCCAGACTGTTTCGTTTGCCAAAAAATCAAGCTATTATTAACCGAATGGGTTTTAATAATAAAGGCGTTGATCATTTGGTTGATAGTTTGAAAAGATTTAGACCAAATATTATTATTGGCATTAATATCGGTAAAAACAAAACCACACCCAATGAATCTGCGGTAAATGATTATATTGCTTGTTTTAATAAAGTTCATGAATTAGCTGACTATGTCACAATTAACATATCATCTCCAAACACAGTTGATTTACGTCAATTACAAGAAGCTGAAAACCTGATAAAATTACTTTCTGAACTAAAGTTAGTTCAATTGGAAGCCGAAAAAAACAGTAATAAATATACACCAATAGTAGTAAAAATAGCTCCAGATCAAGATGATGATACAACAACAACTATTGCTCAAACCATAAAAAACAGTGGAATGGACGGTATAATTTGCACAAATACAACCGTCGATAAAAATAATTTAAAAAAAGAATTACACCAAAATGAAAATGGTGGGCTTAGCGGAAAGCCTTTGTTATCAAGGTCTAATGAAATTATTAGCCTTGTAAGAAAAGCCACTGGAGCTGAATTTCCGATAATCGGAGTGGGTGGAATTTTGACAGAAGCCGATGCAATGAGTAAAATAGTTGCTGGTGCAAATTTAGTGCAAATATATACAGGATTTATTTACCAAGGACCTCAGTTAATTAAGTCCATTAATAAAAAACTTAAAAAATCATAACCTAAAAGAAAATCATACATGAAAGTAACAGAAAATTTTAATTTAAAAAAACACAACACCTTAGCAATCGATTGTCATTGCGACCAATTTATTCTTGTAGAGAATCTACATGATGTTGAAAAAGTAATGCCATATGTTGGCAAACAGGGATTATTTATACTTGGATCTGGGAGTAACCTTGTCCTGACAAAGAATATCGAAAAACCCGTTGTACACTTAACACCTAGGTTTCACGCCCGTGTCGTTGACGGAATGACTGTTGTTTGGGGCGGGTCGTTGTGGAGTGATTTTGTTATGTGGGCTGCCAAAAAAGGATTAGGTGGCATTGAAAACTTAGCCGCTATTCCAGGAACGGTAGGTGCAGCACCTGAGCAAAACATTGGTGCTTATGGAAGTGAAGTTAAAGATACAATTGTTTGGGTTGAAGTTTTCAATTACCGCACAGGGATGTTTTCAAGAATAAGTAATGAAGATTGTCGATTCATGTACAGAACTTCTATATTTAGAGAGTCTGAAAACCCATGGATTATCACTAGGTTAGCCTTTGAATTGACTCAAACTGCTGAAAAAAATCTATCTTATGATGGAATTAAGCAAGAGTTAGAAGAGAAAAACATTATTGATCCTTCGTATCTTGATATTGCAAACGCAGTAACAACAATCAGACAACGTAAATTGCCAGATTATAATGAAGTCCCAAATGTTGGGAGTTTTTACAAAAACCCTATTATTGATGAAAAACACCATAANAAGTTAGCCAGGAAATATGAGGACTTGATATCCTTTCCACTTGAAAACAACCATTTTAGAATTAGTGCTGCATGGTTGCTTGAAACTTGTGGATTTAAGGGACACAGGATGCATGAATGTGGTTTCTCTGACAAACATGCTTTAGTCCTAGTTAATTATGGCAATTCAACTGGCAAAGAAATTATTAGCTTAAGCAAAGAAGCTATTCGAGCTGTTAATCAAAAATTCAAAATAAAATTAAAAATTGAACCGCAAATAATATAGATNAAATTAAATCAAACCAAGTTCTAGAGCTTTTAATACGGCTCTAGTTCTATCTCTAACACCGATTTTCGATAATATATTAGAAACATGATTTTTAACAGTGCCTTCCGCTACAAATAGCGATCCAGCAATTTCTTTATTGCTGTGCCCACCAGCCATAAGCCTTAATATTTCAGTTTCTCTTGTTGTTAAGGGCTCAGGAATATCAAAACTCATAAAATCCATCTTCAAATCTTCAATACCCTCTAAGATTTTTTTCGTTACTTGTGGCCTAACTAGAGTTTCACCAGCAGCTACCTTCTTTATACCATCAACCAAATCTTCTAGAGGAACATCTTTTAACAAATACCCCATAGCGCCAGATTTAATACCAGCTAAAACCCATTCATCATCATCAAAAGTTGTTAAAATAATTGTTGGGGGTAATTGATCGCTTTCTTTTAGTGCTTTTAATACTTCAAGTCCCGAACATCCAGGCATTCTCATATCAAGCAAAACCACATCAGGATTTATTTCAGGAATCATCTCAATGGCTTGCTTTCCACCATTAGCTTCGCCAATTACATTAACGCCTTCTGCTAATTCTAAAAGCGCTTTAACGCCTTGCCTGACTAAATTTTGATCATCAACTAAATATACATTTATCATTTTAACCTACCTTAAACTCTATTTTTATGCAAAAACCATTGTTTGAATTTTCCAAACTTGCATTGCCATTAAACTGCTTTGCCCTTTCTTTAATTCCTATCAAACCGTTCCCTTCTAAACTAGATTTTTGAATCCCTATGCCATCATCTTTGACAACTATAATAATACTATCTTCAGACTTGCTAAAATTCAGCCAAAGGTTCTCAGCATGAGCATGTTTTATACAGTTTGTAATCAATTCTTGAGTACATCTTAACATTGCTTGCGCAAGTTTAGGGTCTTCAATGGTATATTCCTCATCAATATCAATACGTATTTTCAGTCTTGGAATTCCATCTATTAATTCATAAATTGCTTGAGAAAAATTTAGATTGCCTTTATTTCTAAAAGAACTAACAACCTCCCTTACATCACTCAATAATAATCGCGCTATTCCATGTGCCTTTTGTACATGATCTTTAGCTTTGCCATCTGTAATATGACTTGCAACTTCTAAATTTAAACTTAGTGCAGTTAAGTGATGACCAATTAAATCATGTAACTCTCTAGATATCCGTAACCGTTCATTAATCCGAGAGCTTTCCGCCAATAATACTTGTGTTGCTCTTAATTCAGAATTTAATTTTCTCAGTTCTTCTTTCGCATTTTGCTGTCTGCAAGCTATCAATGATAATACATAGGAAAAAGCCGATATGCCAAACATTAACAGTAATAATACAACCGTACCAATTGGCATATTATCAATTTCCTTAATGGAATCTCTTGATGAATATTGCTGCCAACTTATGAGAAAAAATTGTGAAATAAGAACGAATAAACCTTGTTTGACATTCATCAACCATGGTAAAAGTATCGCAATGATTAGAAAATAGAAAAGTCCTGTAACACTTAATGTCGACCAGTTAATGATATATATTACTGCAATCATAGCAAGTAATAAAAACCATTCTTTTTTTACTAATCTAATATGACCTAGATAACGGGTTATAATAATAAACCCTACACCAAATGATAAGTGAGAAGCTAACCATAAGATACTTTGTGAATTCAGCCATTCTTCACCTAAAACAATTGAAATGACTAGTGGTATTGATAATATCATCCAAATTATTAATCCAGCGAGCCTGATTAATAATATATGGGAAAATCNATAGGTCATTAGAAGTCTGAAAAACTTTTTATGATCCCATCAGGGTTAGAATCACTAATATTATTTCCATGGTTATAACCATAATTGACGGCATAAACATCACAACCCGCATTTCTAGCAGCGGCAATATCATGAGTTGAGTCACCAATCATCAGGCATTCTTTGATATCAACATTTAAGGTTTNACTAGCATGTAATAGAGGCCATGGGTCTGGTTTTTTAAACTCAACATTATCTCCCGCACAAATAACCGAAAAGAATTGGCTTATCATATTTTGCTGTAATAAAAACTCTGTAAATTCTAGGGGCTTATTTGTGATACAAGCCAATTTAATATTTTGCGCTAATAATTTTACTAATAGATCTTTGGTTCCTTCAAATAAAACACTATACTCTCCAACACATTCTCTATAGGCATCTGAAAATAATTCAAATGCCATTTTTAATTCTTTTTCTTCCGGAACAGATCCAGTTGAATATTTCAAAGAGCGTTCAACAAGTTTTAGTGTTCCATTACCAATCCATTTTTTTATATGATCTATACTTGGTTTTTTTATTTGCATTGCATTTGACATAACATCAATTGCATAGGATAAATCTTTTGCAGAATCTATTAATGTGCCATCTAAGTCAAAAAAGACAGCTTTATAATTAAAAACATTCATTGATCACTAAGGACCCTGTATTTACTTTTTGAAAGTTTTTCTACAAAACTTGCATTGCTATTAAATTCCTCCATTAACCAATATTTTTTCTTGAAACTATCTTCTTGGTTTCGTATAACCAGTTTAACTTTGTCAAATAAATATATTAAATCATCTTTTTCTAACTCTTTAATTNCAATTGTACTTCTTATCTTAAATCCACTATTCATTCTTCCTTCGACTTTCTTCATTTGATTTCGAATCTTCTGAGTCACTACATATGTTTTCTTAGCATTCACTGTTTTTTCTTGAGCAACAGTATTTGACTTTTGAGCTTTAGCTAAGGCATCACTAACCAATTTATCTTTATCAGTTATGTAATAATCATTGCCTTCAACTGTTAATGCATCTGAATCCAATGGCAACTCACCATCATATTGATATTGATTTATCACCGAACCTAATAAGCGATATACATATATATTATCATTTATTGATACGATTTTGTCATTGTTAGCCAAATCATTTAAAGTTATAGGGTTTGTTACAATGACAACTTTAGGAACTACAACTTCTTCAACTTCAGCTTCTTTTATTGTTACTTGAGGTGATTTTGAAGCAGAATTTACTACGGACTCAACTTCAGGTTTAGCTATTGGCTTTACATTTTCAACTTTGGATTTAGTCACTTTAGGTTTATTGATAATGCCCATTTCAGGTATTTCAAATGTAGTAATAATATTAGTTAAGCCCTCTGTTTCATCATTTTGTAATTCAGATCTATCAAGTTTTTTGATGATGTCACTTTTATCCACTCCTGCGGGCTTCTTGTCTTCTGTCTGTGCAAAACATGTTCCAATCATGCTTATAACAATCATTGTCTGTATTATCTTTCTCATATTATTTTCCTATCCCACCAAGGGTTAATTTTAATGGATCTAAATGTTTTTCAAGTTCTTGTCTTGAAAGTTCTGTATATTCTAGAGCAACATCTATCACCGCTCTTCCTTCTTTATAAGCCGTTTTTGCAATTTTTGCTCCAAGGTCATAACCTATAATTGCATTTAAAGCTGTCACCAATATTGGATTTCTACTAACCGAAGCTGCAACAGCTTCTTTATTAACAATAAAATCCTTAATTGCAGAGTCAGCTAACACTCTGATACTGTTTGCCATTATTTCAACACTTTGTAATATATTCAAAGCGATTACTGGCAACATAACATTCAACTGAAAATTACCAGTTGAACCAGCGACAGTTATCGTTGCATCATTTCCAATTACCTGTGCACACACCATTGCCATAGCTTCTGGAATAACAGGATTGACTTTACCTGGCATAATGCTACTACCAGGTTGTAATGATGGCAAAGCAATTTCACCTATTCCTGCAAGTGGCCCTGAATTCATCCAACGTAAATCATTAGCAATTTTCATCATCGTTGAAGCCAATGTTTTCAATTGCCCCGATAATTCAACAACACAGTCTTGTGAACCAATTCCTTCAAACTTATTTTCCATACTATGGAATGTTGAATTAGTTTCAGCAGACAATTGTGCTGCAAATTTTACACCAAAGTATTCATCAGCATTAATACCCGTTCCAACAGCAGTTCCACCTTGAGCTAAGTAACTTAATCTTTCAGTTGCAGACTCTATTCTCTGGTAATTTCTTTGTATTAAATCAGCCCAAGTATTTAATTCTTGGGTAAATGTTACAGGCATTGCATCCATCAAATGGGTTCTGCCTGTTTTTACGATACCTTCTAATTCCTTACCCTTAATTCTACATATTTTCTCAATATGCTTAAGTGCCGGAAGTAACCTTTCTCGAACATTTAGAACAGCACTAACCGCTATTGTTGTAGGTATGACATCATTACTACTTTGGCCCATATTGACGTGATCATTTGGATGTACATTAACTTCAGCTGTAGTCGCTAAATGTGAAATAACTTCATTACAGTTCATATTTGAACTAGTTCCAGAGCCTGTTTGAAAAACATCAATTGGAAAATGTTCATCAAATTCACCAGTTTGAATTTTTTGCGCCGCTGCAATAACAGCATCTGCAACATCTTTATCCATATGTCCTAAAGAACAATTAACCTTTGCTGCTGACTCTTTAATTAATCCTAGTGCCCTAATAAATTCTCTAGGCATAGTCAATCCACTAATTGGAAAATTATTAACTGCTCTTTGAGTTTGAGCACCATACAAAGCATTTTTAGGAACTTGTAATTCCCCCATGCTGTCTTTTTCGATTCTATATTCTTTTAAATTATCTGTCATAATAGTTTTAGCGCTACACAGTAGCTAAGTCTCCTTTGTCTTGTAACCAAGATTTTCTATCTTGGGCACGTTTCTTTGAAAGTAACATATCCATCATTTTATATGTACTATCTTCTTCATCAATATTAAGTTGAATTAACCTTCTGGTATCAGGATCAATGGCACTCTCTTTTAATTGGGAAGGGTTCATTTCACCAAGGCCTTTAAATCTTGTTACACTTACTTTACCTTTTAAATTATCTCTTTCAATTTTATCCAAAATTTGATCTCTTTCAGCACCATCTAATGCATAATGTTTTTTCTTACCAACATCAATTCTATACAAAGGTGGCATCGCAATATAAATATGCCCTGCTCTTACCAAAGATTCGAAATGTTTTAAAAACAAAGCACACAATAACGTAGAAATATGTAACCCGTCAGAATCAGCATCCGCTAAGACGATGACTTTTCCGTATCTTAAACCTGAAATATCAGTGCTCGCTGGATCAACACCCATAGCAACCGCCAAATCATGAACCTCTTGTGATGCCATGACTTGTGAAGAATCTACTTCCCATGTATTTAATATTTTACCGCGCAAAGGCATAATGGCTTGAAATTCTCTATTTCTGGCTTGTTTAGCAGAACCACCAGCTGAGTCTCCTTCGACCAAAAATATTTCGCCTTGCATCGGATCTTGACAACTACAATCAGCTAATTTTCCAGGTAATGCAGGGCCTGAAGTGACTTTTTTCCTAACAACTTTTTTGCCTTGCTTAAGCCTGTTTTGTGCTTTTTCGATCGCCATATTAGCAATTAACTCACCCATTGCAACATTCTGACTCAGCCATAAAACAAAACTATCTTTTACAGAATTTGCAACAATTGAAGCTATAGAACGACTTGATAGTCTTTCTTTGGTTTGGCCACTAAATTGTGGATCTTTCATCTTAACTGAAAGTATATAACTCACTCGATCCCAAACATCGTCAGGTGCTAACTTTAAGCCTCTTGGCAATAAATTATGGCCTTCAGCAAAATCCCTTATCGAATCAGTTAAACCTGTTCTTAAACCATTCACATGAGTACCTCCTTGTGCTGTTGGAATTAAGTTCACATAACTTTCAGCGAGAACTTCACCATCAGGTTTCCAACTGACAATCCAATCAACAACTTCACCATCAATGGTATGCGAGCCTTTAAAGCCTTCTTCTGGAATAATTTCTGCCCCACTTAAGGACTCAATAAAATATTCCTGTAACCCGTCAGCATAATGCCACTTTTCAAAATCNTTATTGTTATCATCTTTAAATTCAACAGCTAAACCAGGGCATAATACAGCTTTTGCTTTCAATAATTTTTTTAACTTACGCGAAGATANTTGTAAGGTATCAAAATACTTTTTTTCTGCTTTAAAACGTACTCGTGTGCCTGTATTTTTCTTTCCAACAGTCCCAATTTCAGCCAGTTCAGAAACTTTGTCACCATGCTCAAAAGCAATGTGGTATTCTTTTCCATCACGTTTAACCCAAACATCCAACCTATCAGACAAAGCATTAACTACTGACACTCCAACTCCATGCAAACCACCTGAAATTGCATAGTTTTTATCTGAAAATTTACCACCAGCATGTAATTTTGAAAGAATTAATTCTACACCTGATATACCTTCCTCAGGATGTATATCTACAGGCATACCACGTCCATCATCGGACACTTCTACATATCCATCTTCTAATAAACTTACTTTAATATTTTTAGCATGCCCTGCCAACGCTTCATCCACTGAGTTATCAACCACTTCTTGAATAAGGTGGTTTGGGCGAGAGGTGTCGGTATACATTCCGGGTCGCATTTTAACCGGATCTAGACCATTGAGTACCTCTATGTCACTTGATTGATATTGTTTTGTCATAATTTCTTTAGTCTATCCATTTAATTGAACAACCCATACTCGGAATTTGCTCTGAGCTAATTTTACCTGTATCAACCAGTTCTTTCATAGCTAATACTAAATCTCTGGGCAACTCTTCTTGAGTTTCGTTTTTGCCTGCCGAATCTAAACGCCCTCTATAGTGTAATTTAAAATCTTTATCTAAACCAAAAACATCAGGAGTACAGATAGCTCCGTATGCTTTAGCCACTTCTTGTGTTGAGTCTAATAAATAAGGGAATGGATAGTTTTTTTGTTTAGCAATGAACTGCATATTCTCAAATGAATCTTCTGGATAGTCATTGGCATCATTTGACATAATAGCAACAACTTTAACACCAAAACCTTTCATTGTTAATGCATCTTCGACCAAACGATTCTGAATAGACTTAACATATGGACAATGATTACAAATGAACATAACTACCAGTCCATTTTCACCCATACACTTATCAAGATTCCATTTTTTATTATCAACTCCTAATAAATCAAAATCTGACATTTTTTTCCCTAAATCTAATTCAGGGGTATACAATAAAACCATTAAATGTTTTCTCCAGTAAATATATCTTTAAAAGCCACATAAGCCGAGCTATAAGAAATTGATAAAATTGCCAGAATAGCACTAAAAAAAGTGACTATATAAATAATTGTAGCAATTGATGAATCATCTCCTAAAATCCCAAAAAGCACATTTGCAAATTGATTAAATATCAGCATTATCACCGCAAGAATTACGGCATAAATAACAACATAAATAATGATTGCTGGTAAATTTTTTATGCCAGCAATAAAACTTAACTGAATAGCTTTGAAGGCAGTTAAATTGGTGAAAACTAAAATTATTGGTGCAAATAAGTTAATCATTATTACTGGCAATAAACTAAAAATCGTCATAACAAAATATGCCAACAGAATATTGGATTGCACAACAAAATCAATAGCTGAGCCTTTGTTTTCTTGTAACTTTCCAATCTCTATGGCTATTTGTTCTTGTGTAATGCCATAAAAACTCAAAAACATTGAACTAATAACTTGAGCAATTATCATCAACATTAAAAACAAAAGACCATATCTAAAAATATTGAGCTTATTTGGACTGGTAAAACCTTTCCATAAATATTCGATTGACATCTTTTTACCTAGTTCAATATCAGCACACGCGATACTAAGACCTCCAACAATAAAAGGAAAGACAAAAATTAGAGCAATTTGCATAATTGGAGGTAAATAACGAGAACCCAAAACAAATAATACTACTAATATCAGGCTTCCCAACCACTTAAGTTTAGATTGTGCAAAATATCTATAACCTTCGTTTACCCAATACCAGCCACGAAGTGGTGTGACATTATTGATAGCTGTAATATTCAAGAGGTGTTCGTTTGAGTTGTGTATTTGGTTGTCCATATAATGTTAAAACTTTAAGTAATCTACGATAGATTTTTGCGTAAGAGAAAATGCAACGTAATGCTTTGACAGTTCTTTATCTATTAACATGAAAATTATTTCCTCGCCTATATGACTCTCTAAAATCCTATCAATTTCATCTGCTTTATCTTTAAATTTTGCTTTCATGTTTACTGCANTTAAGGAATGAGGAAGTAATGTTGCTTCAAAATCTTCAATGGGAATCATATCAGCATAGGATGAATAAATATCGNCAGATTGGGTTTGTTTTATTTGNGATAATTTTGGAGAAGAAAAAAAGTGAGGTTTAAGTTCATCATATTTAATATCATCATTTTTCGCAAACTTATAACTCAGATAATTAAATTCACCATTAAAAACAATCATACTTGGTCTGCCATTATAGATTGTGAAAACACCATAACTTAGAGCGGCCAATTGCATAATTCCAATCAGCGTTAAATCAACTTTTAAATNTTTTTTATTTTTCTTATAAACTATAAAGGTCAACAACGGNCCAATAATAACATCTATGAGGAAAAGCAATTTCAATGGCTCAATGACACCTGAAATTTCAAAAAANGGCTTAGGATACCAAATAAATAAAATAGTTAACACCAATAATCCAATGATAAATATACTAATAAGTAGATGAATTGAGGCCGCTTTAGTTTTTGTCATTGTCTTTAATAAAATCATAAAAAATAGGATTTAACACTTTACCAAAAGCATCCGTTTTTAACAACTGGAAATAGTTTAATCTTGTATATTTTTTATCGAAAAAATGCACGGCTTTTAGCGTCTTAAAAGCATCAAACCATTGTTGTATAAACTGTTGCCAACGTGATTTAGACGTAATTTGNGCTCGAGAGTTCTCAAATACTTTTTGACAGTTTAAAAATTCATATAAATCATGTAAATTTTTGTCAGTCGGAGCGCATATTTTAAGTGAACCTTCACTCCAAATAGATTGTAGGAAATCAATCCAGTTTTTCAAATGAATAAAACATTTTGGGTTATAGTATTTGTATTCGTCTGTATGAATAAGGTTATCAATTTTAGTCAATGCTGGACCTGTTCCAAAAGGCACCCTATCTGAGAATCTTGATTTAATATTAACTATAATTTCATTATTTCTGTATTTTATCGGTTTGATTTTTGTTAATTTATTGAGCAAGTAAAAATCTTCTCCAGCATTCTTCTTTGGAAAACCACGTACTTGTGCGTAACAATCCATATTGACAATCAAAGTACTACCTAAAGGAATATAATCGTAAGTTGTACCTGCATAAACAATCCCTGCATGATAATACCTTAATTTAAAATCATACAAATACTGTAAATCATTTAAATTATTATCATCGCTAAAATGTTTAAAATCTAAAACTAAGGCCGAATAATTTTGACAATTAACTATTGAGTCCGAAAAATAATTTCTCGGCAATATAACATCGCCATCAGTAGAAAAAATCCATGGATACTTAATCAACCCATCACTATAAATTCGCAAAGCTATGTCACATCCAATTTTTCTAGCTAAACCTACACCATTATCACTTGGTATTTGCTGATTGATAGTATTTTTATCAACCAATAAAACATCATTAAATTCATTAAATTTGAGTAAAATACTATTAATAGATAAATCATCTTGATTAATAGATTCTTTTTTTAACTTATTGATTAATCTAGCATTAGTATCTTGCCAAATTGGTTTGTTTTTTGGAGAATTGATAACAGTTATTATCAAAACATTGTTATTAATATTTGAAAATATAGTTTCCAAACAATCCACAGACTCGTTACAAAGAGGAACAACAACAACATAGTCATATACACGATTGAGGTTATTAACTCCTATTGTATCTTCTTCAGCATACTGAGCCAAATACTTAGCAACAGCTCTAGATTGTTTTGGTTTTGACTTAGATTTTATATCGATTAATTTTTCCAAACAAATGGTTTATCAGTTTTTTACTAGTGATGTATAACTCTTCTACTTTGGTTCTTGCCCATGGCGTTTTACGTAAAAATTTAAGGCTGGAATTAACACTTGGATCAATAGTAAAACAGTTAATTCTCACCAATTGCCCTAATTTTTCCCAACCATATTTTTCTTGTAATTCAGTGACAANATCTTTCAATGTTACGCCGTGTAATGGATCATTAGACATGATAAACCTCGATTATTCCCACTCTATGGTCGCTGGTGGTTTTGAAGAAATATCATAAACCACACGTGAAACNTTATCAATTTCNTTAATAATTCTNGTTGANACATGCTCTAAAAATTCATAGGGTAAATGTGCCCATTTAGCTGTCATAAAGTCAATTGTTTCAACTGCACGCAAAGTAATAACATATTCATATCGACGCGCATCTCCTACAACTCCAACAGATTTAACAGGTAAGAATACAGCAAAAGCTTGTGATGTTTTATCATACAAATCCCATTTGACTAATTCAGTGATAAAAATATGATCGGCTTT
>JGI24724J26744_10001416_pt1 | contig 16442 bp, 11 predicted proteins | sample Cruoilmetagenom7_FD_26744 | JGI IMG/M metagenome (IMG submission 26744) | reverse complement strand
TCATGTTAAAGTCAACAGCTAATTTTCCGATTGTGGTCGATTCCCCGCCGGGAATGATTAACCCATCCAACCCATTCAGGTCATCCGGAAGGCGTACCTGCGATGAGTCAACCGATAGGTTTTCCAGAACATTCTGATGTTCCAGGAAATCACCCTGCATGGCTAATACGCCAATTCTCACAATTTACCAACCGCGGTCAGCAATTAATTCTTTATCAGGAATATCACCAATCTGGCGTCCTACCATTGGTTCACCGAGATTACGGCTGATTTCAGCCAAGATTTTCGGATCTTTATAATGAGTGACTGCCTTAACGATCGCAGCAGCTCGTTTTGCCGGATCACCGGATTTAAATATGCCGGATCCTACGAAAACACCATCTACACCCAATTGCATCATTAATGCGGCATCTGCCGGGGTGGCAATCCCACCTGCGGCAAAATTTACGACAGGAACTCTACCGAGTTTCTGTGTTTCTATCACGAGTTTGTATGGCGCTCCGATCTCTTTGGCAAACGCCATAACCTCTTCTTCAGGAAGGGTCATAAGATGTCGAATATCTCCAAACAGACGGCGTGCGTGACGCACCGCTTCAACGACATCCCCTGTCCCCGCCTCGCCTTTTGTGCGGATCATCGCGGCTCCCTCGCCAATTCTACGGAGCGCTTCCCCTAAATTCCGAGCTCCACAAACGAAAGGAACTTTAAAGGAGTGTTTGTTAATATGGTGCTCTTCGTCGGCAGGTGTTAATACTTCAGATTCATCCACATAATCAACCCCCAATGCCTCTAAGATTTGAGCTTCCACAAAATGCCCAATCCGCGCTTTTGCCATTACCGGTATAGTAACGGTATCCATAATCTTCAGAATCAACTCGGGATCGCTCATGCGAGCAACACCGCCATCCGCGCGGATATCAGCTGGTACGCGTTCAAGTGCCATAACTGCGGAAGCGCCGGCGTCTTCGGCGATTCGAGCGTGTTCAGGTGTGACCACATCCATGATAACGCCACCCTTCAGCATTTGAGCTAATCCCTTTTTTACTGCAAAGGTGCCAGTTTTTGCTGTCATTAATATACCTCCAAAATTAATGTTCAAACCAATTCTACCACGCAGGTTATGGAGTGTAATTTCGAATTGTTTTAAAAAGATAAGCAGAAAACAGTGTTTCATGTAGAACGTTTACGGAATGGCTTCAGGAATGTTTCACGTGAAACAATCATAAATTAATGTGAATATCTATAGATACGTTCTCTATGATAAGGAGTCCTGTAAATTACGAGTAGTTAAAAACAGGAGAAATGTGTTACCTCATAACCATACGATGAATAGGTATTTGTAAGTAGGCAAACAAGTGATTTTATGGGAGAAATTAATTTATCTTCGATTGATTGGCAACGAGGTATCCAATTGCAGTGCCGTGTTCTTCGTTCATTACCAGTCTGAGAGAATGATTTTTGCGATATTTATTGACTTCGATGACTCTCAACCGTTCTTTTAGCGTATCATCGGCTGGAATCAAATCCGCCAGGACGTTCGGGGAGTGGTAGAAGAATGCTGGTTGAAAAACACTTTGGGAATCATCCAGGATAATCGCGAGTGGATAAATATGGGCTTCAAGAAGATCTTGGAAAAAGTGAGTACCTAAAGAGGGTTCTGGGGCAGCACCGATATTCTTGCCGGAAAGCTCGACCAATGCGCGAGTGTTGTAGATATCACCGTAACTAACAGGGACGCCTAGGTCAGCGTTAGTGCTTCCCCATCTGCCGGGGCCGATGAAGATTGATGTTTTACTTTTAAGTGCTTTATTGGCCTTTCCAACCGTGCGTGCCAGTTCAAATCGTTCGTTCATTTGCAATTTGAAATATTCGGCTGGTGGAATGAATAGGACATGAGTGATGTTGTTAATTACACCTTGTGGAACCATGAAGCGTGTCTGAAGGATGATGTCTCTTTCTGGTAGATGGCCTGGAATATGCGTTTCTTTGCCTTTTGCTAAGTGGCTCTGGGGGCGGCATTGAAGGAGAGTGAAATGCAGGTCTGGGTTTCCTTTATTGTCTACGTTAATACTCAAGGTGAATTCAAGATCGACAGGATGCTCATAAGAGTGCTCCAGAATCTGTAAAAACTGACGCATTCTTTCAGCAAAAGGTGTTCTGCGCAGTAGATCTTCGAAAGTTAAAACCAATTTGTTCCTGTCTTTTTCCATCAACCGCGATCGCAGCGACGAGAAATACCCCTCATCGTTAATCTGTGCAATAAAGCGCAATGAAGGGTAATCCGCATCTAGAATATCATGGATTGGCGCGGTTTTAAAACTGTTTTCATCCAGATCAAGCAAGTCCACAAATTTTTGAGAGCAGCGTTCCATTGTGCGTTGATCAGGCGTGGGGCGCAGTAAGGGATGGCTCAACGCAATCAATCGGGGGTAGTCATTCCCTACCCGGTCGACTGCACGCGTTCCTAAACCCCAAACAAGCCGTATGAATCCATCTTCGCGTCGAATTTGTGGTGCCCAACGGTATAGGTTTCGGCTGAATGCGACTCCTGATGCATCTGGAAGAAAATATTTTTTGAAGGGGTCTCCTTCTACGACCATGATAAGGATAGCCATTCGTTCATCGTAATCCTGAAGCCCTTTATTTCTTCGATATAGAAGAGCATTTGGATTAAGGGTTGACGCGTATACTTTCGCAATAGCATTAGTAAAGGCCGACAATTTTGTTGTTATGTCTCCCTGGTTAGCAAGAAAATAGCTTTCGTATTTACCAGCGAAAGAGTTCCCAAAACTATCTTCTAACAAACTGGATGATCGTACGATCAGCGGCTTATTGCCAACTTGCTCTAGAATATCTCGTAATTTTTCAATAATGTCCGAGGGAAATTGGCCGCTTGTGAATTCCTCGATTATGTGTGGGTAATCTGCCCTCATCCTATCTTCGCTTTTGTATTTCTGGTCATTCCATTTTTCTAGATCATTCATCGCAAAAAAGGAATACATTTCATTTGACCCGATAAAGTAATATTCCGGTTTGTTAATGGATGATTGTTGTTCTTCTGGCAATTCATCAGTAAGAATCCGGTGTGCCAATAACATACCCGCTGCTTTTCCGCCAATGCGGCCGGCGCCAATCTTTCGCAATCTTATTTCAGCTAAGTCTGGAATAGTGAACCAACGTTTGGCAATGTTGACATATGGTAATTGATCACTGATTATCGTGCGGATCAGCACAACGCGGGATTCTTCAAGGTGATGCTCGTATTGAGCGCGTTCTTCTGGCGGTAATCTCAGAATCGACCAGGCATGCTCAAAGATCAATTCCTGGGGAGCTTGTTCCGGATTAAATGTAAGTGTTGGGTCAGTTTGCTCGATTCCTCGCTCATTTAATATATTGGTAATAATTGATTGAAAAAGATCAAAAGATAAATGCTGGCTAAAAATCAGATCGGTTAATTGGTCGCGAATGTGTGTATGCCTTTCCTCCCATATTTCCGCTGGTTCATCCCCTACGGGGTTCATTAAACCTTCCCGCTCCTGGGAAAGGATTGCCTGTTTACGCACCCGGGCTTCGAATTCTTGTTTTTGGACAATATCACGATTATAGAGTTCTTGGCGCATGTGATTGCGCATGCGGCTAGCTAATATTGGGTACTGGCCCAAGGCTAGACTGATGCTCATTAAACGGTCAGTTGAGTTAGAAAATGATTGCATCGATTACTTAGTACTTAATGTACACTCGGGATCCAATTGTCTAAATTGCTCAAAAACATTTATATTGTTGTAGAAATTTATAATTCGAAAGATATTTAGAAAGACCATATAAAACATACGTGCGTATAAATAATACCCTTGTTTAGCCGAGGTGCATAGGCATGATCACATGACGGAAATTATCATTACCTACCGGCGAGAGCAGCCCGGGTGTGTTATTAGCATTGGTTTCTAAGATTGTGTTAGGGGTGCCGATAACTTCCAGCACTTCGTTTAAGAAGCGTACATTAAAAGCAATCAGTAGTTCCGGTCCTTCAATATTTGCGTCTACAACTACTTCTCCTGATCCCATCTCTTCTGATTGGGTGCTGAATTCGATTGTACCGGGTGCGCCATCCTGGGGTTGTAAATTAAGGCGGATCACATAATTTCCTTCTCGAGCAATGATCTCTGCCTGTCGGCATGCTTTTAAAAACTCATTTGTTGAAATAACNGTACGGGTTTTAAAACTACGGGGAATAATGGCGCGGTAATCTGGAAAATTACCTTCNATCAGCTGAGTCACNAGTTCCGCATTTTTCATATGAAAAATAGCCTGCCCCCGATCAGGAGGAACTATCATCGTAACTGTTTCATTACCATCTGTAGCAATTCTGGCAAGTTCGCCGAGAGAACGAGCGGGGATGATCACTTTCACAGGATTATCTTGCGAGTTGGATAGTTCAGCGGTGCGGACGGATATTCGGAATCCATCTGTAGCGGCTAACGATATCTCATTATCATTGATTTCCATCAATACACCCTGAAGCACCGGCCGTGCTTCTTCGCTAGAAGCCGCAAAACCGACCTGGTGAATCATCTCCTTGAAATCGGCAACATTCAATTCCACACCGGTTGAAAGATCAGGCGAAGGCATGGGAGGAAATTCCTGTGCATCGATTCCTTTGATATCAAAATTGGAAGTACCGCAATGGATGTTGAGGGTTTGTGTGCGCGTGGTGAGGGATAAATTAACCTTACCACCTGGAAGCGCATTGACAAGATCAGAAAAGATGCGTGCCGGGATTGTGATGCTGCCTTCTTCTTCGATCTCTGCGTCAATCCAGCATGTGATTCCTAATTCTAAATTTGTAGCGGAAAGGCGCAACCGCCCATCATCTGTAGCGATTAAAATATTATTAAGCACTGGCAGGGTGCTACGGGGGGATACTGCTCGGGAGACTATCCCTAATCCATAGGCAAGTTGTGCTTGGGTGATTGTCAGCTTCATTTAAAAAACCCTCCCATCTAAAATTTGATATCAAATAAAGTATACAATAATTAATAACCCAATCCTATATATTGTAAGACAAAAAAGCGAAACCATTATGGTTTCGCTTTTTTGTATCTATCGAAAAAACCGGTTATATCCACCCTCTGAGCTGCATTGCTTTGACCACACGGTTTATTGCCACCATATAGGCGGCATCCCGCATGAAAACCTTTTCTTTTTCATACATTTCATACACACTTTGGAAAGCAATTGTCATCTTCTCGTCAAGCCGTTGTAAAACCTCCTCTCGCAGCCAGTAATAATTCATATCGTTTTGAACACTCTCAAAATATGATACGGTTACACCGCCCGCATTGCATAAGAAATCAGGAATCACAAAAACACCGCGTTTTTTCAATTGATCATCAGCTTCCAAGGTAGTAGGACCGTTAGCCCCTTCGGCTATTATCCTCACTTTATCCGAGATCATTCCAACTGTCTCGGCATTAATTTGTCCTTCGATCGCTGCCGGGATCAGTACATCCACATCTTTGGTGATCCACTCTGTTCCCTCTTCGATTTCATATCCAGCAGATTTTGCTTTTTCCTTATCTATTGCCCCATATTGATTAGTGATGCTCTGTAAAAAGATAGGATCAATTCCCTTCGAAAGGCTTATGGTATAGCTCATACGGTCATCACGATCCCAGTATGAAACCGCTATAACCTTACCCTTCAGAAATGTTGTGAAACCAATGGCGGCATATTGGGCGACATTGCCAAAACCCTGGATAGATGCGCTGCACTTGCTTGGATTGATTTTCATCTTTTTCATTGCTTCGCGGATAGCAAAGATCACACCAAAACCTGTCGCTTCAGTACGCCCGAGTGAACCCCCGCCGCCCACAGGTTTTCCAGTAATTACACCAGGTGTATATTCACCGGATAATTTTGAATACTCATCCATCATCCATCCCATCATTTGCGGGGTAGTACCTACATCCGGAGCTGGAATATCCCGCCTCGGACCAATCTCACGCCAAATTTTCTGTATATACCCTCGGCAGAGGCCTTCTTTTTCTGTGTTCGTTAATGTGGCTGGGTCAACGATCACTCCACCTTTTCCTCCCCCTAACGGAATATTTGCTACAGCACACTTCCATGTCATCCAGGTTGCCAGTGCCCGCACTGTATCGATTGTTTCAGATGGATGAAAACGTATGCCACCTTTGCAGGGACCAATTGCGTCATTATGCTGTATACGAAAACCGTTAAAGATTTTGATATCATCACTATCCATCCGGACAGGGATACGAAAGCTGAATTCGCGCATTGGCCACCGCAGATATTCTCTCACTTGCTGATCCAAATTCAGTTGGTCTGCGACATGGTCAAATTGCCGTTGTGCCATCTGAAAAGCATTAGTTGTGGCGTTCATAGTTTCTCCTTACTTTATCAACACATATACTTTTTTTCAGTATTTATCACTGGGCCAAGATCTATAGGTGTAAATAACTGATATATATTAGTGTAAAAGGATTGCGGGTTCCGTCAATATGATGAATATCCTTAGCTGACCAAATATTGTAAATATTATGCTGGAAGGCAGTAGTAGATTCGTACAGCCTGCAAGGGTTTAAGACAGATCAAATCTGCTCAATAAAAACAGTGAAATCTATTAATCACAGAGTTTAAAAGCGAGAATGATATTTATGCCTGCTTTTACAAGATAGTAGTCCTGTAAATTATTAGTTACAGTAAGTAGATTACAGTTTTCTGGAACTTAATTGTTCTTGTAATTTTTTTTTGACAACCTGCGGATTTGCTTTTCCTTTTGCTTCCTGCATCACCTGCCCGAAAAACCAGTTGGCAATGGTGTCTTTCCCCTTTAGGTATGCCTGCACTTCATCAGGATTATTATTAAGCACGGTTTCGACCATATCGTTGATAAGCCCACTATCGGAGACTTGCCGCAGTCCTTTTCCCTTGACGATCAGTTCTGCAGAATTTCCGCTTTCCAGCATTTCTACCAGCACTTCTTTTCCGGTAGTTTGATTTATATCCCCCTTTTCCACCAGTGCGATCAGAGCTGTAAAATCAGTAGGATTTATTTTNAGCTTCCCCAGCGTGTTTCCGCTCTGTTTGATCCATGCAAACAAGTCAGTAAGCATCCAATTAACAATGCTCTTAGGAGCGAGCGAAGGAGCTGCATGCACACATGCTTCGAAAAAATCCGCGGTTTCCCTTTCTTCAATTAAACGTTCGATATCTTCCTTGTGAAGTTCATGGTCAGCCGCATAGCGTGCGCGTTTTGCATTAGGTAATTCCGGCATTGCCGCAGATATGTCCGCAGTCCATTCTTGGTCCACAATTAACGGCGGCAAATCAGGATCGGGAAAATACCGATAATCATTCGCGTTCTCTTTACTGCGTTGCGAGAAAGTTTTTCCGGTTTTTTCATCCCAGCCGAGTGTTTGCTGGCGGACTTTCTTTCCTTTTTCCAAAGCCGCTTTTTGAATACCCATTTGATAGATGATTGCGTTTTCCATGGCTTTAAAACTGTTCAGGTTCTTCACCTCAACACGAGTGCCTAATTCATTACAGCCTTCCGGGCGCATAGAAATGTTTGCCTCAAACCGCATTATTCCTTTTTCCATGTCACCGCTTGAAACACCGATTGTCCGCAGAAGCAGTCGTAATTCACGGCTGTATACCGCCACATCTTCAACTGAGTGCATATCTGGTTCACTGACGATCTCCAGCAACGGAACACCTGCTCTATTCAGATCAACAAGCGAGCAGGAATTTTCGTCCCGGAAAACATGGGTGAGTTTGCCTGTATCCTCTTCAAGGTGTGCTCTGTGAATGCGGATATATTTATCACCCTCTCTTGTGTGGATAAGTAATTTCCCGTTTTCGGCGAGGGGATATTCATATTGGGATATTTGGTATCCTTTCGGTAAGTCTGGGTAAAAGTAGTTCTTCCGGGCGAAAATGCTTGTCTGAGCGATCTCGCACCCTAGAGCGATTGCTGCACGCAATGCCAGCTCAACCGCATTCCGGTTGATTACTGGTAATGTACCCGGCATTCCGCAGCATACTGGGCAAATCGAGCTATTGGGCGGCGAGATTGTATTATCCACTACCGCGCAGGAGCAGAACATTTTAGAATGTGTTGATAGTTCTACATGTACTTCTAATCCGATATCGGTAATATATTTTGCCAATTTAAACACCTGTTTGTGTTTTTTACCAACTAATTATAGTATGTTAAAAGTTCTTCTATTCAGCGCGGAAAAGCAAGGGGTTTGCCTTTTGATAAATTTGAGCATAAAAATAAAAGCACCTTATTATTGAGGTGCTTTCTTGATCGCGTTTATATTTACAGTGATTTTACAAATTGGTCAATGCGATCCAGCGCTTCTTCAATTTGGTCAAAGGAAGTTGCATAGGAACAGCGTACAAAACCTTTTCCTGCCGGCCCGAAAGCAGAACCTGGAACTACTGCCACGTGTTTTTCCTGGAGGAGACGTTCGGAGAATTCCTCATCGTCTAAACCGGTTACACTTACTTTCGGAAATGCATAGAAAGCCCCGCGCGGCTCAAATGTGGGCAGGCCAATATAGTTCAAACCTTCAACGATTATTTTTCGGCGGCGGTCGTATTCAATGATCATCTTCTGTACATCATCCTCGCAGGAGAGGAGTCCTTCAAGCGCACCGTACTGAGCCATAGTCGGAGCAGTCATGATGATATATTGATGAACGCGTGCCACCCCCTGCATTATGCTGGTAGGCGCGCATACAAAGCCGATCCGCCATCCAGTCATTGCGTAATCTTTTGAAAAACCGCCGATCAAGATTGTCCGGTCTCGCATACCAGGCAGAGCGGCGAAGCATACATGTTCTACGCCATATACCAGGCGGTCATAGATCTCATCTGAAATAACAACCAGATCGAATTTCTCAGCGATTTTGCCGATAGCAATCAGAGTTTCTTTGTCAGCCACAGCGCCAGTGGGATTATTGGGGAAATTGAGCAAGATAGCTTTTGTTTTATTAGAAACCGCCTTTTCCAGTTCTTCTGGATCCGGCATAAAATTATTCTCCATCTTGCAGGGGACTTCAATTGAAACACCGCCAGCCAGCGCTATCACACCTTGATACGAAACAAAGCAGGGTGTGGGGATAATCACTTCATCGTCAGGGTTCAGGATTGCTGTGCANGCAACAACTAACGCCTCAGAGCCGCCCACAGTAGCGACGATTTCATCCTCGGGACTGTAACTGACCCCGTATAGGTTCTTGATATGCCGGCTTAATGCCTGGCGCAGCGGNATAATTCCTCGGTTAGAAGTGTAATGTGTTCTATGCTCNCGCAGGGACTTGATGCCAGCTTCAATGATTGCCGGTGGTGAATCAAAGTCGGGCTCACCGATACCTAATGAGATAACTTCTTTCATTGTGGATGCGATCTCAAAGAATTTTCGGATACCAGAAGGTTTCAAAGATGCTACCCGATCAGACAGGTATGATTTTGCCATGTATTCTCCTTAATTATAAAACTTGAATTATCCAGGTAAATAAATCAACCGCTAATCCTGAATGAATATTAAATCTCGATCCAGGAATTATCTCCAATATTCATTATTTCTGCTCGCCCTCGAACCGCGGCTGATCGTCCAATGAGTGAATTCTCAAGCACCATGCTATTGATTATCGCGCCTTGCTCAACGATCGAATTCTTTAAAACGGTATTTTCAATTAGTGCACCCTGACTGATGGAAACATATGGTCCGATCACGCTGGCCTTTATCTCAGCTTCTGGGTGAATATAAACCGGCGGAATAACGGTGACTTTTTCGCGTTTGCTAGCGGCGGAGCTGTTGTCATTACCGTTCTCTAATAAATAGCGATTTGTTTCCAGCAGTGTTTCAGGTTTTCCTGCGTCCAGCCACACATTCACTGACTGCACGCGCATTGTTGCTCCGGATTTGATCATCAGGTTGATCGCATCAGCTAGAAAGAATTCCCCATTTAGGGAGATATCCTTATCCAGTTGCTGTTGGATTGCGTTCACCAAATCGCCGCCATTTTTAAAGAAGTAAAAGCCAACTACTGCGAGGTTATTTTCAATTTCCTTCGGCTTTTCAATCAGACGTGTAATGTGCCCGTTTTTATTTACCTCTGCCACACCAAAACGGCGCGGATCCGGTACTTCCTTTACCCACGCGACTCCATCCAGGTTTTCTTCATCCAAAAAAGCTAAGTCAGATTCAATTAATGTATCTGAAAATACCATCAACATCGGTCCTTTCAGGTGTTCTTTCGCCAGGTACAAGGCATCGGATTGACCGCGCATCACTTCCTGAATAACGTAGCATACATTTTTATCAGGGTGATTTGCTTGCACATAGGGTATTACTTGATCTTGCTGATTGGGACTAAGAATAAGTACAAATTGCGCGTCCTTGAAGTGCGGGATGGATTTGAATTGGTCTAATACGTAATCCAAAACAGTCTTACCTGCCAGATGGATCAGCGGTTTTGGTTTGCTCCATGTTTGCGGTCTCATTCGCGTTCCCAATCCAGCCATTGGTATAGCGATAGTATAGGTTTTAGACAAGAAATTCTCCTAAGAGTTGGTTTCTTTAGATTGTACATCAGGATTATAGATGAAAGTAATTGTTGAACGGATTAAATAAANTGATTTTCATCATATAAAAGCGNCAGCAAATATAGACGTGTCGTGATCAAAAATAAGCACAGAACCCGAAATATATTTACAAAGAAGATATAATTANCATAAAAAAGGTGGCTATCAGGAGAATAAATGGTCATTTCTCAGGCGGATGTATTATCGAAAACCATCCCAGGCATTGAAAACATGGTGTATGAATATGGAAACGGTGGATTTCCACGCGTTCAGCGGGTTCGCAAGAATCTTATGGCGGTCGATTCCACTATCTGCCCTGAACGCGCACTCCTGATCACGGAATCGTACCAGCAAACTGAGGATGAGCCCTACATTTTACGAAAAGCAAAAGCACTTAAGAACATCCTCGCCAATATGAGCATCTACATTGAGGATGACCAGCTCATTGTTGGCAATCAGGCTGGCTGCAATCGAGCTGCGCCTATCTTTCCTGAGTATTCCGTTAANTGGGTGGTTGAAGAATTAAACCAGTTTAATAAACGCACCGGCGATGTGTTTGATATTACAGAGGAGACTAAACAAAAACTGCGCGGTATTCAATCTTACTGGAAGGGGAAAACCCACCAGGAGGAAGTGTATGCCAGCTTGTCTGATACTAACCTTCAGGCTCAAAAACAGAATGTTATCCATCGGGGCGGCATCTCTATGTCTGGTGATGGGCACATTATCCCTAACCACGAATTGGTTTTAGCAAAAGGGTTTCGCGGAATACAGCGTGAAACGCAGGAACATCTCAAAGATCCAAATATTACTAACGAACAAAGAGATTTCTATCAAGCTGTCAGTATTGCTTTNGAAGCGGCGATTAATTTTGCCCGGCGGTATGCAGATCTTGCCGAAAGCATGGCTCAGATTGAAAAAGATGCTTTACGCAGAGATGAACTTGAACGCATCGCAGCAATAAACCGCCGTATTATGGAAGGCAGGGCGGAGTCTTTTCATGAAGCTTTACAGGTTGTGTACTACTGCCATCTGATAATGATGATCGAGACAAACGGGCACTCCTTCTCGTTTGGACGCTTTGACCAATACACATATCCTTATTACAAAGCGGATATTGATGCAGGTACTTTGACTAATGACCAGGCGCTTGAATTAACCGCGCTGTTCTTCATCAAGATGAATACGTTAAATAAAGTCCGTCCCTGGGGCCATACGGAATTTAGTGTCGGCTATCCTCTTTACTCTAATTTGATGGTCGGCGGAATGAAGCCGGATGGCACAGACGGTACCAATGAACTCAGTTATATTGCGCTGCGCGCGATGGATCTGAACCGATTNCCNGAACCCAACCTNTCTGTTCGCTACTGGGCGGGCAGCCCCCGGCCATTATTAGAAGAATCAGCCAGGCTTATTCGCGAAGGGTTTGGTATGCCCTCCCTTTTTGCTGATGAGACGGTGATTCCTGCTATGATGTCAATCGGCCTGCCGGAGGAAGTTGCACGAGATTACGCTTCCATGGGGTGTGTTGAAGTAGCTATTCCTGGCCGCTGGGGTCATCGGGCAACAGGTATGACATACATCAACTTTGGTAAGATCCTTGAACTTGTACTTAATAATGGCGTAGATCCGGATTCGGGAATACAACTCATCTCTGTGAACGGAAAACCCGGACGCGATGTGGAATTTTCTTCATATGAGCAAGTATGGCAGGCGTGGAAGAAATTCCTCAAGTTCTACACAGATCTGGCGGTGGAAAGCGATCATATTTGTGACAGGGCGCTAAAAAAACACGACGCCGACCCTTTTGGATCATCATTAGTGAATCAGTCAATAAAGCGCGGAAAGACTCTTAAAAACGGGGGTGGTGAATTTGATTTTGTGAGCCAATCCACTATTGGCACTTCGATCATTGGTGACGCGTTGGCAGTGATAAAGAAGCTGATATTTGAAGATAAATCGGTTACCTATAAAGAATTACGCACTGCACTTGATGAAAACTGGGAGGGTGAAAACAACCAGAAGATCCGCAAGTTAGCGCTGAATGTACCAAAATTCGGGAATGATAACGATTATGTGGATGAGATTGTCGCGAATGTTTACGATTCCTACCTAGAACTCCTTCCCGGTTACCACAATGAACGCTTTGGAAGTGGACCGATTGGGTGCGGTTACACCATGTCTACATCTAATATTTCTTCCTATGTCCCTTACGGTATGGATGTGGGCGCAACACCGGATGGCCGCTATGCTGGTTCCCCCCTGAATGAAGGCGCCTCCCCATGTTTGGGCGCGGATAAACTCGGACCTACTGCGGTTGCCAAATCTGTTTCTAAGCTTCCCAATAAGCGTATGGCGGGCGGACAACTCCTCAATATGAAGTTCTCCCCGGGTATATTGGAAGGCGATGAAAACCTGAAGAAATTCATATCTTTCATAGAAGCAAACCGATTACTTGGTAATTTTCACCTGCAGTTTAATGTTGTGGACTCCGCGGAGCTGCGTGATGCCAAGCTCCATCCAGAAAAGCATCAGGATCTAATGGTTCGGGTGGCGGGATATTGCGCCTTATTCACCTCACTTATTCCTCAAGCGCAGGATGCGATCATCGCGCGAACAGAACAATCCGGTTTTTAGGATCGTAAAGCGTTTATAATCAACGCGTTATGCCCTTATTTAATCCTGACTTCGGGCTTATCTCGTATGTTCAGAAATACTCTACCAAGGATGGTCCGGGTATTCGTGATACAGTCTTCTTAAAAGGATGTTCACTGGATTGCCTGTGGTGCAGTAATCCAGAGTTGATTCGCCCATACCCCGACCTGCTTTATACTCGATCTAAATGCGTTAGCTGCGGGGTTTGTATAGATGCCTGTACCCATGGAGCATTGTCTTTTGATGGCGATAATTTTATTATCATCGACCGTGAAAAATGTGCTGCCTGCGGTGAATGCGCTGCGGTATGCCCCGAAGGAGCACTTGAACTGGTAGGGAAAGAAATAACCGTTCCTGAATTGGTCGCCGAGTTACTTAAGGATGAGGTTTTTTATCAAACCTCGGGCGGCGGGGTTACTTTTTCGGGCGGGGAACCGTTGTATCAGTCTGGATTTGTATACCAGGTGGCCGAACAATTAAAAAGGGCTGGTATTCACACTGCACTGGATACAGCCGGAGATGTTTCCTGGTGCCGCTTTGAAGAAGTNCTGGATGTCATNGACCTGGTGCTTTACGATATTAAAACCGCTGATCGAGCACTGCACCAGTACCTGACAGGGCGGGATAACGACCTCATTCTAGCGAATGCACGCCTGCTTTCNAAGAGAGGTATCCCAATGCATATCCGCCTGGTGATTGTTCCGGGAGTTAATGACGGCCTGGATGACCTNAAAGCCCGNATNNAATTTATCACTGAATTAGCTGCAGTCAAGCAGGTTGACCTGCTTCCCTACCATCGCTTCGGCGNCGGNAAATATGCCCGGCTTGGTCTGGATTATCCACTTGGAGATCTNNNGGAANATAGNGATGAGCACATCGAAGAATTGCGTTCCCATATCGCTGCCTGTGGAATCCCTATCACCATAGGCGGATAAAGCCGGTCGGGATCGTACTAAAGTGTATTATTACTTATGAATGATGAAGGATAAATCTGATGAATAAAATAATTTGCGTTGTTGATAACAAAGCACTTAAAGGGACACACCTCAAGACCGAACATGGCCTGGCGTTTTGGATCGAAACCAAATATGGTACGGTCCTTTTTGATACAGGACAAACAGCGGATGTGTTATCACACAATATATCGTTACTGAACCTCAATGCAAAAGATATTGATGCGCTGGCGATCAGCCATGCCCATTATGATCACACCGGCGGGTTGGAAGTGGTTATACCGAAGCATCCTAATTTGCCCGTGTACGCGAACGCGGATGTATTCCGACAAAAATATTCCCTGCACGACGGGAATTATGATATGAGCGGGTTTGAATTCAGTCGGGAAGACTACGAGCAGCGGGCTGATTGGCGCTTNAGCAGCGATCCGAAAGAGATCTTCCCCAGCTTATGGACGACCGGAGAGATCATAAATCGGGATGAGCCAGAGGGGCGCAGTGCGGGGCATTATATTCGAGAGGACGGCAAGTTCGTGCCTGATCCATACCGTGATGATATGTCGCTGGTGCTGAAAACACAGGATGGGCTTGTTGTAATTTGCGGATGCTGCCATGCCGGATTGCTGAACACAATTTTCCATGTAGAGAGTAACTTTGAAGGATCAATTTCTGCAGTATTGGGTGGAACGCACTTGATGACAGCGGATGGTAAATTGCTGGATCACGTGATTAACGTGCTTGATAAGCGATATTCAGACCTTCTGTTCTACCTGAACCACTGCACCGGTGATTCTGCTATAAAAGCACTGGCGAACGCATTTGGCGAGCGTGTTCAACCTTTCCCTGCGGGAGCGGTGGTAACATTCGGGGATTAATTGATATAAACATATGCAAACCCACAAAGACATAAAGATCGATCAGAGCCAATCTACAGCATCATTGAACCGCAGGAATTTTATTGCCGGGATATGGCATGGGGCGTTTATGACCTTGGGTGTCTCATTGACCCAACCAACAACGGTTATCTCCGCTTTCGTGGCGGACTTGACTGGATCAACAATATGGGTAGGCGGCCTAATGACAGTGCTCACGGTTGCTGGAGCGATTCCCCAGCTTTTTGTCGCCCGCCTGGTTGAACCCCGCCCGCGGAAAATGCCCTATTTACTGATTGCAATTTATCTGAGAGTGATCAGTTGGGGGATCCTGGCGTGGTCCATATATGTTTTTGATGGGCAGAATCCGATGGTGCTTGCTGGTATATTGGTGGGCATGCTGGTCATCTTCTATGCCGGGGGCGGCCTTGGAAACATCCCTTACACAGATATCATTGGGAAGATCATCCCGCCAAACAAACGGGGGGCATTTTATGGTGGAAAAGGAGTTCTGGCTGGTCCTCTTTCCGTAGGCGCGGCATTTGCCGCACGGCAGATCCTGGCAGATATGCCCTTTCCAAACAATTATGCTCTCTTGTTTGGAATAGCTGCGGTTGGATTGGCTGTAGCCTCTATTGGATTTTTGGCGATACGTGAACCGATTGCGGTAGATACACATCAAAAACCACAATCCTGGCCCGAGTTCCGGCAGCATCTTCTTTCTATTAGCCGGGAGTTGAAATCATTGATTACTGCGCAGATGCTGACAGGTTTTAGTTTGATGGTACTGCCTTTTTATGTAGTGTACGCACGTGAGCAGTTGGGCGCTCCGGCGGATTCAGTAGGGTGGTTTCTGCTGGCACAAGTATTGGGTGGATCACTTTCCAATCTTGTTTGGGCGCGTATTGTGGATACATCTGGAAGCCGCAGAATGTTATTCCTATGTGCTGTCATTTCAACCATCACACCATTAATTGCAATTGTTCTGGGCTCATTGAGCTGGATGGCGCTACTACCAGCATTTTTCTTTGCAGGGGCAGTTTTTAACGGACGTAAAGTTGGTTTTCAAAGTGCTTTGCTTGAAGTATCTCCTGCGGCTGAAAGAAGTACATATGCCGGATTGAACGCGGTGCTCACGCTCCCCGTGGCATTTTTACCCTTAGCAGCTGGTTTGTTTTTACAGTACTGCTCCTATACTGCGTTATTTCTCATTGCTTCAATTTTCATAGGTATAGGCGCGGTTGTAATATACAGATGGTCATTGGAAGGTGATTAATAAAATTGATGACCACCAACGCATTCCTGCCTACGACTCTTAAAGAAGTAAATCAACGGGGATGGG